>Ga0182016_10002305_pt1 | contig 22574 bp, 21 predicted proteins | sample 712S2MmetaG_FD_120491 | JGI IMG/M metagenome (GOLD analysis project Ga0182016, IMG submission 120491) | Permafrost microbial communities from Stordalen Mire, Sweden - 712S2M metaG | ecosystem: Environmental > Terrestrial > Soil > Wetlands > Permafrost | place: Sweden: Stordalen | collected... | reverse complement strand
TCGGCGCTGGTGGCGTATTTGAGATAGGTCGACGGCATGAATTGCGTCTGGCCGATCTCGCCCGCCCAGGCGCCGCGCATCTCCTCCGGCTGCATGTCGCCGCGCGCGACGAGCTTCAAGGCGTCGACGAGTTCTTCGCGGAACTGGTCGGCGCGGCGGCAATCGTAGGCGAGCGTCGCCAGCGCGTTGAATGTCGGATAATTGCCGACGCCGGCGCCGAACTCGGATTCGAGCCCCCAGATCGCCACCAGCACCGGGCCGGGCACGCCGAAGCGCTTCTCGATCTTTTCCAGCGGCTCGGCGTAGGCGACCAGCATCTGCCGCCCCTTGCGCACGCGATAGGCGGTGACGCGCTTGGCGACGAATTTGTCGAAGTCCTGCCCGAACGAACCTTGGCGCCGGTCGTGGGCGATGACGTCAGGATCGTAGGCGACGTCGCTCAGCGCCGAGTCGATGACCGCCGGCGGCAGGCCGTCAATCTCCGCTTGCTGTTTGAAGCCCTGGAGCCAGGCGGAGAAGCCGTCCGGCGTCACGCCGCAATCGGCGGGCGGCGCGGCCAACTTTGCGGCGACCGGCGCCGGCGGCGGCGGCGCGGCGACCGGCGAAGCGAATGGAGCGGCGATCGGCTGGGAAGACGGCGCGGCGAGCAAGTCCTGGCTGGCGAGCGCCAGCGCTGCGCCCGCCATCGCGGCGCGCGCGAAGGCCCGAAGACCCCGGGCGGCGATGTCGGCCTCTTTCTTCATCGGCGAACTCCGGCCTCCTCCAAGCAAACTCTCGGCCAAATGTCGGCCAAAGCCAATGTTGAAGACGTCGCCGCAAAATAATGGCCGAAGCTTGGCGGGCGCCGCGCCAGCCAGGCTCAGGCCCGCGCCGCGCGCGTCGCGGCGGCGAGCGTGTTGGCCATCAGCATCGCGACCGTCATCCGGCCGACGCCGCCGGGAACCGGCGTGATCGCGCCGGCCCGCGCGGCGGCTTCGGCATAGGCGACGTCGCCGACGAGCCGCGTCTTGCCTTCGCCCTTCTCGGGCGCGGCGACGCGATTGATTCCGACGTCGATGACGATCGCGCCCGGCTTGATCCAGTCGCCGCGCACCATCTCCGGCTTGCCGACCGCCGCCACCAGCACGTCGGCGCGGCGCGCGACCGCCTCCAATTCGCGCGTGCGCGAGTGCGCGATCGTCACCGTGCAGTTGCGGGCAAGCAGCAGTTGCGCGATCGGCTTGCCGACCAGATTCGAACGACCGACGATCACCGCCTCGAGCCCATCGAGCTTGCGGCCGAGCTTGTCGCACGCCTTGTCGATCATCACCATCGCCCCAGCGGGCGTGCAGGGAACGATTGCGCGCTCGAGCGCACCTGTCGCCAGCAGCCCCGCGTTGACCGGGTGCAGCCCGTCGACGTCTTTTTCCGGGGCAATCGCCTCGACCACGCGCGCCGGCGACAGATGACGCGGCAGCGGCAGTTGCGCAAGCACGCCATGGATCGCCGGATCGGCGTTGAGCGCGGCGATCAGCCCGAGCAGCTCGGCTTCGCTCGTCTCGGCCGGCAGCGTGTGTTGCGCCGAGTGGAAACCGAGCGCGAGCGCGGCGCGGCCCTTGCCCGCGACATAGGATTGGCTCGCCGGATCGGAGCCGACCAGGACCACCGCGAGCCCAGGTTTGACGCCGCGCGCCTCGAGCCGGCGTGTCCCCGCGGCGACGCGCGCCAGGACCTCCTCGGCGATCGCCTTGCCGTCAAGCACGAATGCGGCGGAGGAAGCGGCCATCGGAATTCCTCAAGAATCGGCAGGTCCGCGCTCTTTGCCCGCTCACGGCGCGATTCTCAAGCGGCGAAATAGCGGTAGATCGCTTTGTGGCGCGCGCGCTCGCCCGGCGCCAACGTCCGCATCGCCGGCTTGTCGAACAGTTCGCCAGCGAAGCCCTCCGGATCGCTGTAGCCGGTCCAGGCCTCGAGGCAGAGGAACGGCGCGCCCGGCCGCGTCCACAATGCCGCGCGGCCGAAGCCGGTGAAATCCATTTCGATCGCCGAGCCGTCGGCTTGCTCGAATCGCAGCGAGCGGCTGGCCGGCTCGAGGAAGCATAGGGCGTCGCCGACGAAGAGCGCGTCGTCGAGATCGAGCGCGTTGCCGCGCAGCGGGAACGGGCGCGTCGCGGCGCTGATCAGGCCGCCCGGCGCGATCACCGGAACCACCGCCGCCTCGGCCCTTTCGAACACGACGCGCGCGCCCGTCCTGCCGCCGCGGGCGAACGGCCAGCGGAAGCCGGGGTGGAGCCCGCAGGCATAAGGCGCCGGCCCGTCGCCGGGATTGGCGACTTCCAGCGTCATTTCGAGCGCGGCGCCGAGGAGGCGATATTCGGCCGCGAGCGCGAAGGCGAACGGATATAGCGCGCGCGTTCTTTCGTTGTCGCGAAGGATCAGACGGGCGAACTCGTCCGTCGCCGCCTCGACCGCGAAGTCCTCGGCTGCGGCGAAGCCATGCAGCCCGAGCGGATAACTCTTGCCGCCGACGCGCGCGCCGTCGCGCGTCCAACCGACCACCGGATAGAGGATCGGACAGATCTGGCTCCAGATCGCCGCATCGCCCGGCCACAGCAATTCGACGCCGCCGACGCTCCAGGCGACAGCCTCGGCGCCGCGCGTCGCAATCGTCAGCCGCGCGTCGCCGTCGGCGAGCGCGACCGGCGGCGCGCTCATGACGCAAGCCCCGGAATCGCCGCGGTCGCGATCAGCGCGTCCTCGAGGCCGGGCGCGCACGCGACGATCGGCGCGCCGCGCCGCAGACCGTCGCCGGCGAGGAAATCGCTGACATAACCCCCCGCTTCGCGCACGAGCGCGACGCCCGCCAGGCAGTCCCACGCGTTCATGTGGTTCTCGCAATAGCCGTCGCGCCGGCCGCTCGCGACGTAGGCGAGCGCGAGCGCGCCGGAGCCGCCGCGGGTCACCGCCGCGCCGGCTTCGACCACGCGCCCCATCAGGCCGAGAAAGGCGTCGCGGGCGGAGCGCATGTTCCAGCCGATCTCGACGATCGCCGTCTTGAGATCGCTCGTCGTCGCGGCGCGGATTGCAACGCCGTTGAGCGTCGCCCCGCCGCCACGGCGCGCCGCGAACAATTCGTCGACCATCGGATCGTAGATCACCCCGACTTCGACCTGGCGGCCGAGGACGGCGGCGATCGAGACGCAGAAATGCGGCGCCCCGCGCGCGAAATTCGAGGTGCCGTCGATCGGATCGACCACCCAGATCGGCGCCCCGGCCTTGCCGACCCGCCCCTCGCCCTCTTCGCCGATGAAGCCGTCGTCGGCGAAGGCCGCGTGCAGCCGCGTCGCAATGAAGCGTTCGACTTCGCCGTCAACCTCCGTCAGATAGTCCTGAGGCCCCTTGAAGCCGACGGTGAACGACGAACGATCGAGAAAGCGGCGCTTGGCGATTTGGCCGGCTTCGCGCGCCAGCGCTTTTGCGACGAGCAGACGGTGGACGGAAACGGGCGCTTCGGCGGTCAACGTTCGGATTCCCTTCTTCAGAAGTGGCTGAACGACCCGCGCGCGAACTTGAACGTGCGCCCCTCCTGATCGACGAAGCGGGGCGCTCCCTCCCCGGCCATGGCCTCGCCGATCGCCGTCACGGCGACGCCGGCGGTCGCGGCGGCGGCCTCGAAGCCGGCGGTCGCGGCAGCCGGAACCGCCAGGATGAGTTCATAATCGTCGCCGCCGGTCGCGGCGAGCGGAAACAGGCTCGGATCGGCGGCGATCGCCGCCGAAGCGGCGGGCGACAGCGGCAGGCGCGTCATCTCGATCTTCGCGGTGACGCCGCTGACGCGCAGCATCTTGGTCAGGTCGCCGACGAAACCGTCGGACACGTCCATGCCGCCGCTGGCGAAACGCGCGACCGCCGGAGCAAGCGCGAGCCGCGGCTGCGGCAGCAGGTAGCGGTCGAGCAGCCAGCGGCGGTCGGCCTCGCCGAGCGCGGGCCCCTTCCCTGTCCGCTGCAGCAGGCCAAAGGCGGCGTCGCCGATCGTGCCGGTGACGTAAAGCCGGTCGCCGGCGCGCACGCCGCCGCGCGCGGCGAAGCTCCCCGGGGCGACCGCGCCGAGCGCAGCGATCGACAGCGTCAACGGACCCGATGTCCTGACCGTGTCGCCGCCGATCAACGGGCAACGATAGGCGGCCGCGTCGTCGCCGAGACCGGCGGCGAAGGCCGCGAGCCATTCCGCTGTCCAATCGTCCGGCAGCACGAGGCCGAGGGTAAAGCCGAGCGGTTCGGCGCCCTTGGCCGCGAGGTCGGAGAGATTGACCCGCAGCGCCTTGCGGGCGATCGCGCCGGGCGGGTCGTCGACGAAGAAATGGACGCCGCCGACCAGCGCGTCGGTGGTGACGACGAGGTCGCGGCCCGGCGGCGGCTCGACCAGGGCGACGTCGTCCTTGAGTCCGAGCCCGGCCGGGCCGGCGAGCGGCGCGAAAAAGCGCGCGATGAGGTCGTCTTCGCCGGGACGCTCGCTCATTGGCGCGCGCCCGGACGCGGATCGCGAAGCGCGATCGCCGCCGGCCGCGGCCCGTGTTCACGAGCATGCGAGAAGATCGCCGCGTCGAGTTCGTCGACGTCCATACGTTTTCTCCCATGCGTCGGAAGGCGCCGCGGGCGCAGGTCGGCCCCACTGTGCCTCTCGCGCGGTCGGTTGGGAAGAGGCCGGCTCGTCCGGTTGCATAACCGTCCGGGGCCTCCTAAACAACCGCCGCTACCGGCCCAGGAGCCAAAGGTGACCGACGCGTTCAAGCCCCGATCCGACTTCTTGCGCGTGCTGATCGAGCGCGGCTATGTCCATCAGTGCTCGGACTACGCCGGTCTCGACGCCAAAGCGCTGAGCGGCTCCCTGGTCGCCTATATCGGCTTCGACTGCACGGCGCCGTCGCTGCACGTTGGCTCGCTGTTGCAGATTATGATGCTGCGCTGGCTGCAGCAGACCGGCGGCAAGCCGCTAGCGCTGATGGGCGGCGGCACGACCATGGTCGGGGATCCGTCGGGCAAGGACGAGTCGCGCAAACTGCTGAGCGTCGAGCAGATCGAGGCCAACAAGACCGGCATCCGCAAGGTCTTCGACCGCTTCATCACGTTCGGCGACGGCCGACATGACGCGGTCATGCCCGACAACGCCGGATGGTTGGCGACGCTCAACTACATCACCTTTCTGCGCGAGGTCGGCCGCCATTTCTCGGTCAATCGCATGCTGGCGATGGATTCGGTGAAGCTCAGGCTCGGCCGCGAGCATGAGCTTTCATTCCTCGAATTCAATTACATGTGCCTGCAAGCCTACGACTTCGTCGAGCTCAACCGACGCTGCGGCTGCGTGTTGCAGATGGGCGGCTCCGACCAGTGGGGCAACATCGTCACCGGCCTCGACCTCGGCCGGCGCATGGGGACGGAACAGCTGTTCGCGCTGACCTCGCCGCTGATCACCACCGCCTCCGGCGCGAAGATGGGAAAGACCGCGGCGGGCGCGGTGTGGCTCGACGCGTCGATGCTCGCGCCTTACGACTACTGGCAGTTCTGGCGCAACTGCGAGGACGCCGACGTCGGCCGATTCCTCAAGCTTTTCACCGTGGCGCCGCTTGGCGAGATCGCGCGGCTCGAGGCGCTCGGCGGCGCGGAGATCAACGAGGCCAAAAAGGTCCTCGCCAACGAGGCGACCGCGATGCTGCACGGCCGCGTGGCGGCCGAAGAAGCCGCGGCGACCGCGCGACAGACCTTCGAGGAAGGCGCGCTGGCCGAGTCGTTGCCGACTGTCGACGTCGCCGCGGCCGAGTTCGAGGCGGGCCTCGGCGCCCTCACCGCCTTCGTCCGCGCCGGCCTCGTCGCCTCGACCGGCGAAGCGCGCCGGCAGATCCGCGGCGGCGGTCTCAAGGTCAACGACGTCGCCCTCGCCGACGAGCGGGCGGTGATCGGCCGCGACGCGCTGATGGCCTCCGGCGTGGTCAAGCTGTCGCTCGGCCGCAAGAAGCACGTGCTGCTGCGGGCGGTCTGACGATCCCTAGCGACCGAGCGAGCGGGTCGGCGCATAGGCGCTCGGCGCGTCCGCGGCGTCCGGCGACGCGTTCGCCGGCGTCGTGCCGTCGAGCGCGCCGAACACTTTGCGCAGGAAGCCGGGCGTCATCGCAGACAGCGGATTGACGTAGAGCGTCGGCCCGCTCGCCGGACCGACGATGCGGTAGTTGACGCCGAACAGGCCTTCATGCCGGCCGCCCCCGAGCAGCGGGCCGAACACCGGAATGTGGGTGACGAGGTTGTTGACCTGGTAGGCCGGCACGTAGGTGCCGTTGAGATCGACGTGGTCGTGGGCGAAATCGATGTAGCCCTCGGTCGTCAATCCGACGCGGGCGTTGAAGATCACCGCCTCGCGCAGCGTCAGCCGTCCCGGCGCGCGGACGAACGTCGCCGACATTTTGTCGAAGCGGGCCGCGTTGACGTCGAGCGTCGGTCGTTGCGCCAGCGCGCCTTCGTAGGGCGGCTGTCCCGCCGCTGCGAGTTGGGCGAGAGCCGGCTCGTCGCGCAGAACGAAGTTCGAGATGTTCGCCGTGCCTTCGCCGCCCTCCGCGTTCTGATGCAACGTCAGTTCGAGCGCGCCGCCCTCCATCCGGCCGTAGAGGTCGAGGAAGCGCGCCAGAGCGCCGGCGTCGGTGACGCGCGCGCGCAGCACGCCGGATTCGTCCTGTTGCGCCGACAGGGTTCCTTCGCCGATGCGCGCGTTGGCCTGCATCGCCTTGATCGCGCCGCGCCAGACGCCGGTCAGTTCGAAATCCCTCAACGACTGACCGTTGTCGCCGATCACCGAGCCGATCTTGGCGTCGACGTCGATGTCCTTGCCGGCGCCCGGCGGACCGCCGGCGCCGAGGAATCCCTTGATCAGCGCCCGCGCGTCGAACGTCGCGCCGCGCACCGTCGCCTTCAGCGCGCTCGGCGAATCCTCGATGTCGAGGCGCAGTTCGTCGGCCGCCGACAGGCGCAACTGGGTCAGCTTGGCCGAGACGAGCGCGCCGTCGGAGGTAAATTGCGCCGCGCCGCGAGCCGCAAGGCCGCCGGCGTCAACCACAATCGACGTCGCCGCGACGCCGCCGTCGGACGCCGGCTTGACGGTGAAGCTCGCCTTGCCAGGCTTGCCCGCCGATTTCAGCGGCCCGGTCTGCGGGCTGTCGATCGCGGCGCGGGTGAGATCGATTTCGATCTCGGCGCTCGCCTTCGACAGCGGCGCCTTGATGCGGACCGGCGTCGGTCCGCTGAGCAGGTCGGCGATCGGCAGGCCGAATTTGGCGCGGGCCGCGCCGTCGAGCGCCAGCGCGAGCGTGATCGCGCCTTCGTCGGTCGGCCCCTTGGCGACGTCGATCGCGACCGGCGCGCCGTAGATCTGGCCCTGGCCGATGATCTTGATGGCGCCGGCCTCGGCATCGACGGAGAGGGTCGCCTGATCGAGCCGCTCTGCGCCAAGAAAATGGTCGACGCGCAGGTTGGCGAGCGAGCCGCTGGCGCGGAACTGCTGGTCCTCCGGCTTGACGCTCTTGCCAAGCTTGAGGTCGATCGCGAGATCGCCCTCGAATTGTCCTTTGACCAGAGCGGGATCGAGCGTGAAGCCGGCGTAGCGCTTGAGCGCGTCGCGGCCCAGCAGATCGACCAGGGCGTCGGCGCCGCCCTGGAGATGGCCGCTCGCCTTGGCCGGCACGACCGCCGCCGGCGCCGTGTCGGGCACCAGATAGGCGATCTCGGAAACCTGGATGCGTCGGTTCGGCGTGAGCTCGACCACGCCGCTCTTGGCGTTGGCGGAAAACTGGCGGCCGGTGATGCGCGCGCTGGCGTCGGCGACGGTCAGCGCCGGCAGGCCGGGCATCAGGTCGACGACGACGTCGCGCGCCGACATCACGCCGAGCACGCTGTCGGCCGGCACCGCCTGCTTGTGGGCGGCGGCGGCGAACGCGGCAGCGTCCCAGTCGACCGTCATGGTCGCGGACTCGAGCTGGCCGCCGTGGATGTTCTGGATGCACCAGGCGCGCGCGTCGGCGTTGATGAAGCTCGGCCACAGGCGCAGCAGGTCGACCACTGCGCTCGAGCCGAGCTCGAGCTTCATCTTCAGCGTCGAGCCGCCGGGCGCGTTCCCGGTCTCCGCGGTCATCGAACCATTGACCGTCGGTCCGCGCACCGACAGCCGATCGAGGACCAGGCGCCCCTGCCCGGCGTAGTAGTGCGCGTCGAAACCCGCCTGCTCGATCACGATCGGCTTTTCGCCCGGGCGCTCGGGCGCAAACACGGCGTCTTTCGACTCGAAGTGGCTGATCCAGGCCGGTTCGGCGCGCGTCGGCGGGGACGCCCAGCCCACCGCGTAGACGTGGGTCGCGCCCGACAGCATCTGCAGATTGTCGAAGCGATAGCGGCGCGCCGCGGGGTCCCAGGCGACGTCCCCGGTCGCCTCGTCGATGAAGAACGGCTCGTGGTCGGGATCCTCGAGTTTGAAATAGCCGGCGCCGAGGGTGAAGCGTCCAGACAGGCTCTCGATCGTCGAATTGGCGCGCAGCTTTGCGTCGAGGCGCAGCGAGATCGGCATGTCGGCCTCGAACGGCGGGCGATTGGCGTTGAAGAGCCGCACATCGTCGAAGTCGAGGTCATGCGCGACGAGCGACACCATCCGCTGCGATCCGCCCTGCGCCTTGGCGTCGACGCTCCACCGACCCTGCGGCCCCTTCGCAGCGAGTGCGACCGTCGCCGTCTCGTCGCGCCGCTCGAACGACAATTGGAAATCGTCGTAGACGGTTCGCTTGGCCAGCGCCTCGTTGAGCACTTCGAGATGGCCGTGGACGAGGCTGACGCGGTCGAGCGGCTGGTCGGCGCCAGTGATCGCGTCGATCAAGCCGATCGCCACGAGGTTGAAATCCGGCCCCGCGGTCGATTCGGAGTCCGGCTGGACCGGCGCCGGCAGATCGAAGGTGGCGGCGTCGGGATCGGCCGCCGCGGCGATCGACAGCGCCCCGTCGGGCCGGACGCGCAGGCGCAGGTCGAGCCCTTCGAGCTCGAGCCTGCGGACCTTGACCTGCAGCGTGAGCAGCGACCAGAGGTCGAGCCCGACCCGGCCGCCCGGCGCCGACAAAACGGGCCTGCCGGCGGCGTCGCGAATGGAAATGCCGCCGAAGCCGAGCGCGAGGCCGCCGTCGCCGCGCATCAGGGCAGTCGGACCGATCGAGACGACGTAGCGCGGGCCGAGTCGCTCCTGCAGGCTGCTGGCGATGCGCGGGTTGAGGCCTTCGAGGTTGATCGGCCCGGAGGCGAGCAGCAGCGCCAGGCCCCCGATCGAGGCGACAATCAGGAGAACTGCGACGACAACGACGCCGAGGACGGCGCGGCGCGCGCGCTTCCCCAGCATCGGCTGACGCCGAACCGGCAACGCGGCGGCGCCGCCGCTCCGCAGCAGATGCCGTATCGCGGCCCGCGCCCTGGACCTCGCCGCTGCGTCGATGCCGCCGATCAAACTCCGCAGGTCTCCGCTTGTTCGGCCCGCACCCTCGCGGGTCGGGCCGCCGCAGCGGCCCGCCTGTCACCGCGCCAAGTCGGCGAGCGACGCCCGCCTGCTCGCGGGGAATCGCCCCCAGCGTCAAGGTCTTGAGCCCACAGTCGACGTAGGTCAATCTGCCCCTGGCCACCCGGCGGCCTCTTCCCGCACCTTGCCGGGGAAATTGGCCTAAACGAGGACGAAATGGTCACAAATTTAGACGTCGGCGATCTTTCTCCGGATTTCGACCTGCCGACCGACGCCGGCCGCAATCTCCGGCTCGGCGATCTGCGCCGCCAATTCGTCGTGCTGTTCTTCTACCCGAAGGACGACACCCCCGGCTGCACCGCCGAGGCGCTCGATTTCAACCGCCTCGCGCCGCGCTTCGCCAAGGCCGGCGCGGCGGTGATTGGCGTCTCGCCCGACAGCGTGCGCCGCCACGCCAATTTCAAGCGCAAGCACGGGCTCGCGCTGACGCTCGCCTCGGACCCGAGCCACGTTACGCTCGAAGCCTATCGCGTGTGGAAGGAGAAAAGTCTGTACGGCCGCAAATACATGGGGGTCGAGCGGACGACCGCGATCGTCGACCCCGAGGGCCGGATCATCCGCCTTTGGCGCAAAGTGTCAGTCGCGGGCCACGCCGACGAAGTCCTGGCGGCGCTCGAAGCGGCGCAGGCGACGTTTGCCAACCATTAACCCTAATAGGCTGTAATCGCTCGACGGATGGCCCCGATCCCACGGGGTCGGAGCGTGTTTCAGCATGTCGTTGCGAGATCAGCGTTCTCAGGCCGCCAAGGTTAGGACGCAGTTCTACTTTTCCCACGCTCGCGGCGACGCCGTTCGGACGGTCGCCGTGCGGCCGCTCATCCTGTGGTCGGCATCGACGGTCGTCGCGTTGTCGCTCGTCTGGGCGGCCGCCGCGACGCTCTACCTCGCGTTTCACGACGACATGCTCGGCGCGCTCGCTGCGCGCGAAGCCGAGCAGCAGTACGCCTACGAGGACCGGCTTGCCGAGGCGCGCGCCGATCTCGACCGGGTCGCCGGCCGGCAGCTGCTCGACCAGAGTTCGTTCGAGGGCAAGCTGCACGAACTGTTGTCGCGCCAAGCGCGGCTCGAACAGCGCGGCGCGATTGTCGCCGCGCTCGCCGAGCAGACGACGCGCAGCCTCGCCGCCGCGGAGCCGTCACGCCATGGTTCGACGGTCGCCGCCGCCAAGCCGACCGCCGGATCGGCTCTGTTGGCGATAAGCGCCGCCAGTCCGCTCACGCCGACCGACAGCGTAGCGGGCGCCACCCGGGCTTTCGCGCCGATCGGATCGCTCGTTTCAGCAGAGCCGACCGTCGCCGCCGCCGCGCCGAAGCCGCGACCGCTCGACGAAGCGAAGCCGCAGCCGGTCGCCGGTCCGCAAGCCTCCGCCGACCGCGGCGTCGGCGCCGATCTGATCGCCGCCGCCGACAATCCCGATCTCGGCGCGACGGCGCGGCTCGGCCTGATGTCGCTTTCGCTCGATCGCGCCGAGCGCCGGCAGGAGAAGGCGCTTGACGAAATCGCCGCAGACGCGCGCACCGGCGCCGCCAAACTCGCCTCGGTGATCGCGCATACTGGGCTTGCCGCGGACTCGCTTGTCCCACCCGCCGTCAAGGGTGGCGTCGGCGGGCCCTATATTCCGCTCTCCGTCGATCCCGCCGCGCCCGCCTTCGACAAGACGCTCGCCGCTGCCGCGCGCGACGTCGCCGAGGCCGATCGCTTGAGCCGCCTGATGCCGATCCTGCCCGTGCGCGCGCCGCTGATCGGCGATGCCGTGGTGTCGTCGCCGTTCGGCTATCGCACCGATCCGTTTCTCGGCAAACCGGAGCTGCACCCGGGCGTCGATCTCGTCCAGGACTACGGCAGCGAAATCCACGCCACCGCCGGGGGCCGCGTGACTCACGCCGGGCCGATGGGCGGCTATGGCGACATGGTCGAGATCGACCACGGCAACGGCCTCGTCACCCGCTACGGCCACCTGTCGGAGATCCTGGTCGCGGAAGGCGAGGAGGTGACGGCGGGCGCGCTGCTCGGCCGTCTTGGCTCGACTGGCCGATCGACCGGCCCACATCTGCATTATGAGGTTCGGGTCGACGGCGAACCGGTCGATCCCGAACGATTCCTCGCCGCCGGAGCGCCGCTCTTCGGGACGACGCTCTGAGACGCGTCGTTTCAGCGAGCGGCGATCGTGAAGACCGTGCGCGCGTCGCCGGCTTCGCCCCAAGCCCGCTCGACGTCCGCCAGTGGAACAGCCTTCGCGGGAATGCGGAAGTCGCGCGAAGCGGCCGCCTGAAGGAATTCGCCGATGTCGACGGCTAGACGGCCGAGCGGAACGCTGCCGAGGCCGCTGCCCATCAGCGTAATCGCCTTGGCGCGCAGCGCGGCGCCCGGCAGGGCGATGTTCGACCCACTGATCGATCCGATCTGGACGAAACGCAGCGGCTTCCCGTCGGGCAGGATCTTCGCCGCGGCGGCGAGCAGACGCTCGGCGCTCTTGCCCCACAGATAGTCGATGACGACATCGATCCCCGCTTCGAAAGTGCGGCCGAAGCTCGCTTCGAGCCCGGCGTCGTCATTGACCAGCGGGATCATCGCGTCGGCGTCGAGCGCCCGCAGCGCGTCGGGGTTGCGACCGGTCACGACCACCCGCTTCGCGCCGAAATGCCGCGCGATCTGGACGGCGAGGCGGCCGGCCGAGCCGGTCGCGCCGTTGATCAGCACGCTCTCGCCGGCTTCGAGCCTGGCGCGCTCCTTGAACGCCGCCCACGACGACATGCCAGGATTGGCGATCGCCGCCGCCATCACGTCGTCGAGCGCGTCGGGCACCGGCGCGCATTGGGTCGCGGGCGCGACCGCATGCTCCGCCATCGCGCCCCACGGCGGCCTCGGCGCCACGAAATACACCCTGCGACCATCGTCGAGCCGGCCGACTCCATCGACGCCAGCGACAGCGGGATAAGCGCCCGAGACGCTATAATGCGCGCCGGCGGCGCGCGCGCGCGCGAGCGGACTCAGCGCCGCCGCGGCGACCGAAATGCGATTCTCGCCCGGCGCCGGCGTCGGCTCGACGAAATCGCCATAGGCCGGCGTCTGGCCGGCGGCGCGAACAATGGCGGCTTTCATTGGCGATCTCCTCGTCCGCATGCGGCTGTCGACGCGGACCGACATAGGCGGGCGCGCGCCGGGCCGCCAGACGTCTCGCGGTCGCAGGCGGCGGGCGCGGACCGTTCCGCTCGGCGCGCGCGCCGGCTAAAGTGGCCCGATGGATCGGATCATCGCCTCGGGAATCGAGCTGCTCGGCGTCGCCATGGCGGTGGCGATCGTCGCCCGCCGCTTGCGGCTGCCCTACACCGTCGGCCTGGTGACCACCGGCCTCGCGCTGGCGCTGGCGCGGCTCAACCTCAGCCTCGCGCTGACCCACGACGTCCTGTTCGAGGTCATCCTGCCGCCGCTGCTTTTCGAAGCGGCGATCAGCATTTCGTGGCGAGAGCTCAAGCGCGATCTCACGCCGGTGCTGGTCCTGTCGACGATCGGCGTGCTGATCGGCGCCGCCGTTGTCGCGGCCGGGTTGATCGGCATTCTCGGTTGGCCGACGGCGCCCGCGCTCGCCTTCGGCGCGCTGATCTCCGCCACCGACCCGATCGCCGTCATCGCCATGCTGCGCGAGGCCGGCGTCAAGGGCCGGCTGCGGCTGGTCGTCGAGACCGAGAGCCTGTTCAACGACGGCGCCGCGGCCCTGTTGTTCGCGCTGATCTTGCCTACCCTCACCCAGAGCGGCGCGCCGACGCCGCTGGCGATCGCCGCGCAGGCTTTGCTGATCGGCGGCGGCGGCATCGCCGTCGGCGCCGTCGTCGGCGCGCTGGCGATTGCGCTCGCCGGGCGCACCGACGACCACCTGGTCGAAACCGCGCTGACGGCGGTCGTCGCCTACGGTTCGTTTCTGATCGCCGAGCGCATCGGCGCCTCGGGCGTGCTGGCGACGGTCGCGGCCGGCCTGGTGTTGGGCAATCTCGGCGGGCTCGCGGCCGAAACCGGCCGCTTCGCATTGAGCGCGCAGGGCCGGCAGTCGGTCGTCGTCTTCTGGGAGTTCGCCGCCTTCGTCGCCAATTCGCTGGTGTTCCTGCTGATCGGACTGGCGATGGCGGACGCGGCGACGCGCGGCGCCGGGTTCGGCGTCGGCGCCATCGCAATCGTTGTCGCGCTGGCGCTCGCCGGCCGCGCCGCGACCGTCTATCCGATCGCGTTCGCCTTCGCCCGCACGCGCTGGGCGTTCCGTTGGCCCGAAGCGCATTTCCTGTGGTGGAGCGGGCTGCGCGGGGCCCTGGCGCTGGCGCTGGCTTTGGCGCTGCCGCCCACAGCGCCGTACCGCGACGAAATTCTCGTCGGCGCCTTCGCCGTCGTCGCGTTCTCGGCCTTGGTGCAGGGCCTCACCGCCGGGCCGCTGTTGCGCGCGCTGGGGCTCGACGGGAAGAAGCCAGAGGAAGCCGGCGAATTGTAGGCGCGGTCGCCGACCGCGCCGACGCGGCCGGCGGCCGCGTCTTCCAGGAATGTTGTAGGCGCGGCCGCTGGCCGCGCCCTCTGCCGCGGTCAGCGACCGCGGCTACATTTCGTCACTTCTTCGCCTTGGCGACCTTGCCGGCGCGCAGGCGCGCGACTTCCGATACGCCCTTGCCGAGCAGCGGCCGCAGGTAGTCGAAGAACTTCGGCGTGACGTCGTTGCCCGCCGGCGCGATCAGTTCGTCTTCCATGACTCGCGTCTTGCCGGCGACGTCCTCGAGCGGGATCAGCGGATAGTCGACCGCGTAATTGGCGACGCGGCGGATCGCCACCGAGCCGTTCTTGCCGGCCCACATCGCGTATTGCACCGCCTTCTCGCCAACTTCGCGCGCCTCGCGCTGATCGACGTCGGAGACGCAGCCGACGAAGGAGCGCTGCAGATAGCCGAAGGTGTCGCCGCGCACGCGCTTGATGCCGAGCTTGTTTTTCACTTCCTCGCACAACAGGTCGGCGAGCGCGCCGGTGCCGGAGAGCTGGACGTTGCCGTGCGCGTCCTTCTCCACCGCGCCGCCGGCAAGCTTGGTGATGATCGGCGCGCCGGATTCGTCGTGGATGCCTTCGGACGCCGCGATCACGCAGCGGCCGTACTTGGCGTAGGTCTCCTTCACGTCGGCGAGGAACTTGTCGACGACGAAGGTGCGCTCCGGCAGGTAGATCAGGTGCGGGCCGTCGCTCGGGTACTTGCGCGCCAGCGCCGAGGCCGCAGTGAGGAAGCCGGCGTGGCGACCCATGATCACCGCACAATAGACGCCCGGCAGCGCGGCGTTGTCGAGGTTCGCGCCGGCGAAGGCCTGTGCGACGAAGCGCGCCGCGGAAGGAAAGCCCGGCGTGTGGTCGAATCCGACCAGGTCGTTGTCGATCGTCTTCGGGATATGGATCGCGCGAATGTGTTCGCCGGCCTTGGCGGCCTCTTCGGCGACGATGCGCACCGTGTCGGAGGAGTCGTTGCCGCCGATGTAACAGAACGTGTCGATCTGGTGCGCCTTGAGGACCTTGAAGATTTCCTGGCAGTACTTGACGTCGGGCTTGTCCCGGGTCGAGCCGAGCGCGGCGGCCGGGGTGGCGGCGACGGCTTCGAGATTGGCGGTGGTTTCCTGGGCGAGGTCGACGAGATCTTCCTCGATGATGCCGCGCACGCCGCGCACCGCGCCGTAGACGCCCGTGATGTCCGAGAAGCGCCGCGCCTCGAGCGCCACGCCGGCCAGCGACTGGTTGATCACCGCCGTCGGCCCGCCGCCTTGCGCGACCAGAATCTTATGCGACATCGGAAAGTCTCCTCAGGAAGCCCAGCCGGGTCGAGCCCCCGGCGCCCTTTTCGCCCGCCCTGCCTTTAGGGCCGGACGCCGCAAGCGGCAAGTGGCGCAAAGCCTCTAGCCGCGGCGGCGGCGCGGGCTTTTGAGCGCCGTCAATGCGCCGTCGAATTGAACTGGACGACGACGACGCCGGCGATGATCAGCGCGATCCCGGCGCCCCCGGCGAGCGTCAGGCGCTGTCCGAAGGCCGCCCAACCGACCAGGGCGACGAGCGCCGTGCCGACGCCCGACCAGATCGCATAGGCGACGCCGACCGGCACCACGCGCAGCGCCAGGCCGAGACAGACGAAGGCCGCGCCATAGCCGACCGCGACCCCCGCCGCCGACGCCCAGTTCGGCGCGACCGCCGCGAGCTTGAGCATGGTGGTGCCGAACACCTCGAAAACGATCGCCAGAGCCAGGTAGAGCCAATGCGCCATGCGTCACCCGCCTCGACCCGCCGCGTCCTGCGCCGATGCGATCAGCACAGCTTGCGGCAGTCGCGCTGCTTGCAGGCGAAGAGTTTCATCCAGGTTCCGTCGGCGAAGCACATTTCGACCTCGCAGGCGGTCGCCGGCGCGCAGCTCGTATAGCAATAGTCGCCCGGCTTATAGGCTGTCCCGTCGACGCGATAGCAGAGGTTCGTCGGCGGCCCGTGATGAGTGCGGTCGTGCGCGACGGCGCTGCCGCCGACAGCCAGCGCCAAGACCAGCATCCCAACGCCAACAGCGCGCATTGTCCAAACTCCCCGCTCACCCGCCGGGGCGGCATCCTAGTGCGCGACGCCGGCAATTGGGACTCCTCGCCGGCGCGACATCGCGGCCGACGCGCGCCGCACCGCCGGCGGCGAAAAGAACGTCAATCATTTCAGACCCGTAATCCACAAACGAAAGACGCCGCGACGGTTCCGCTGCGCGTCCGCCGTCTTGCCTTTCACGCCCCGCTCGCGCAACATCGCGCGACTCGCGCCGCGGCCCTGGGGCTTGAAGACGGGCGAGCTTTTCGAGGGGGTTCTCGCCATGGGCTTTCTTTCTTGGATCATTCTGGGCCTTATCGCCGGTTTCATCGGCAGCAAGCTGGTCAACAAGACCGGGTCGGGATTGATCATGGACATCGCGCTAGGCGTGGTCGGCGCCGTTGTTGGCGGCTACATCAGCAGCGCGCTCGGCTACGGCACGGTCAACGGCCTCAACCTCTACAGCATCGTCGTCGCGGTGATCGGCGCCGTGGTCGTTCTATTGATCTATCGCGCCGTCGTCTCGCGGACCTGAGCCTCTCGCTTCAATCGCGCCGGCGCTTCGCTCAGGCGAGCGCCAGCGCGAACGGCTCGCCTTCGAAGCATTCCTCGCCCCGGCCGATCGCGGCGATCGCCTCTTTCATCCGCCCGCCGCGCGCGAGCGCCGCGTCGGCGATCGCGACGAGGCGCGCGTTCGGCGTCGCGGTCGGCGAGGCGGCGCGCAATGCGCGCGCGATCTCGCCCTCGTCGCGCTCGGGCGCGAGCGCGCAGGCGGCGATGAAGGCCGCGGCGGTCGAGCGGCTGACGCCTGCGTAGCAATGGATCAGCAGCGGCTCGGCCCGGTCCCAGGCGCCGGCGAAATCGACGAGTTCGCGCACATGCGCCTCGGTCGGCAGCACCTGGCCCGGCTGCGCTTCGACGATGTCGGCGACGCCGATGTAGAGATGGCGCTCGGCCGCAATCGCCGCCGGCCGCGCGACCGGCGTGCCCGGATTGAGCAGCGTCACCAGCGAGCGCGCGCCGGTCAAGGCGACAGTCTCGTCGATCCTCGTCAGCGGGCAGACGTGAATGCGCGGCATCGGCGACTCCGGATCCCGGTCAATGACGGCCGAGCTGGTCAAGCTCGGCGAAGCGGCCGAGAAACGCCTCCTGCGCTCCCGCCGGCCGCAGCGGTTCGAGATAGCCGGCGAAGCTCCTGAGCGCCAGTTTCGGCGCGCCGAAGAACTTGCGCGCCTCGGCGACGCCGAAGCCGGCGAGCGCGGTCGCCTCGAGATAGGCGGCGACGCGGTCGGCCGCCTTGATCGCCTTGGCGACCTCCCCAGCCGGCTCGGCCGGCAGCCCGAAGCGAACGAGGATCGCCGCCATCAGCCGCTTCTCGACCAGCTTGTAATCGCCGCCGATCGCCGACTTGAATGGCGAGATCATGTCGCCGATCACGTATTCCGGCGCGTCGTGCAGCAGCGCCGCCAGTCGTGCGGCGCGCGGCGGCGCCGGCGTCTCCGCAGCGAAGATCGCCTCGACCAGCAGCGAATGCTGAGCGACCGAGAAGATCTCCGGCCCACGCGTCTGGCCGTTCCAGCGCGCGACCCGCGCCAGGCCATGGGCGATGTCGGCGATCTCGATGTCGAGCGGCGACGGGTCGATCAAGTCGAGGCGGCGGCCCGACAGCATGCGCTGCCAGGCGCGCGGCTTCGCCGCCGCGGTCACCACGGGCGGCTCTCGGCGAGCGCGCGGCAGGCGGCGTGGCGACGGCAACTGACAAGGTGGTCGTTGGCCATGCCGACCGCCTGCATGAAGGCGTAGACGATCGTTGGCCCGACGAAGCGCGCGCCGCGCGCCTTGAGGTCCTTTGAGATGGCCTGCGAGACGGCGGTCTCGGGCGGAACCTCGCGCGTCGATTGGCGCTGGCCGTCGACCGGCTTACCGTTGACGAAGCCCCAAAAATGGCGGGCGATGCCGCCCGTCTGGGCGAGGTCGAGCGTCACCCGAGCGAGCCCGATCGTCGCCTCGATCTTGCCGCGGTGGCGCACAATGCCGGAATCAGCGAGCAGCGATGCGATTTTGCGTTCATCGTAGCGCGCGATCTTTTCGGGATCGAAACCGTCGAAGGCGGCGCGGAAGGCTTCGCGCTTGCGCAGGATGGTGATCCACGACAGCCCGGCCTGGAAGCCGTCGAGCGCAAGCTTCTCGAACAACGCGCGGTCGTCCCATTCCGGAACGCCCCACTCCTGGTCGTGATAGGCGACGTAGAGCGGGTCGGTCCCCGCCCAGGGACAACGATCGAGCCCGTCTTGATGGGCGACCGCCCCGCGGCGGAGCGTCTCGGAGCTTTCAGCCATGCCGCTTCATAGCCGGCCGCCCGGGCTTCGTCAGCCCCCGGACCGTTTGCTAACCTCGAGAGGTTGCCAAAATTAACCCTTCTTAAAGACACCGGTCGCGAGACGCAGCGGCGCGACGTAAAATGCTAACCAATGCTGCCGCCGCCAAAACTGACGATCGAGGAGCTCAGAGCCGCCGATGCGCGTCGCGCTGCGCTCGCTTACGTGAGCGAAGCGTTCGCCGAGGCCGTGCTCGACGGAATCGACGTCGACGCCTTCGCCGACGCTGCGCTCGGCGCGGTCTTCCGCGAGCTCATCGCCAATTACGGCGAGGAGCGCGCCGCCGCTTTGGCCGCCGGCCTGCCCGAGCGCATCGGCGCCGGCGAATTCTCCGCCCACGCGCAGCAGTAGCGACCGCGCCGCGGCTGGGCTAAGCCTCGCTCCGCCCGCTGGAGCGACTCATGTCCCCGCCTCGCTTCGATCCGCGCCTCACCCCGGCGCGTCCCGATCTCGCCGCCGAATTCCTGCGCGGCAAGGTCGAGGCTGCCCGCTATGCCGCGGGCGAGGCGTTCCGCGTCGTCGCGCCGATCGCGCCGCTCAGGCGGGCGCCCGATTCCGAAGCGCCGCTCGACAGCGAGGCTCTCTATGGCGAGGCGGTCGTCGTCTATGAAGCGCGTGGCGACTGGCGCTGGGTCCAGCTCGCGCGCGACGGCTATGTCGGCTATCTGCCGGCGGCCGCGCTCGGGCCCGCGCGCGCGCCGACCCACAGGATCGCCGCGCTGCGAACCCACGCCTATCCCGCGCCGACGATCAAGCGCCCGCCGCGCTTCGCGCTGTCGCTCGGCGCACTGGTCGACGTCGCGCGCTTCGACGGCGATTTCGCCGTAACCGCCGACCGCCACTTTCTCTATGCCAGGCATCTCGCGCCGATCGACGCGCGCGAGCCCGATTTCGTCGCCGTCGCCGAGCGTTTTCTCGAGACGCCCTATCTGTGGGGCGGGCGCACCAGCGAGGGGATCGACTGCTCCGGCCTGGCGCAGACCGCGCTCACGGCGGCGGGAATCCCCGCGCCGCGCGACAGCGACATGCAGGAGGCCGCGCTCGGCGAGCCGCTGCCCCATAGCGACGCGCTCGCTGATCTGCAGCGCGGCGATCTCGTGTTCTGGAAGGGCCATGTCGGCGTCATGCGCGACGGAGCGACGCTGCTGCACGCCAACGGCTGGGCGATGAAAGTGGCGAGCGAGCCGCTCGCCCAGGCCCGCGCCCGCATCGAAAAGAACGGCGGCGGCGCGATCGCGTCGATCCGCCGCCTGTAGAGGCGCGCGAGCGCCTACTTCTTGCCGAGGCCGATCGCGCCGAAGCGGGTGTTGAAGCGCGACAGACGGCCGCCGCGATCGAGCAGCTGCTGCGACCCGCCGGTCCACGCCGGATGGGTGTTGGGGTCGATATCGAGGTGGAGCGTCGCGCCCTCTTCGCCATAGGTCGAACGGGTCATGAACTCCTGGCCGTTGGTCATCACGACCTTGATCATGTGATAGTCGGGGTGCGTGTCGGCCTTCATCGGTCCGTCCTTAGGCAAACAAAACAAGAGCCGGCCGGGTCGCGGCGGCTCCGTGAATTCGGCGCCTCTATAGTCCACGCGGCGGCGGCGCACAAGCGCCCTCGGACGCTGTGCGGGGTTGATTTTGTCGCCCGGCGGTGAATTAAGCGGTGGCGTCGACCATTCCGGAGACTTGCGGACCGATGACATCCCCTGCCGACGCGACGGCCAAGCCGCCCCGTGTCTCGCTCAGCGCGCTGAAGCCGCTGCTTCCCTACGCCCTCGCCCATCGCGGCCGGGTGATCGGCGCCCTCGCCGCACTGATTGTCGCCTCAGCCGCGACGCTGGTCGTGCCGGTCGCCGTGCGGCAGATGACCGACTACGGCTTTTCCGACGCCCATTCCGGCGCCATCCATCTCTATTTCATCGGCCTGATCGGCGTCGTCGCCGTGCTGGCGATCGCCTCGGGCGTCCGCTACTACCTTGTGATGACGCTCGGCGAGCGGGTCGTGGCCGACCTGCGCGGCGACGTTTTCGGCCATCTCACCCGCCTCGACCTCGCCTTCTTCGACGTCGAGAAGACCGGCGAACTGGTTTCCCGCCTGACCGCCGACACCACCCAGCTCAAGGCGACTTTCGGTTCGTCGGCGTCGATCGCGCTACGCAATTTTTTCATGTTCATCGGCGCGGTGGCGATGATGGTCGTCACCTCGCCCAAGCTCTCCGCCTACGTGCTGGCGGCGATCCCGATCATCGTGCTGCCGCTTTACGCCGCCGGACGGACGGTGACGGCGCGCTCGCGCCGCGCCCAGGACCGGCTCGCCGACGCCACCGCCTTCGCCGCCGAGAGCCTGTCGGCGGTGCGCGTCATGCAGGCCTTCGTCGCCGAGGCCTTCGCCGCCGCCCGTTTCCGCGCCGCCGCCGAGGAGGCCTTCGAAGCAGCCCGCGCCATGGCGCAATCGCGCGCCGTCGTCACCATCGCCGCGATGTTCCTCGCCTTCGCCAGCGTCGTCGCCGTGCTGTGGCTCGGCGCCAACGACGTGGTCGGCGGCCGCATGACCGGCGGCGAGCTGTTGCAGTTTGTGCTCTACGCCGCGTTTGGCGCCGGCGCGCTCGGCCAATTGTCGGAAGTGTGGAACGAGGTGTCGCAGGCCGCGGGCGCAGCGGCGCGCATCGGCGAGCTCATCGCCGTCGAGCCGCGCATCGTCGCGCCGCGCGATCCGCTTCCGCTGCCCTCGCCGGCGCGCGGCGAGATCACGTTCGATCGCGTCAGCTTCGCCTATCCCGGCCGGCCGCAGGATCCGGTGTTCCGAAGCCTGAGCCTCCGCGTCGCGCCCGGCGAGGTGGTGGCGATCGTCGGCCCCTCCGGGGCCGGCAAGTCGACGCTGTTCCAATTGCTCGAGCGCTTCTACGATCCGACCGACGGCGCCGTCCTGATCGACGGCGTCGACATCGCCAAGGCCGACCCGCAGTCGGTGCGGCGCGAGATCGCGCTGGCGCCGCAGGAGCCGTTCATCTTCGGCGCCAGCGTCGCCGACAACATCGCCTACGGCGCGCCCGGCGCGACGCGCGAAGCGATCGTCGCGGCGGCGAAGCAGGCCGCCGCCGACGGCTTCATCAGTGCACTGCCCCAAGGCTACGAAACGCCGCTCGGCGAGCGCGGCGTGACGCTGTCGGGCGGCGAACGCCAGCGGCTGGCGATCGCGCGGGCGATTCTTCGCAACGCGCCGATCCTGCTGCTCGACGAAGCGACCTCGGCGCTCGACGCCGAGAACGAAACGCTGGTGCAGGACGCGCTGGAAGCGTTGATGAAGGGCCGCACGACTTTGGTCATCGCCCACCGCCTGGCGACGATCGTCAACGCGCAACGCATTCTGGTGATCGACAATGGCGGCATCGTCGAGGAAGGCAATCACGCCAGCCTGCTCGCCGCCGGCGGCCTTTACGCCCGCCTCGCGCGCCTCCAGTTCGAAACCGGCGCCGCCGCGCTGACCGGCGAGGTCAAGGCGGCGGAGTGAGCCGCGTCCCTTCTTCCCGCTCGGCGGGGAGAAGCCGGCGGATGAGGGGCGGCGCGCGCCTGCGGAGTCGCTTCAATACATGTAACCCGCTCGTCGAGCGCACGCGTTCATGGCTTGCTTGGCGGAGCGAACGCGCGAGAGGCGCCGCGGCAGTCCGAGCGACGTCAGGCTGCCCGACCGACCGGCTCGTCGGCCCGAATTTTCGTTTCAGAACCAAGCAGACATTAGGGCAGCGGGCTCAAACGACCGAGGTTGGCCGGGGGCGGACAGGGGGGTTCCGGACGAAGAGAAGGCCAAGCGGCTCAGGCCGGCGAGCGTGGCGACCACAACGCCGCTGCTACACCACGCCCCGGGACACGATCATACGAGCCCGTTCCCGCGCCCACGTTGACAACAGTGCGCGCGTCGGAAAGCGCCGAAACAATTGCTGACGCGATGCGTGAATCCGGCCGGCGACGGAGCGCATACCCCTCTCCGAGCCCGTCGTAGATCGTCCCAGGCACGCCGTTTTCCTTTCTGTTTTCAAGCACGAAAGGTATTTTCAGCTTCAATCGGTCGGCAAGGTC
>Ga0182016_10002303_pt1 | contig 22582 bp, 17 predicted proteins | sample 712S2MmetaG_FD_120491 | JGI IMG/M metagenome (GOLD analysis project Ga0182016, IMG submission 120491) | Permafrost microbial communities from Stordalen Mire, Sweden - 712S2M metaG | ecosystem: Environmental > Terrestrial > Soil > Wetlands > Permafrost | place: Sweden: Stordalen | collected... | reverse complement strand
GTGGTATGTCGAGACAAGCGCAGCAGCGGCGAGGCGCGTGGCGTTCCCGCGTTGCATCACAGCCGATGCGGGACGGGCGCCGGGAAGGAGTCCCGGCGTGGCAGACTGAGAGTCCGCTCCACGGGAAGTTCCGTGGAGCGAGTCCCCGACTATACTGTACGACGCGGGTGGGGGAGCGGAAGGGGGGTGAGGGGCTGTAAGTGGTTGCAGGGATTGGCGGAGATTTTTTTGCTGGGGCTGTGACTGAGAAATCGCAACGGCCGGATAGAGCGCCATCCTGCTCCATCAAAGGAGCCAAGGGCAGGGCAGACCACAAGAAACGATGGTCTGCCCCACACGGCGGAGGTGCGTTATGCGCCTTTGGCGGGTTGTGCCGCCTCCGCCAGCAGCTTGCGCAACTCGCGTTCCGGATCTTGCTTGACCTCCGAGACCTTGTCGAAGATCATGACCGGATCGTTCTGGGCGTCGAACTTCGGCCAAGCGGGCAGAGCGGGGTGGTTGGGGTCGCCCTTGCGCGCGAAGTTGATCCAGGCATCGCTAACTTTGGCGGCTAGTGCCAGCGGCTCCGGGCCTCCGCCGGTGGAGAACGCCGAGACGTCGGTATTGTAGAAGACAAAGGGAATCTCCGAGCAGTGGAAGGCGCGCGGCCGGCCGTCCATGACCGGGGTTTTCCAGCAGAACTGATACAGAAAGGCGGGAGCTTTCCCCTGCGCGGCTTTGCGCTCCGCCTGGCGGATGGCGCCCGAGCGGAAGACGGCGATGGCGGAGAGGATGGAGCTGACTTCGACCGGCTTGATGTTGGGGTATATCTTCCGGCACGTCTCGACGATGGCTCCGGCCTTGTCGCCATATACGGCCGCAGTCTGCTTTTTCAGCTCGTCTTCGGTCATCAGTTCCGCCTTTGGGTTGCTCATGGCGGGATTGAACTCGTTGAGGGCGGTGCCGATCAGCATGGGGATATCGGCTGAAATCTCCGGCGCGGCTGGATCGAATGGAACCGAGGGCAGAACTTTGCCATCGACGGTGGGCGCCCACATCAACCGGGGGAGGGTGAAGCCCATGCCCGGCTGGCGGGGCGGGGAGAGCTTCGCCATGGCCGCCACGCCCGCGTCGATGAGACGCTGCACCGGCAGTTCGTGAAGCTTGCCAACCTGCGTCTTGGCAAGGCCCAACTCGGCCATGATCGCGGCGGTGAGGGTGGCGCCGTCTTCCGGCTTATTGGCCAAGGTCATGGAACCGCTCTGCACCACGGCTTTGTGGAACAGGCCTTTGGCGGCGGGCATGGTCATCAAGGTGGTAACCTTCCCGCCACCGCCGGATTGGCCGAAAATGGTGACGTTGCCCGGATCGCCGCCGAAGTTCGAGATGTTGTCGCGCACCCACTCGAGGGCGGCCACCAAGTCCAGCATTCCCACGTTGGCGGACTCGGCATATTGCGGGCCGTAGCCGGACAGGTCCAAAAAGCCCAGCACGCCCAGGCGGTGATTGACGCTGACCACTACCACGTCGCCGCGCCGGCTCAGATTTTCGCCGTGATAGGCCGGCTGCTCCTGGCCCGATCCGGCCTGAAAACCGCCGCCGTGGATCCAGAACATCACCGGCCGTTTTTTGCCGTCGAGCGCGGGCGACCACACGTTGACGCGCAGGCAATCCTCGCCCGGCTGGCCATCGTCCCACTGGGAGAGGAACGACTCGACGTCGTTGTCCCAACCGGCGCGCGCCACTTGCGGGCAGGTTTTTCCATACCACATGGAGCTGCGCGTTTCCGTCCACGGTTGCAGCTTGGCGGGTGCCAGGAAGCGCGCCTTGCCTTCGGTGGAAGCGGCGTAAGGAATGCCTTTGAAAGTCTGAATGCCATTGCGAGTGAAGCCTCGCACCTTGCCGGCCGTGGTCGCGGCGACGGCATTGGCATCCGACGCGACGATGGTTTGGCCGGCAGCCGGCTCCGAGCTCACACTCGGGGCTGTGCCACAGCCGACCGACATGGTGGCCGCAGTTCCGGCCAGTGCCGCCGCGCCTGAGATCAGCGCGCGCCGGCTGACTGTTTTACCGGTTACATTACCGCTCTTCATGCTACCGATATCTCCTTTTCCTACTCTCGCCCATCGGCGAAATTCGGGCCTGAATAACTGATTCGCTACAAGTGTAACTTAGTACACCGCTTCGGAAGTTCGCTAACGTATTGCGTGCAACCGCTGACGGTTGCGGCTCGGTTACGGGTGCCGCTCGTTTGCAGGTACTTACCGCGCCGCGACCGTGAGGGAGCGGTTGGCGGGGACGGACTTGTCCAAATCGGAGGAGTTGCCGAGGTGGAAGAATTTGGGTGAGCCTGGTTTCGAGCTCGCCAGCACACGGCCGGGCTGGCGCCCGGCTGGACCGGGCCCCCCAGAGCAGCGGAGCCCGCAGCGGAAAACACCGGCGACAAGATCGCCGGCGCCACGAAGAACGTCGGCTCGACAGCCGAGGCTGCAGGCCGGGCTGGCGCGCGGCCAAACATCAGGTATCATACCCCTCCGGCCTTTGGGCGTAAACCATTGATTCATGGCCTCTACCCGGCGCTACATGACACTCGCTACGGTAATGGCCTTGACTCGCGGGCGGTTCGATCTCAAACTCCTCCTTCTCGGATTTGGAGGGTTTTTAGGATGAAACTGCCGGTCGTAAACAGTGGGGCCGCGTATCTGGCACTGGCTCTCATTGTCCTGGTCACTCCCGTTTTTGGACAAGAGTCATCGGGCTCAATCAGCGGCGTGGTTCAGGATAGCCAAGGGGCCGTCGTGCCTAATGCCAAGGTGACGCTGCTCAACCAAGCGCAGGGCGTGGTGGCCAGAGAACAGCAGACCAGCGGGGAGGGCACATTCTTCTTCACTCCGGTCATTCCCGGTACCTACAGCGTTACGGTCGAGGTGACCGGGTTCAAGAAGTACGTGAAATCGGACATCACCCTGGACGCCCAGGAGCGTATCGGGCTTCCGCCCGTGGCGTTGGAGGTTGGGGCTATCGGGGAGACGATCAGAGTGGAGTCCAGCACCCTGGCACTGCAAACCGTGAGCGCGGAGCGGTCGGGCGTGGTGACGGGTTCCCAAGTGCTCGAGTTGGGATCGAGTACGCGGGCATACACCGACCTTCTGCCGACGGTCCCCGGTTTCAATGCCGATACCCAGAATGCCAACGGCTTGCGCACCGACCAGAACGCCATTGCCGTGGATGGCACGCTGGTGGAGGACGTAGGCAACAACAGCGCCGGAGGCTGGCGAATCAACCCGGACCTGATTGCCGAATTCAAAGTGCTGACCAACGGCCAGCAGGCCGAATTCGGCCGCGCCAGCGGCTCGAATATCACCATAGTCACCAAAAGCGGCTCCCGCGACTTCCACGGCGTCGGTTACGATTTTTATCGCAATGAATGGATGAACGCCAATAGTTGGACGAATAACTATAGCGGCCTGTCGCGCGCCCGAGCCCGCAACAGCACTTACGGCTTCAACGTGGGCGGCCCCATCTACATTCCCCACAAATTCAATAGCAACAAGGAGAAGCTATTCTTTTTCACCAACTTCGAGTTTCAGCGCCCGCGCAACTTCGATCCGCTGGTGAATCTCACCGTTCCAACGGCCCTCGAACGCGCCGGCAACTTCTCGCAGACCAAAGTGAACAACATTCCGGTCACCATTCTCGATCCAGCCGCCAGCAAGACGCCTTTTCCGGGTAACATCATTCCGACGAGCCGGATTAACGAATATGGCTTGCAGCTCATGAATGTGTTCCCCTTGCCCAACAAGCTGGGAGTGGACCCCGGCTACAATTATCAGTACCAATACCAGGGTACGGACAGCCGGAACGACCGGACGATCCGTGTCGATTACAACATTGCCAACAACTGGAAGTTCTTCTTCCGGTTGCTTCAGAACAGCGAGAACCTGGTACAGTCCGGCGGCCTGAACGTCAATAACACCATCGGTGTCGGGTCGTTCCAATCCCTGCGGGGCACCATCTCCGGCGAGGGGGTCCTTACAACCATCATTACTCCCACGTTGACCAACGAACTGAGCTACGGCAACAGCCGCAACTGGCTGCCCAACGTGCCGGTAGCGAGCAGCGGATACTTACGGGCGAATACCGGGGTGACGATGCCCCTGCTCTATCCGAACGCCGACTCACAGGAGAATCTGATTCCGAATATGCTCTTCGGAAGCGAGGTGAGCGACGCGCCAACCGTTTTCATTGGAGGAATGCCGTACGCCAACGAGAACCCCACCCAGAACATTACCGACAACGTCGCCAAGGTGTGGCCCACGCATACCGTGAAGGCCGGAATTTACATCGAGAGCAGCACCAAGCGTCAGACCGCCACGGAAGTCAACAATGGGCGGCTCAGTTTCGCCACGGACTCCGGCAACCCGGGCGACACCGGCTGGGACTTTTCCAACATGTTGCTGGGGAACTACGATACGTTCGACCAATCGAACGGGTATCTCAAGGGCTACTACTACTACCGCAGCTTCGAGTGGTATGTGCAGGACAACTGGAAGGTGCGGCCCAACCTGACACTGGACTTCGGCATTCGGTTCTCCGACCTTCCGCCCTGGTACGAAGAGCACAATCAGATCTCGAGTTTCCAGGAGGGAGCCTTTAGCGCGAGCCAGGCGGTCACCCTCTACCGGCCAATCCTGGTCAATGGCGTCCGATCCTCGATAAACCCGCTGACCGGACAGACTGGCCCGGCAGCGCTGATCGGGGCCATCGTGGCCAATTCGGGCAATGTATATAACGGGATCGTCACTCCAACCACAAGCACCAACGGGCGAGGGATGGTGAACAGCCAGGGGGTCCTGTTCGGGCCGCGGTTCGGCTTGGCGTGGACGCCTCTGGGCGCCAATGGCAACCTGGTGGTGCGGATGGGCGGCGGCGTGTTTTACGAGAGGATCCAGGGCAACATGATCTTCAACCAGATCAATTACCCGCCGGAGCTGCTGACTCCCAAGATCTACTACGGCAACCTGAGCACCATCGGCAACTCCGCCGGCACTCTGTTCCCGCTCAATGTGGCCGGCCTCTCGCCGGAAGGCAAAATCCCGACAGTCTATAACTACAACGTCAGCGTGCAGCGCCAACTGCCCGGCCAAGTCATGCTGGACGTGGGCTACGTGGGCATGCAGAATCGCCATGAGCTAACCCGCAGCCCCTTCAACGAACCGGCCTTCGGGTCCGACTGGCTGTCGCAGAACCAGGATCCGACCCTGTGCCCCAACGTGGCCACCTGCAACCTGAACGGAACGAATGCCCTTCCGGTCGATTTCCTGCGGCCCTATCAAGGCTACACCGGCAGCGGGGCGGCGGTGGCGCAATCCGGCCTCGGCGGCGGAGGATTCATCGCCACCTACGGCGCCAGCGCCAACTATAATGCCCTGCAGGTTTCCGCGCAGCGGCGCGCCGCCAGGAACCTGACCATTGGCGCGGCCTACACGTGGTCGAAAGTGATGGGGACCGACACCGACTATTCCTTCATCGGCAACCCCCTTAATCACCGTAAGGCGGACTACGCTCCGCTGACTTTCGACCGCACGCAAACCCTGGTGCTCAACTACGTCTACAACGTACCCAAAGGCGCGCGCAAAGGGACGTTCCTGGATAACCCCATCGGCCGGGGCATCCTGAACGACTGGCAGCTTACCGGCATCACGGCCCTCTCATCCGGCGAACCCGTGCCCGTGGGCGGCAGCAGTGTGATTTCCCTGGGCAGTTACAACATGCAGGGAGTGGGCGGTACTACGCTCAACGAGGAAATGACTGGAAATGCCGACTGGGCCGCCAGGCCGATGTTGACGTGCAACCCGAACGTTTCGCCGGGATCCCGCACGCTGACGGCATTCATCAACACGTCCTGTTTCCACCCGGCGGCGGTGGGAAGCACGGGGATGGATTCCGACCTGCGCCCGTTCCGCGGCCCCGGAGTCAACAACTGGAACATATCGGTCTTCAAGCAGTACCCGTTGGGACACAGCGAACAGCGCTACCTGCAGTTGCGGCTGGAGATGTACAACGCCTGGAACCACACCCAGTGGGGCGGCGCGGTGGCCAGCAACTACGAATCCGCCGGCTTCAACGACACGCCGACGTTCAACGCGGCTGGCCAGATCACCAACTTGCCAACCGCCCTGGGCGGCGGCGGTGGCCGGTTCGGTTTCGGTGCCCTGAACGCGGTTCGGACTCCCCGCACCCTTCAGCTCGGCGCCAAGATCTACTTCTAAACCGGAGGCTCGAGACGTAAGCACTCGATTTCGAAATTACGGTCACGGATAGCAACGGCTCCCGGACGGTGGCGGTTCGGTCTCAGGGGAATTACCGTCCCTCCACGACTGCGCCCTGGTATATAATCGCTGGAGCGAGGATGGCCGTGGCTGCGACCAATTCCCAGAGTCCCCTGTCGGACGCTACGCTGATGCACCTGGAAGCAGGTGAAGACCAGCGCACTATCCGTGAGCAACTCGAACGCATCCTGGAGAGTCCGGGGTTTCGTAACAGCAGGCGATACCCCAACCTTCTGCGCCACGTTGTGACTCGCGCATTACAGGGACGAACCGGCGATCTCAAGGAGCGGAGCTTGGGAATAGATGTCTTCGGCCGCAGCCCCGAGTACGATCCGACTACCGATCCGGTGGTGCGGGTGTCGGCCGGGGAAATCCGCAAGCGCATCGCCCAGTACTATCACGAACCGGGGCATGAGGTGGAGATTCGCATCGATCTCCCGCTTGGGTCCTACGTCCCGGAGTTTCACTTTCCCAAATCCGGCGAGCACCTGGATCTGGTAACGCAGCCCTCGATTCCCGAGGCGGAGCCCGCCATCGTCGCTCCGCCTGCGCCCAAACGGCCCGGCTCGCGCCAGCTTTCCCTGCCGTGGTTGCACGCCTTGACGAAGCTTGGCATTGCCATAGCGGTGAGCCTGGTTTTGGTAGCGCTGGTTTGGTTCCGGCCATGGGTAAGGCCGTCCTGCGCGCTCGATCAGTTCTGGGCCCCGGTCCTGAACCCTTCCGTACCCGTGCTGCTGTGCGTTGCGCGCGGCCCGTTGCCCGCCGGCGCATTGGCCACTCCCGAACAATTGATGAGCCGTCCTTCCGGCATTGCATGGGCAGACGTTGTCACGCTCGCCCGGCTAACCGGCCTGATTCAGTCTAAGGGTCAGCCCTATCAACTCCATCGCGAAGAGTTGGCAACGTTCAGTGAACTGCAGGAGGGAACGGCAGTCCTGATCGGCGCCTTTAACGATGCCTGGACGCTTCGCCTGATGAACGGCATGCGCTTCACCTTTCACCAGGCTGGGAACCGGTATTGGATTTCCGACCAGCAAAATCCGGGCGAGATCCGGTGGAAGATCGACTTAGCGAGGAAGGACGCCCAAGGCCGGCCAATCATCGGCGAAGACTATGCGTTAATTTCGCGCTTCCTGAATCCCAGGACGGGGAGAATCGTCGTTGTTGTCGCGGGACTTTACGGGTTCGGCACTCAAGCCGCCGGCCGGTTGCTGACCGACGCGCACCAGATGCAGTCGTTGATAGGCCATGTTCCGCCGCGCTGGGAAAAGAAGAACCTGCAGCTTGTCATCGGCACGGAGGTCATCGACCGCAGCCCGGGCCCGGCGCACGTTTTGGCCGCTTATTCCTGGTAGGGTAGCGGCGGCTACACCCGATAGCGCCGGATTTCCTCTTCGGAAACTTCGCTGCTCATGCCCGGCTCCCGGGGGCCGGGCAGTTCGCCGTCTTTCATCGATTTCTGCGGGCCGCCGGTTTCCATATAGATCGCGTTGGGCATGGCGAGCAGCATGTTCAGGTTGGTTTCGCCGCCGCCGTGGCTGGCGAGTTCGAGCCCGTTGGCGTCGGCAATGGCGGCGATTTCCATCCACTCGGTGACGCCGCCGGCGCGCCGGTTATCGGGCTGGACCACGTCGGCGCCGCGGCGTGCGATCAGGTCGGCAAACGCGTATTTTGTATTCAGGTTCTCGCCGGTGGCGATGCGCATGTCGAGCTGCTGCGCCAGCTCGGCGAACCCCTCCATATCCTGCGGCGGAAGCGGCTCTTCGTACCAGAAGCAGCCCATCTCCTGGTAGACGCGGCCGCGGCGCAGGGCCTCGTTGCGATTGAACGCCTGATTGGCGTCCACCATGACGCGGCGGCCTTTGCCGAGGATGTCCTGGGCGGCGCGGACACGGCGGACATCGTCGTCGATGGAATCGCGCCCCACCTTGATCTTGACCGCGTGATACCCCTGCTCGACGGCCTCGCCGATGACGCGGCGGTATTGCCCCAGATCTGCGTCGTTATCGTAATACCAGCCGCACATCGAATACACCGGGATGCGGTCGCGAAACGCCCCCAGCATTTTGTAGACCGGCAAGCCGGCGCTCTTGCCGAGGATGTCCCAGACGGCGATATCCACGGCGGCGATGGCGAACTGGGTCGGGCCGCCGACGCCCTGGTATTCGAGCGCCTTCCATAGGGCGGCGCGGATGCGGCGCGGGAAGGCGGGGTCCTGGCCGATCAGCACCGGCTTGATTTCCCGCTCGAGGATAGTCTGGACCACGCTCGGGCCGCCGGCGATCATGCCGAAGGAACTGGACGCCCAGCCGGTGATGCCGCCATCGGTGCGCAGGCGAAGCACCACCGAGCCGCTCTCGGTTCCAAACGGATGAATGGCATCGTAGTACGGCGTTGCCGGAGGGCGTTTGAGAACGTCGGTTTCGATGGCGGTGATTTTGAGCGTCTTCGGCGGCGGCGCGGCGGCGTGAAGAGCGGCAGCGGCGGGCAGGGCGGCGGCCGTACGAAGGAGTTGGCGGCGGTTCATAGGAGTATTGTGGACGCGAAGCGCTCCCGCCGCAACCACGGGTGCTTAACCGATTTGGGGGACTTCGCAGTTTAGGCGCGGCAACCGCTCCGTCGCGGTCGCGGCTCGGTAACGGGAGCCGCGTGTTTTCAATCGCTACCGAGCCCCGACCGCGAGGGAGCGGTTGCCGGGAACGGATCTCCCCAGACCGGTTCAGCACCCCGCGAACGCGCGGATGGCCGGGTGTATATTGAAAAAGGACCTGGGGGTCCAAATAGAAATGATGACGCGATCTCTCATCGTTGTTGCGTTGGCCGGCTTCGCCGCACTTTCGGGTTGTTCCAATTCGGGCTCCCGAGGCGCGGCCAATAATGGGGAAAAGCTGTTTGTCTCGCTGCAGTGCGCCTCCTGCCACGGCGACAAGGGCCAGGGCGGGTCGGCGCCGGCGCTGGTGGGAAGCTCGGGCCCGGTCTCTTCTCCGGACGCCATGGCCGCGGCTATGTGGAGCCACGCTACGAAAATGTGGCAAGCCGTGGACGCGGCGAAGATCCCAAGGCCGCAGATCGCTCCCGAACAAGCGGCCGATTTGTACGCTTACCTTTCCGGTGGCTCGGGCGGGAAGGACCCCGTGGGCACGGCCACCAGCGGCCAGCAGGTTTTCGAAGCCAAGCTGTGCGCCTCCTGCCACGACCAGGCCAGCGATGCCAGCGCGCCGAACCTGGCCGCGAAGGCGGGTCAATTCTCGGCTTTCTCCATGGTTTCCGCCCTGTGGCAGCACGGCTCCGGCATGCTCGCCCGCATGGTCTCGCAAAACAAAGAGTGGCAGGTTCTCTCAGCCCAGGAGATGGCCGACGTGCTGGCTTACCTGAACACTAAGAAATAAGCGGCGGGCCCCGGCGTGGCGCACGCGCTCGTGGGTCCCGCGTCGGCACTTTTGCCGAAGGCCGGCGGACCATACGCAACGGGTGTCGAGAGAGTCTCGACACGGCACGCACGAGTGCGTGCGCCACGTCGCGCTCCAGGATTCCTAAGGGGCGCTACACGGTACACAGCACTACGGCCTCTTTCAAGGAGGCGATGGGGTCCCGCGTGGGCAGGAATTCGTGCGCGAAGAAACCCTGGAAATTCAGGTCGGCGATTACTTTGGCGACCGTCCGCCATTGCAGTTCCTGGGTATCGTCCAACTCGTGCCGGCCGGGCACGCCGCCGGTATGAAAGTGGCCGATGTATTGGATGTTGTCCTTGACGGTATGGATGATGTCGCCTTCCATGATCTGCATGTGGTAGATGTCGTAGAGCAGTTTCACGCGCGGCGAATCGACGGCTTTCACCACGTCCACGGCCCAGGCGGTGTGGTCGCACTGGTAGTCCTTGTGGTTCACCTTGCTGTTCAACAGCTCCAGGACCACGGTGACGCCGCTATCTTCGGCGAACTTCTTGACGCGGTTCAGACCCAAAATGCAGTTGGCCTTGCCTTCCTCGTCGCTCATGCCGTTGCGATTGCCGGAGAAGGTGATGACGTTGGGCACCTTGGCTTCGGCGGCGCGGGCGATGCGGCCGCGCATTTCCGCCTCCAGGCGGGCGTGGCTTTCCTTGCGATTCCAGCCATCCGGAATGGTTGCTTTTCCCTGCGTGACGGTGGGTACCAGCCCGTACTTGCGCACGGTGGGCCATTCGTCCGGTTCCACCAGGTCGACGCCGCTCAGGCCCATTTCCGCGGCCTGGCGGCAGAGATCGTCGAGCGGAATTTTCGCATAGCACCAACGGCATACCGATTGCTTCAGCCTGCCGGCCGACTCCGGCGCCGCGGATGCGGCAGGCACAGCCACCATTGCCGCGGCAACCGTTTGAAACGCGTTTCTCCTGGTCATGATAGAGGATCGTATCACCTGGTGCGCTGTGGAGTGGGGTTGTGCCAGCCGCCGGCTGAAGCGATGATCGCATCGGCCTCCTTCGGCCCCCAACCGCCGCGCTTGTAAGGACGGGCCCGCGGGTGGGCCTTCAGGACCGGCTCGACCACCGCCCAGGCGGCCTCCACCGCGTCCTCACGGGTGAACAGCGCTCCATCGCCGGCCATGGCGTCGCTCAAAAGCCGTTCATACGGCGCTTCCTCACCGGCTTGTTCTTCCGACAGGTAAAGCTCCTGCTGGTCCCCGACATACTCTTTGCCCGCCAGCTTGACGCGGGCGGCGAGGGCCACGGCCGAACCGGGAGAGAGCCGGAAGCGCAGGTAGTTGGCCGGGCCTGCCGCCGGCGCCGAATCGGCGAAAAGCCTCTGTGGCGGCGGCTTCAGTTCGACCAGCACCTCGGTTGCGGTTTCGGCCAGATACTTGCCGGAGCGCAGGTACCACGGCACCCCTTCCCAGCGCCATGAGTCGATGAAAAGCCGCAGGGCGCAGAACGTCTCTACGTCGGAAGTCCTGGCGACGCCCGGCTCCTTCCGGTAGCCCGCGTACTGGCCGCGCACCAGGTCGCCCGGCTTCAGCGGGCGCATGGCCCGGAAGACCGAGGATTTCTCTCTGTGGACAGCTCCAAAATCCCTGCCGGCCGGAGGCTCCATGGCCAGCAGCGCGACCACCTGGAAAAGGTGGTTCTGAACCACGTCGCGCAGACAGCCGGCGCTTTCGTAAAACGCCCCGCGGCCCGCCACGCCGAAATCCTCGGATAAGGTGATCTGGACACTGGCCACGTAGTTGCGGTTCCAGATCGGTTCCAGGAACGAATTGGCGAAGCGAAAATAGAGGATATTCATGATCGCCTCCTTTCCGAGGAAGTGGTCGATGCGGAAAATCGAATCCTCCGGGAACACGGTCCGCGCCACGTGGTTCAGCTCCCTGGCGGAGGCCAGGTCCCGTCCGAACGGCTTTTCGACAATGACGCGCGCATCCTCGGCCAGCTTCGCGGCGCCGAGCCCTTCGATCACCGTCTCGAAAAGCGAGGGCGGAATGGCGAGGTAGTAAGCCGGGCGCCGGGCCTTACCGAGCGCCGCCTTTATCGCCGCGAACGTGTTCGGGTCCTGGTAATCTCCACTGACGTATTGGAGCCGGGACAGAAGACGGTGAAGGGCACGCCGGTCATTGACGCCGCCCGACGTCTCGATACTGTCCGTGACTCGTTTGTGCAGCCTCTCCCGGCTCCACTTAGGCAGCGCCACGCCGATTACCGGCGCCTGCAGCGAACCTCGTTTCACCATGGCATAGAGGGCAGGGAAGATCATCTTATGCGCCAGGTCGCCCGTCACACCAAAGACCACCAGCGCGTCGGAATGGGATGCAGTCACCGGATAACTCCTTTCATGGCGGCGTCTCTCACGACTTTTTCTCGAGATGGCCGCCGAACCCGAATCGCATGGCGGAGAGTAACTTGTCGGCGAAATCCTCTTCGCCTCTTGACGCGAACCGTTGATAGAGCGCGGCGCTCAGGACCGGCGCGGGAGTCCCCTCCTCGATGGCGGCGGTAATGGTCCACCGGCCTTCCCCGGAATCGGACACGCGGCCGGAAAACTTGGAGAGATCCTGCTGCCCGAATAATGCGACCGCGGTCAAGTCCAGCAGCCATGAGGCGATCACGCTGCCGCGCCGCCAGACTTCGGCGACATCCGCCAGGTTGAAGTCGTATTGATAATGCTCCGGATGGCGCAGGGGCGTCGTCTCGGCATCGGCGCTCTGGGCGTTTTTGCCGACGCCGGCATGCCGGAGAATGTTCAGCCCCTCGGCGTACGCCTCCATGATGCCGTATTCGATGCCGTTGTGAACCATCTTGACGAAATGGCCGGCGCCCGATGGGCCGCAATACAGGTAGCCTTCCTCGGCCGTGCCGTCCGACTTTTCGCGCCCCGGCGTCCGCTCGATACCGCCGCGGCCGGGAGCCAGCGTTTTGAAGATGGGGTCCAGGTGCCGGACAGCCTCGGCCTCACCTCCAATCATCAGGCAGAAACCACGCTCGATACCCCACACGCCGCCGCTGGTCCCGACGTCAATGTAATGAATGCCACGCAAATCGAGTTCCTTGGCGCGCCGGATGTCGTCAATGTAGTAAGAATTGCCTCCATCCACCACCATGTCGCCCTTCCCCATCAGGGCGGAAAGGCCGGCGAGTGTGCCGTCGACCGCCGCCGCGGGCACCATCAACCATGCCGCGCGCGGAGGTGCAAGTTTTGCCACGAAGTCCTCGAGTGACGCGGCGCCGGCAGCGCCTTCCTTCGCCAGTGTCTCCACGTTACCCCGATTCTGGTCGAAGACGACGCATTGATGGCCGCCGCGTTCGAGGCGGCGGACCATGTTAGCCCCCATCCTGCCCAGACCGATCATTCCAATTTGCATTCTTCAGCTCCCTCCTGTTCGGCACATTCCGTGTCGACTCCAGTGCGTCGATGGTAAATCGTTCGATCACCAGCAGGTATCGGGCCGATTTCCGCATAAGCCCCTGGTGGACCTTTTCGCAAGCCGGCCGCCAGGATTTGCGGCTTCGCCAAACTAGACTCGGCGCGGCGGCACGGCGCGTTATCATGGGGGCTCAATGGATTCGCGCCGGATGTGCCCGCAATGCCGGGCTTTCATAACCACCAAAGACAAGGTTTGCCCGTATTGCAACGAGCGGGTAGGGCCGCGCGCCATCGACCGGCGCGAGCCGGGGGCGCTGATCGGCGGGTTCATTCCGCATGCGCGTTTCAATACCACCACCATCCTGCTGCTGAATTTCGGCCTGTACCTGGCAACCACGATCTACAGCATGAAGGCAGGCAACGAGGGCGCGTTTTCGAACATCGATTCGCAAACACTGGTAGCGTTCGGCGCCAAGTTCGGCCCCTATATCGCCCTGGGGCAATGGTGGCGGCTGGTGACGGCCGGGTTTCTGCACGGCGGCCTGCTCCATATCCTCATGAATTCCTGGGTGCTATGGGACCTGGGATCGCAGGTCGAGGAAGTTTACGGCGCCAGCCGGATGTGGGTGATTTACCTGGTGTCGAGCATTTGCGGCTTTTATGTGAGCGACTTATGGAACCCGATGGTGCCGTCGGTGGGAGCGTCGGCCGGCCTGTTCGGGATGATCGGGGCCATGATCGCCCTGGGTGTGAAGCACCAGGGCGGCACGGGCGACGCGGTGAAGAGCATGTACATTCGGTGGGCCATCTACGGGCTGCTGTTCAGCTTCCTGCCCGGCATCGACATGGCGGCGCACATCGGCGGTCTGGCGGGCGGTTTCGGCCTGGCCTATCTGGCCGGCTTGCCGCGCTACGAGGGAGCCCCGGTGGAGACGTTCTGGAAAGGCGGGGCCTGGGTTTGTATAGCGATAACGGCCCTGAGTTTTCTAAAGATGTACTTGTGGTTCACCCGGATGGCACAATAAACTAGGATTATGAAGCTTCGTACCTTGGCACTGGCGCTGGCGCTCGGTTTCGGTCTGACCGCGGCCGGCGAAGCCGCGACAAAGACGCACGTGGCGAAAGCGCGGGTGAAGGGCAAGAATCGCTCCAGCAACGCCAGGAACGCCGCCAAACGGAACAAAGCGCGCTCCAAGGCCGCCCGCAAAGCCCATCGGCGAGTCAAGCACGCCTGAGCGGGCCGCAACCACAGGCAGCGGCTACTCCTCCTGATTTCTAACCTGGCTCGCGGTCGCCACGGCTGTTGCGAAAAGAGCTTCTTAGTGCTCGCGTTCGGAACGGTGGGACAGGCCTCCCGGCCTGTCGTAGCCGCGAAGCGGCTCTTCCAGCCGGCGACAGGCCGCCAGGAGGCCTGTCCCACTCGGTTACGACTTAGCCGTCCAGTTCGATTTCCTGGTGCTGCATGCCGGCGTATGGGTAAACCGCAACTTTCGGATCGCCGGGATGAAGTTCCTTCAACTTGGCGATCACATCCGGCCATTTATCGCAGAAGAACGTGCCCGTGCGGTAGTTGTTCTTCAGGTTCCGGGTCAGATATTGCGAGTACACGATCATGTTGCTCTGCACCGCCTGCGGCGCGGCGCCACCTCGGCCCATGCCCCGGATGCGCCGGCTGGTCAGGTCGAATTGCGAAGCTCCGGAGAGCCCGGCTAGCCGGTTGTTGAGATAGTGGACCGGGTCGAGGCCCAGCGGGTGCTGCACGATCAGAACGCCCGTGCCGCCGGGGCGCCGCGAGTAGTTGATCCAGAGTGCGCCGTGGAAGGCCTGGGCGTTCTGCGGATAGGCGTTGGCCACCACGATGTCGGCGTCTTTGAAGGTGGGCGTGCAGTAGGTCTTGGCCGCCACGCGGACGCCGGCGTGATGCGCGTCCACGATGTCGCCGCCCCAAATCTCGGTGGGCCGAAGCCGATCATTATACAGGATCTGCACGGTGTAATCGACCTTGGCCATCCGGGCCGCCTCGATCATATCCAGCCGCATGTCGTTCTTGAAGATCTTCACCGGCCCGGTGGTGCGGACCTTAGTCAAAATCTGGGTGTGGTTGTATTCCACCGTGCGGAGCGCGGCAAGGCCGGGGAGGACCGCCTTGGCGCCGCCGCCGTAGCCGGCGTCCTGGTGGACCTTGACGCCGCTGATGCAAATCTTCAAGTCCGCGGCGAGGAAGGTCTGGTTCAGCAGAATCTTGTTGCCGCGAGTGGTGGTGCCCACTTCCTTGACGTTATCGAACGCGTCGTGGTTGAGCCAGGCGTAGTTTCTGGCGATCTCGGGGCCCAGCTTGCGGCCCACCTCTTCCTGCGTCATGGCCCGGTGCGTGCCGAAGGAACCGATAAACAGAATGTCTTCGTCCTTGATCCCCGCCTTCCCCAGTTCGGAAATCACCCACGGCGTCACGGTGTAAGCCGGCGTGGTACGAGTGAGATCGTCGAAGCTGATCGCGACCGTTTTCTTGCCTTCGGCCAGCTCGCGCAGCGACTTGCTGCCGATCGGCCGATTGCACTGTTCGGCGATCTGCTGTGGGGTGAGCACAGGCATGTTGTGGCCGGCCATCTCCATCACATGCACGTCCCAACTTGCGGGGAAGTCGATGCGCTCCTCGATCCATGGCGCGCCATTCGGACCGGCGAACTCGTGGGTCGGGATGGTGATGGATTTGGCTTTGCCTTTAAGTTGCGGCACGGCCTTGGCCTGAAAGGGCCCGGCGGCCATCAGAGTGCCGATGAGCGGAACCGAGCCGAGTACTCCGGCCTGTTCCATAAATCCCCTGCGAGTGAAGCGAGCGTCTGACATGAGTACCTTCCCTGGCGAGCTTTACGTGCCAACATTTACCAGAACCGGCAGAGCAAGTCAAGTCGGGTGGGAAACCAAACGTACCAGCGAACCGGCCGGCCCCACCGGCACCGGTTGTAAAATAGGGACTGATGAGCGAACCGGATACTCAAACCACTACGGCGGAGCGGCCTGTGTTGCCACCGGCAACGTTTACGTTCCTGGTGCTGTCGCTGCGCGCCCAGGCGGAAATGCAACTGGGGCTGGTAACATTCGGCCAGGAAGAAAAGGGCGAGCCGGACCTGGACCTGGCCCGTCACAGTATCGATATGATGGCCGTCCTGATGGAGAAAACCAAGGGGAACCTGACCATCGAGGAACGGCGCCTGCTGGAAAACACCCTCACCGAACTGCGCTTCCGCTTCGTGCAAGTTTCAGACGAGGCGGCCCAGGCGCAGAAAGCCTGAATGGCGGCGTTGAAGATCACCGTCCTCGGCTCCGGCACCAGTGTGGGGGTGCCCACGATCGGCTGCCACTGCGCCGTCTGCAGTTCCGCCGATCCTCGCGACAACCGCCTGCGGCCGTCGATTCTGATCGGCTACGAGGGCCATAACGTGGTGATCGACACCGGCCCCGATTTCCGCTTTCAGGCCCTCCGCGCCGGCATGGAGCGCGTGGATGCCATCCTCTTCACCCATTCCCACGCCGACCACATCATGGGGCTCGACGACGTGCGCCCGTTCAATTTCCGCCAGAAGGAACGCATTCCGATCTATGCCACCGGGCCTACCATGGCGGCCATCCAGCGTTGCTTCGAATACGTATTCGACGGCGGCAAGAAGGAATCCAACATTCCGCAGCTCGACGTCAAGCTGCTGGATGGCGCGGCGGTGAACGTATTCGGGCTGGAGTTCCTGCCGATTCCGGTGCTGCACGGGACGCAGACGATTCTCGGGTTTCGCTTCGGCGCGGCGGCTTACCTGACCGATCACAGCGACATTCCGGAAACTTCGATGGAGCGGCTGCGCGGCCTCGACGTGCTCTTTCTGGACGCGCTGCGCTATAAGCCTCACCCGACGCACTCCACCGTGGAGCGCTCGCTGAAAGTCGTCGAACGGCTGGCCCCGCGCCGCACCTTTTTCACCCACATTTGCCACGACCTGGGCCACGCGCGCGCCGAAAGCATGCTGCCGCCGCACGTGCGCCTGGCCTACGACGGGCTGGAAATCCTGGTGGAGGGAACGCGGTAATCCATGCGGATTTTTCGCAGCCTGGCGGAAGTTCCGGTGGATTTCGGTCCCAGCGCCATCACCATCGGCAATTTCGACGGGGTCCACCTGGGGCACCGCCGGATTCTGAAGCGCGTGCGGGAATTGGCCGCGGCCAACGGCTGGCGCCCTTCGGTGCTCACTTTCGATCCGCACCCCACCACGGTGGTCGCGCCGCACCGCGCGCCGCGGCTGCTGACTTCGCCCGGCGAACGCGTGTCGCTGATGGCCGAAGAGGGCATCGAACAGGCGCTCATCCTGCCGTTCGACCGTGCGCTGGCCGCGCTTTCGCCGGACGAGTTCGTGCGTCAATTGCTGGTGGAGCGGCTGGATACGCGCGCCGTATTGGTGGGCGAGAACTTTTGCTTCGGCCGCAACCAGTCGGGGAACACGGCGGTGCTGCGCGCGCTGGGCGAGAAGCTGGGCTTCACGGTGGAGATTGTGGACGCGGTCGCCTGCCGCGGCCGGCTGGTATCGTCGAGCGCCATTCGCGATTTGATTCGCCGGGGAGACGTGGCGACGGCCGCGCGCTACCTCAAGCGCCCCTACGCGCTGGAAGGCGAAGTGGTGAGCGGGCGCGGCGTGGGCTCCCGCCAAACCGTGCCCACGCTGAACCTGGCCACGCCCGCGGCGGTGATTCCCGCCAGCGGCGTGTACCTGACCCGCACGCGCGACCTGGGCGGCGGGCGGCGCTGGGACTCCCTCACCAACGTCGGCTACCGTCCCACGTTTGGCGAGAGCGGCGAGCTCAGCATCGAGACCTACCTGTTGGGCGATTTCTCGGGAGACACGCCCGGGCGCATTGCCGTCGAGTTCCTGAAGCGCGTGCGCGAGGAGCGGCGCTTCGGCTCACCCGAGGAGCTCAAGGCGCGCATCGGGCAGGATGCCGCCATCGCCACGCGTTTTTTCCGCCGCCTGAAAGAATGGGTAAGGCCGATCCGCGCATGAGCCTGCCCCAGTTTCTGCTGCAAGGCTTCTCCCTGATTCTGATCGACCTGCTGCTGGCCGGCGACAATGCCCTGGTCATCGCCATGGCCGTGCGCGCGCTGCCCGCCCGCGAACGGCGCATCGCTTCCTCGCTCGGCGCGGCGGGGGCCGTGATTCTGCGCGTGGGCCTGACGTTCGCGGCGGCGCAGTTGCTCTATCTGCAATTTCTGAAGCTGGCCGGCGGCCTGTTGATTCTGTGGATCGCATGGAAAGTGATGCGCGACGCCGAGGACCCGCCGGAAGCCGCGCCTGCCGCCGGCCGGTTGGCGCAAGCCATCTGGTACGTGATTTTCGCCGATCTCACCATGTCCACCGATAACGTGCTGGCCATCGCCGGAGCCTCCCACGGCAATATCGGGCTGATCGTCTTTGGCCTGGCGGTCAGCATCCCGTTCGTGGTGATGTCGAGCAACCTGCTCGCCATCCTGCTCAACCGTTACCCGGTGACGGTGTACCTGGGCGTGGCGATCCTGTGTAAAGTGAGCGGCGACATGATACTGGAAGACCCGTTTTCCGTCCGCGCGCTGCACCCGGGCGATACCATGCGATACGCGGTGGATGCGGCCCTCATCGTCACCCTGCTGGGAGCGGGGCTGGCGCTGCGGCGGCGGACGAAAGACCTCTAGACGACCGTAGTCCACACGTGCCCCTCGAAGCGGTTGCATTCGTTACGCAATCCCTGATAATCGACAACTGCGGTAACGTGGTGCCCACGAGCATTGCGACTGAAGTGCAGGTGCGCGAATTCAATCGATCCCCCGACGGGCGGCTCTCGAAAACTGAAATCGCCGACTTCGAACTCAGCCGGAGAGCCATGTTGACCAAGCCGGCATCCGGCGGGCTCGTGCGATTCGATGAGACGGCTCCGGCCTGTCTGCCCGCATCGGGAAACGATTACAGCTTTGCCGCGGGGATAGACAGCGCTGACGGTCGAGTGCGCGACATTTCGATCATGGCTTCGTTGAGGGCGCGGTGCGTTGGATGCCACGGGGCGAACGTGGCTACCCTCTTCACTTTCAGCAAGCAGAATCCGCGAGCCGGAGAAATCAGGGTCCTCGGCAAGCAGGCAAATGAGCACGGGCAATACGTGGTCAAGCGGAAGACGAAGCTGGACTCCTGGAAGAGCCTGCAAGAGTATTGGGCAGCATCCTGCTTACCCTCCTGCTCAAGCGTTACCCAGCGGCGTGCGGGAAACACCGTGGGGCATCCAACCCTGAATGCCGCCGGTTTTCAGCCGGCGTTCCCGCGCGGGGCGGAGGTGTGCAGGGACGCGAAAAAGCCGCCTAAAAGGCGGCTGCAGGCAAGATTGCTCGCCCCACAAGATCGGCAACCCTAACGCGGTGGCGCCTTCCGCACCAGCGGCAGGATAACCCGGTCGAGCTCCGCGTCGCTGAATTCGGAAAGGTGAATATTGCGGCCGAGGCTCCAATGCTCGACGTGTTCCAGGGATTGACCGGGTTGGGCTTTGCTCAGCGGGCCCAGGGTTTCGATCTCCAGGAATTCGCTGCTGGTGAAGGTTTCAAAAGCGCAGCCGAAATCGGGGTAAGTCTTGGCCGGGTCGGCCTGAGCCTGTTTGACGAAGGCTTCGCCGTTAAGCACGTAGACCGCCCAGGTATTGGGATTGAACATACCGAGCTTCTGCGCGCCCGCATTGTTGGGATCTCCCTGGCGAAGCATCATGTATTTCCTGGTGAACTTCCAGCGCGGGTCGGACAGGTCGGTGTAAGCCCACATTACCAGCGGGTTGGTGGCCGCCAGGTCCTTGGGATGGGTACCGCGGGGAGGAAAGCCGGTGACGACCTCGCCGCCCTGGGCCATCATGCTCATTGCCCAAACCGAAAACTCCAGCGGGAACAGAGAGTGGTTCGCGATGCGATGGACCACGGTGACTTCGGTGCCCGAGGGCGCCAGGTGAATCGAGATCTCCTTCTGCAGCCTGGTGAGCGGCTCGATGGGTTCGCGCGCCGTGAGGCCGTCGGGGGCAACTTGAATTTCGACCGGCTGGTTATCGGGAGCCCAGGTGGCGATGGGGTCCTCCGGCGCTTTCCAGACGCGGGCGCCGCCGCGCAGCTGGAATTCGGCTTCACCGGTCTTGCCGAGCTGCTCGGTAAACTCCTTGAAGAGATTTTGGCCGCCGACGAAGCCGTAGCGGATCACGCGCGGTCCGACGTCCGCGGTGACCACCAGTTCCACCTCTCCATTGCTGACCCGGTAACAGTTGGGCCAGCCTTTATAAGCGATTTTCTCAACCTTGACGGCACACTGAACCACGCCGGAAAACACGAGTAGAAACGCTAGGATCTTCATGGGCGATTTCACGCAGGCTTCAATGTAGCCAATGGCAGGTTGCGGTGCAAGGCGTGCCTGCCAGAGGCGGAGCTCAACCTCGGCGGCGGCGGCCGAGCGCGCCGCATCCATGCGCGCTTCCACCCAATACGGTATCGCGGCAGCTTCGGGAGCGAAGCCGGGGGAAGAGCCGGGGCCGTGATGTAGTCCGTTTTCAGGCGCGGGTGGAAGGGCGTGAGCCGCCGCCCGTCGAACAGCAGCAACCCCTGTCGCTCGGTGCCGATCGGCACCCGGCCGGAGCCCAGCACCAGGACCGATGTGACCGTTCGCAGGCCCGGTTCCGCCGGCAGGATCTGGCGAAAACGCGTGCCATTGAAGGCCAGCATTCCCTCCCCGCGCGGGCGATGAACAATTGACGCTCACATTTTCCGGGGGTCGGCCGATAAGACTTGAGCACGAGTCTCGACCCGTCATGCAGCCAGATCCGAAACCCGCCCCCGTCTCTCTGCGTGACGCGGCTGGACTGGTACACTGCCGGCGCACCGCCGCGGTTGCCAGGCTCATTGCCCATCATCTGTTTTTGCAGCCTGAAGAGAAGGATCTGCTCGATGCAGCCTGCTTCCTGCACCACGGCAGCATCGGCGTAGGCGCGCCGAAACGCCTGGAACGGCTCCTTGCCGACATCTTCCCGAAGGATGAGCCCGCGCTGTTGGCGCGCGCCCCGATCTCGGTCGGAGCCCGCGGCGTGTTGAACGCCTACGCGGTTCCAGGCACCGGAACGGCTCTCGAACTGAGGCTGGCGGGCATCCTGCGGCTGGCCGATGCCTTCGACCAGAACATGGAGGCGCAGCCGATCGACGGCGAAGAGGTTGGGGAGATTCTCGAACGCTTGCGCGGCGGTGTCGAGGCCGGTCTCTGGCCGGAAGAAGCCATCGATGCGCTGGTGCAGTCGACGCTGCCGCCCCCTATCGTCGGCCAACCCGGTTCCTGGCGCGTACCGGTTTTCCCGGAGGCTGCCCTGCGCACTCTTCACTTGATGCGCGATCCGCGGGCCGGCATCGCCGACGTGGTCAAGGCGGCAAGCCTCGATCCGGCCCTGGCCGGCCTGGTGATGCGGCTCGCCAATTCGGCGCTGTTCGGGCGGCGTGCGGCGGTCTCCACGCTCTCCAAGGCTATAGGGCGCCTGGGCTTCGCCACCTCGCAAAAGGTGATTACATCGGCCGCCCTGCGCGCGGTCTTCGATCCTCCCAAACTGCGGAAGGTGTGGCGGCACTCTCTCGAGGTCGCCGATCTGTCGGAACAGTTGGCCGGCCGTGCCGGAGCCGTCGATCCCGCCGAAGCCTATCTGGTCGGGTTGCTGCACGATGTGGGGCAAATTGCGCTGCTCTCGATGGCGCTCTACGATTCGGCGCGGATCGAGGGGCTGGTCCGCGCCGGCTGCAACCCGGTATATGCCGAGAGCCTGCTCCTGCGCACCGATCATGCCGCGTTCGGCGCACGCATCGCCGCCGCATGGAGGTTGCCCGAAAGCATGGTTGCCGCCATCCGCCAACACCACCGGCCCGAAAAGGAGGGCAGCACCCTCGCCTGTTTGCTGTACCTGGCCGAGCAGCTCAGCGGATCGGAGGAAGATCTGCCGTCCATCGTCCGCCTGGACGTCTCCCTAAAAGGCGCGGGCCTGGCATGGGAAGACGTCGCCAACTGCACGATTTCGGCGCTGGGGAGCTGGCTAGCCGCGGCGTAGCTTCGTGTTGAGAAGCGGACCTGCGAAAGATGGCCAGGAGCACGGCGGCGCAGGTCAAGGAGGAGGTAACGACTCGAGAACCTCGTAAGCCTGGACGGTGCCTGCGACGAAAAGCTTGTTCTGGGGGCTGTCGTGCCGATGCCGGCATTGCCAGAGGTAGTGGGACCAGCGGCGGGGGACAGCCTGAGTAGCCACGTTCAGGACAGCGGCGGGGGACAGCCTGGACAGCCACGGGGGACAGCCTGGCCAGCGGCGGGGCGCGGGCGGGGCGGGGGCGGCGGCGGGGGGGGGGGCGGGCGGCGGGGGGCAGGGAGGGGGGGGGGGGGGCGG
>Ga0182016_10002298_pt1 | contig 22595 bp, 19 predicted proteins | sample 712S2MmetaG_FD_120491 | JGI IMG/M metagenome (GOLD analysis project Ga0182016, IMG submission 120491) | Permafrost microbial communities from Stordalen Mire, Sweden - 712S2M metaG | ecosystem: Environmental > Terrestrial > Soil > Wetlands > Permafrost | place: Sweden: Stordalen | collected... | reverse complement strand
GGTTCGGCGCCCAGATATCGCACAACCTCCGCAGTCGCGGTGAACGTGTAGGGAGTCGTGAGAACCTGATCACCCGGCCCGATTCCGAGCGCCTCCAGAGCGAGGTGCAGCCCCGAAGTTGCGGAATTGCAGCTCACAGCTTGAACCCCGTCGCCAATAAACGCCGCAAAATCTTCTTCGAAGCGCTTCGCCTTCGGACCGCTGGTAATCCAACCCGAGCGCAGGGAATCGACCACTTCTGCGATCTCCTCCTCGCCGATTTCAGGAAGCGCAAACGGAATAAATCTCGAACCCATACTATCCTTCATGGTGGGAAACTTCGGACCATCAGCACCAGGCTCCTGCCGCTTCGCCGGCTCTTCACCTCGCGTTCCTCGAACTGGTGATTCGCGTAAAAATTCAAAACTAAATCGTTGTTTCGTTTATCAGTCAAAAGATACACCCCTGGAGCACCGGCACCATGGCAGGTATCCAGGAAATATTCCATCAAAGCGCTGGCGATGCCCCTGCGCCAGAAATCCGATGCCACCCCGAGGCTGCTCAGCAGCCAATATCCCGGAAGCTCAACCGGCCGCTCGCCACGGTAGAAGAGCGCCGATGCCAAACGCTCGCCGACGCGTACAGGATGCCTGAGCAAACCCGGGACAGCGGAAATTGCCATGGGAACCGCCTGTCGCTGCCGCATGAGGCCAAAAAACTCGGACGGCGCGCGTGCCGCGGCCAGGAGGCCGACCACGTCTCCCGCGCTCTCTGCAACCAGCATGGTGCCTCCCGGAATGGTGACGAATCCGGCATATAGATGGGCCAGGAAGCGCGGTCCTAGGTCGGTCAGGAAGAAGCCGCGAAAAGCCTGCTGATGCACGCGCACGATCCCCGGCACATCGGCAAGAACCGCATTTCGCACCAAAATACTCACTTCGTTGCGCAAATATTCCGAAGCAACGAGTCATAGCGTTGCACGGCAATTTCCATCGACAGGTTATGGACCGCGAAATTGCGGGCCGACTCGCCCATTTGACGCGTGGCCGCCCGGCTGCAATATGCGCCCTCGACGGCCGCCGCGAGCGCCTCGCCGTCTTCTGCAGGCACCACCACCCCCGCTGCGGCTCGTCGAATCATCCGAGCGGTCTCGCTGTCCTCCGGCACGGATGCGATTACCGCGCGCCCAGCGGCAAAATAACTCAGCACCTTGCTCGGCACCGAGACTTCCGCGATGCCCCGCATCAACGTCACCAGCGACACATCCGCGCAGCTCTGCATGGCCGCCAAGCTGCTCTCCGGTTGAAATGGCATGAACGTTACGTTGCCAAGCCCCAGAGCTTTCGCCCGGGCGACGAGAGAGGGTCGCACAGGACCTTCGCCGACGATGAGGAAATGAACCGCCGGATGGTGTTGCAAAATCCTGGCTGCGTCGATGATGGCCGCACTGCCTGAAACGTGGCCGATTGTTCCCGCCCACAAGGCCACGAAGTCCGTATCCTTCAATCCATGGTGGCGCCGGAATTCAGCCGCAGCCGCCGGCTGGGGCCGGATCCTTTCCGTGTCGACCCAATTCTCGACCAAGTACACGCGCTCGGACGGTGCGCCCCGCGATATCACATGCTGTCGGAAACGGTCGCAGATGACCGTCAGCGCAGCGCAATGGGCGTATGCATATGCCTCGACCGCGCGCAGTGTCCGGATGAGCCAGCGATTTCGCACCATTCCCAACTGTATCTGGGCGTCCGGATGCAGATCCTGAATATTGAACACGAGGCGCGCCTTTTTTAAGCGTGCAATTGCAGGAAGGGTGATGCCGACACTCAGCGGCTGCAGCACCGCGAATATCACGTCCGGGCTGGGCGCGATCAACAACCGCCACGATGCAGTCATCGTAAAAGTAAGAAATGTCGCAAGTCGCGCCGGCAGCGCACGATGGGTGAAAGTCGCCAACCATACACGCACCACCCGGACGGGACCCACAAATTCCTCCGTCGACCAGCGCTTGCGATACCCGCTGAAAACCGATCCTTGAGGATGGTTGGGGAAGCCCGTCACGACGGTGACGTCCCAGCCGTTCGCCGCCAGTCCGTTACCCAGCTCCGCCATCATTTTCCCAAATGGGGCCTGCTCGGGAGGAAACCACTGCGTAATGATCGTAAGCCGCCGCGCTGGAGATCTCTGCACGTCCAACCCGCTGATTATTTCGCCATCGCGGCCGAGCTCGCGCAGTCTGGATAACCGCGGGGATTTTCTACGGCGAGGCGGGCCCAGCCACATGATGAAGTCGCCCCGCACCCGAAGGCAGATTCTTCCAGGCGTCGAGATTGAGATTCATCATAGTTTCGAGCTTGATGATGTCGGGCAGATAGTACTCCAACAGCCTCGCCCGGATTTCGCCTGAAATCACCGGCCGTGTGTCAACCGCCATCATTCTCGAGAAACCCGAGATGCGGCTGGCAAACACAGCCGAGATTCGGGCTGTCTTGGCAAGGATATTTCTACGTTGCTCCGCGACGCCGGTTGGCCGGACGAACGCGTGGCCCCATGCATTCAATGGCCTGATCAGCGACAGGAGCGGCAAGGAGTACACCCCTTGATTACGCCGCCACGAAATGGTTTTCGGTACGAAGTCATCGGCCACCCCCACGAAACGACAGACCTGCTTGAACAGATCCGACGAATCTCGATTCAAGTCCAGGTCCGTGAACACTAGAAGTTGCTGCGCGGGAAACGACCGCACATAGTCGGACAGTCCCGCCGCATACAAACCAAACTTTAGGATAGCGCGATCCAGAAAGGGATACTCGAAATGGCCGTTAAGATATCGGCTAAACGCGCTGTTGGGATCCTCGACTGGTATCCGGCCGGATCGAACCATATGGAAATACTGGGACACGGCGCGCTCGACCGGATTTCTCAGCATGGCGATCAGCCGGGCCTGCGGTACGTGTGCGGCGAGCCGTTCGGCACATCCGGGAGTACAAAGGTAGTTGGGTCGCTTGATGCCCACCACCTGGGATGGCAGGGCATTTTGCAACGCCAAGAACAGATCCCTCAGGTCGGTCTCGCTATAATAGGGATCCTCGAAAAACGGGGTTTCATACTCGGGCAGGAAAATCTGATGATGCTTGCGCAGCGCCATGTGCAACCAGGTGGTGGCTGACTTTCCGGCGCCAATAATCACGAAATCCGGCAACCTGTTCATCCCCACCTGCTCGCCACCCGCTGCTATTTGCCAAACTAGTCAGAATCTTACACAATTCAACGGGGGGAGAAGCAAATTGTGGGGTTGCCCGCGAATGCCGCGTTTGATTTAACGTGGCCGAGTTGCCGCTCTGCCGGCAGTCCGCGTGCATTACCGCTCAAGGCGGGAATGTGAGCTAGCGTTTGCGCGATCGCAGGGAATCAAAATCCCTCGTAACGGCGGGAGTCGGCATGAGCCGCAGCAAGGCGCCGACCAGCCGTAAAATCGGCCGTGTCAGCAGCATGCGGGCCAGCGCTTTTTTCACGCCGCCAAAGGTGCCGGATTTGACGAACAGCCAATAGTAGCCTTGCCCGACGACATCGAATCCCCACCTCTCGGCAATGAGCCGCATGGCGGCCCGGCTGTAAAAGAACACATGTTGGCCTGTTTCAGGAGTCAAATACCACCAATCCGACCCCTGCGTGTCATAGGGAACGGTTGAGGCCAGCAACGCCCTGGGCTTGCTTTGAAACAGCGTCTGTAGGTCGCGCTGCGGATTCTCGAAGTGCTCAAGGACCTCGAAAGCAAGCAATAATTCCGGCTTTTCGAAATCGGGGCGCGTGAAGCCGAGGGCATACGATGCTTTTGCATATTTGTCCTCAACGAAACAATTGAGGCCGTGGTCACGCAACAGCCGGCACAAAAGGCCGTCACCCCCGCCAAAATCAACAAGGTCCCTTGCACCCAACAAACGAGCGACCACGACCGCGGCCGAAAGATTGGCGAGGTTCCTTTGTGCCGCCCCGGTATCTAAAATAGCGAGGTTGTGTTGGTAGGCATCCTTGAGCCAATATGGTGGTTCGGTCTGCAGGGAGCCGCAGAACAAACAGGAAGAATATTCAACCGCATGCCTTTCCAGGACAGGAATTGAGAACTGCAATCGCACCTCGCCATTGCAGAGCCGACATCCTCCTCCCTGGTGCGCCTGATTTTCCGCGTCGGTATCCAATCCTGGCACCATCCGTATTCCCGATCCTGCGCTAACCAGACAGAGTGACAATGAGTGATATTGGCATATTAGCAGTGTGCGAACCGCAATTCGGCGGGACATTTCAATACACACTGTCGATGATAGAGGCACTGCGCCTGATCCCCGAACATCGCTATACACTGTTTACCACCAAAGCCAATCATTGGTACGACGACCTCGGACTTCCGATCAAACGACTGCCCGGGGCGGCGAACGTTCTGGTCCAGGCGATTGCACGCCCGCTGGGATCCAAGTCCTCCTTGGGCCTTTTCTCCGAGGTTGAGAAGGTGATTGCCCCGATCTATTCGAGCTACCTGCTGGCGTCCTCCCGAGCATTCGCGTTCACGCTGCACGACTTGCAGGAGGAATATTTCCCGCAGTACCTGAGCTACAAACAACGGGTATGGCGCTTCATCATCAATAGGCTGTTGGCGCGAGCTGCAACCCGTATCATTTGCGAGTCAACAAACGTCAAGGGCGACATTCAACGGTATCTCCGGGTCGAGCCCGATCGTATCGCCGTGATTCCAGCACCACCCGTGTCGCTGTTCAGAGACGTGGCGAGCGATCAAATACACCTGCAGGAAGTCCGGCAACGGCTGTCATTGCCGCCGCAATACCTCTTCTATCCAGCCCAGTTCAACCCGCACAAGAATCACGCGCGGTTGATCGACGCGTTCGCCCTGGTGGCGCGGCAATATCCCGATTGTCATCTTGTGCTCACCGGAGCGATACGGCTCGAGTTCTCGAGCGTGATGTCGAGAGTCAAAGAAAAGGGACTGGAATCTCGAGTCCGGCACCTCGGGCAAATCGACGTATTGGATCTCGTTGCGGCTTACAAACTGGCGACTTTGGTGGTGGTTCCCACGCTGTTCGAAAGCATCAGCATTCCCATATACGAGGCTTTCAGCTGCGGTAGTCCGGTCTGTTGCTCCGGGATCCTGGCGTTACCCGAACAAGCCGGCGGCGCGGCGGTCCTGTTTGACCCGTTGTCCGTGGAGGACATGGCGCAGAAGATAGCGGCAACGCTCGCGGACCCCGCGCTGCGCGCCGCATTGGTACGACGCGGTTTTGAGCGGATCCAGGCAATGAGCGTCGAGACGTATGCCGCGAGCCTGGCGCAACTCCTGGACGAACTTCCGGGGAAGCAAAGCCAGGGTAAGCGAACTTTCCGGGCTCAGCTCTGATGACAATTTTTCGAACGTAAGGCGGCGCTGAAATCCTCGAAGCGCTTTTTGGCGGCGATGTCCCATGTGAAATGCTCCCGCATCTTTCGTGCGCCGATTTCACCTAGTAATTGACGTCGCGACTGATTGTCCAGCTGCCGAAGCGCATCGCAAAGACTTTCCAGATCATTCATGCGGTAGGCAATGCCATTGCCGCTGACGTGGTCCTGATAGATACGATCGCTGACAATGATTGGCAAACCGCAGGCGACGGCGTCGAGCATCGACGTGCTTTCGCTGGTCGGCCATACTGCAATATCGCATGCGCGGTAGTAGCGGCCGAGCTCGCCCACATCCATGAAATCCAACACCGTACACGCTTCGCATTGCGCCACCTGGCTGCGCTGCGCCCCGTCGCCGATGAATAGACCGTAGAAGGCCCTCCCCTCGCTGCGCATCCGCCCGATGGCGCGTGCGAGGAGCATTGGATTCTTCGCCTCCGTCATCTTTCCGGTGTAGATGCAAACAACATCGGCCGCCGCAACCTTCAACCCGCTTCTGATGGCGCGGCGGGATTCGCGATCCGACTCCGTTGCAACGGGAAAGAACAATTCGCGATCGACCCCCAGATAGACAACCTCGGTCTTCGACTTCTCCACGCCGAAATATCGCACGGCCACCTCGGCGCTATCACCAGTGGGACAGTAACACTTGCGAGTCAACAGGCTGACGAACCGGCCCGGCAACCATCGCATCGCAAACTGGCGAAGGCCGTACCAGAGCGGCTCACGCTTCGGCTTGCTGGCCTCGAAAGCCAACAACGTCGTATGGCTTCCGGTAAACAGCTGGTAGTGTCCCCAGAATTTCAACAGCGCGGACTCGAGCGGCATCCAGCCGATCGCCAACACGCAGTAGACAACGTCGGGCTTCAATTGAAGCAACTTCTGTCTCAGGTTCCTCATGCGCACGTGACCGAGCAGCCGCGAATGAGCCTGGATGTGCACTGTGTAGCCGTCCACTTCCCGCACAGTTCCGGCAGGAAACGATTGGTCGCGAATAAAATTCGGGGCGCCATTACGAAATTCGTCCAACCCATGATAGGCGGGCAAATCAGTCGCCAAGACGTGTACCTCCACGCCAAACCGGCTAAGATGCTTGGGCAGCATGGTACCCAGATAACCCATATTGGGCGAAAAAGTCTCATTGATGATTACGACGCGCATACTTCCTGGAACAGTAGGGCTCGATCTGCCTGCAAAAAAGCTGTTACCGGTCAGGGCCGCGCGTTACCCTGTTACGCGGCGAAACGGGATTATATCCTCGAAAACTCCCCGCGAATCGCCCAAGCGAACAAATGAAAACCGCCGGGGGGAGGCGGGATTTTATCCAACTGGAGATCCATAAATTGAAGCGCTTTCTCCCCGTGTCGCAGCCGGTAATCGGCCCGAAGGAAATCGAATACGTCACCGATGCGGTCAAATCGGGATGGGTCTCATCCTTGGGCCGGTACATCGAAGGCTTCGAGCAGGCCTTCGCCGCGTACTGTGGGACGCAGTACGCGCTAGCCGTGAGCAATGGCACCACCGCGCTTCACTTGGCACTCCTCGCCGTCGGCATTAAACCGGGAGATGAGGTCATCGTGCCCGATCTGACGTTCGTGGCAACCGCCAACGCAGTGGCATATACCGGTGCCACTGTGGTTCCCGTCGACATAGAGGCACACAGTTTATGCATCGATCCAGGGGCAATCAGCGCAGCCATCACGCCGAGAACGCGGGCCATCATCCCGGTTCATTTGTATGGTCAGCCCGCGCGGATGGACGCCATCCTGGCTTTGGCCGCGCAGCACAACCTCCGTGTGGTCGAGGACGCCGCCGAGGCAACGGGTGCGGAGTTTAACGGCCGTAAAGTCGGTTCCCTCGGCGACTGTGGAATATTCAGCTTCTACGGCAACAAAATCATCACCTCCGGCGAGGGAGGCATGCTGACCACCAATTCTCTGGAATTGTACGAGCACGCCAAGTTGCTGCGCGATCATGCGATGAGTCCGGTGAAGCGCTACTGGCACACGCACGTGGGCTTCAACTATCGGATGACCAATCTGCAGGCCGCGCTCGGGCTCGCACAATTGGAGCGCATCGGGGAGTTTCTGCAGAGCCGGCGCCAGATCATGCAGTGGTATCGGGATGAGCTCGAAAATGACCGGGAATGCCGTCTGAACCGCACGATCGAGGGCGCACCGAGTGTTTGCTGGATGGTATGCGTCGAAATCGACGGCCTTACCTACGAAACCCGCGATTCATTGCTCCGCGAGCTCAAGGCCGGCGGCGTCGACAGCAGACCTTACTTCTATCCGGTTTCCGATCTGCCCATGTACGAACGCGCCGATACCCCGGTGGCACATGAAATCTCGCCAAAGGGCCTGAATCTTCCATCGTATTTCGATCTCACCAGAGCCGACGTCACCTACATTTGCGACGCACTTCGCGCCGCGCTGGTGACGATCGGCCTCTCGCGGCGCTGAGGTCAAACTTCAACGTATGGCAGGTGCTTGATGCGGGCCCATTGTTCCTGGGCGGTGCTGCCTGACCATTCATTTGTCAGCCGATTTTCGCGGTACGCGGCGGCAGCATCGATGGCCGGCAGCGGATTCTCCTGCCTGACGAAAAACGCGTTTCCACCCGCTTCCGCAACCGAAACGAGCTTGAAACCGTGCTTATTGCACAATTTGTTCAGCGCAGACAGGGAAGCCCCATGATACCAGCCGCTGCTGTCCTTCCGATGTCGTTCGAAGACGGGGTCATAGGGGACCGTCAGCGAAGCAGAAAGGAAACTCGCGTTGTATTCGACAGCGATGACATGGGGACGCACCGGCAACAACGCTTCGAGAAACCAGTAATCGTTGCCGTCCACGTCGATCGATAACACTCCCAGCTCCGGGTGGAAGGTCGCCACGAAATCCAGGTTCTCGAGAGTCAGAAACTGTTGTCGAACTTCGATACGCTTGGGCAATATGGATCGGGCAAGTTTGACGGTCCCGGGATCTCCGTCAATCAATAGCCCGGAAAACTCGGCTAGACCGACACAGTTATACTCGGTGGGGTGGAACCCGAATTCCACAAATGTTTTGGGGCACGCCGTGGCAAGGCCAACCAAAATGTCCGCCTCGTCCGACTGGCTCGAACCGCCCCGCAACGCCTTCAGGCGGTGGTAAAGATACCTCATCGGGGTCTTCTTCAAGAGCTCATAGACCCCAGACTTCAATTGGCGCATTCACCACCCATACACAATTTTCCGTATACGCCCACTTTACTCCGTTCGTCCCATTCTACTTCGTTTGTCAACTCACAACGACTGGCAATTGGTTTGCCGGTCGCACAGAAACCAAGACTATGGCAAGGTAAATCAGGTAGCTGACGATGACCATTCCCGAATACCACATCAGACCCCTTGTCAGCGAAATCTCTGCGTGCGCTGCACCGACCAGGGCCAAGACAGGCAACACCAATTTGACCACGTCCGCCAGCAGCTTGATTTGTGGAATCTTGGACACGAAAATTGCCCGGCTGATCGGGCTCACCATGGTGGTAATGATCGTCGATGGCGCCAAAATAGCCACGAACAGTCCGACCCGCGCCCACGGGGCGCCAAATATGGGCGCCGCCACCCATGGCGCTACGCAGGCGACCGGGATATATACCGCCGTTGCGATCGCCAACAGGCGCAAAGCGGTCCGCAAGACAAATTTCGGCAGTTCCACCGGATTTTTGCGCGTCCCGGGAATCAACTGCGCGTGAAAGACATCGCCCAAGGAGTTGCATATCAACGCCGAGGGCGCTGACACGATTTGTTGGGCCAGCAAGAATTCGCCCCCGGCCGTCAACCCATAGCAGGCCACCACGACCGGGACGATGAGTGCCCCGGACAAGGCGTCGAGCATCGAGGATGGCAGGAAAACCAATGGATACTGGCGATATTTGCGCGAAAGCCTGCCGAGCCGCGACTTATCGACCCGACCCAGGCGCATCAACAGCGGGATGACCTGCCTGCCAAGACTGCGAATACCGAAGGTCCTGCCCGAAATCTCGCCGCCCATCAAACCCAGCCAGCCCCAATTCAGAGGAGAAAAAAGAATTGGGGTCAAAGCTCGCGCGAATCCCTGCGCAACCAGGGATCTGCCAATTTCCCGGAAGTCGCTATGCCGCACGTGCCAGTAGCGGAATATCGAAAATGTCCCGGAAAGCAGCACCGACGACACTATCAACAGGGCGGCCAAGGGCGCCAGCGCACCGAAGCCAAACAGGCCTCTGAGCGAGAGGGTCAAGAAGATCGCCCCCGCCAGGAGCGACATGGGAATACTCGAGATCAGCGCCAATAGCACGAGCTCAAGGGCTTCGCCTTCATCCGCGGCTATCGGTATCGCATATTCAAAGCGCAGGCTTACAGCCACGGTCGCGGCGCTCAGGAACGAGAGGACGAGGCCGTATTGCCCAAATGCTGCGGGATTGTACAAGCGCGACCATATGGGGCTCACCACCACAACAGAGGCTTGACCGATTGCAGTTCCAGTGCCGAGTGCAAAAGCCTGCCGGATACCTCTGCTTTTTAGGAGTTCCCTAAACAAGGAAAACCCGTCGTTCGCGGTGGAGCATTGTGATGCGTCTCATGGCGGCGCGCCGCCCTTCTAGACCGAGAGGGGGCCGTCATCCCGCGGCATGAAAACACATATCAGAATAAAAAAGCCGAGGCCACCGGTCACCAAGGTCGTAAAAAGCGAAACGTTGGCAAAAGATACCAAAATTCCCACCAGTGCCGGAATGACGAACTTCATGCTGAGTCCCCGGGTCACGCTGTCGAGGATCCAGAAGACAAACGCCGCAATGACCGAAACGAGTCCGAGGCCGATGACGCCGAAGCTCGCCAGGCCGTCCTGGGCCCAAAAGTTCGCATTGGCCGTGACCAGGGTGCCGTAATAATAGTAGCCCAGGGTTTGCGGTATGTCGTAGTCATACGGGTAGTCGACGAGCCAGCTCAAGCCGGTTATGTGCGACCCCAGGGTCAATGGATGAGTCGAAAAGAACTCGTAATATTGGGCAATCGCGATGCCGGGACTGGAAAACGTCCGCATATTGACGACGGCAATCCACCCCAATTTGATCAAATGCCCGATGCCGTCTTCAAACGGCAGAAGTGCCGGGAGCATCAGGGCGAAGGTCAACCCGGCGATCATCAACAACGGCATCCGGGCGCTGCCGCTTGATGCCCATCTGCTGGCGGCGAGGAGAATGATCGGGTCCGTGAGCGAAGTCTTCGAGCCCCAAATCCCGAACAAAAATCCATAACAGACGACGATCGGCAAGATCACCACATAGTTCGACTTTTGCATCGCCCGCGAGTAAATCATCGGCAACATCAGTCCGTTCAGCCAAGGGAAGGCATACCTGAGCAGGCCGCTTCCCGACTCTTTGATCAGATCGGTCGCGCTGTCGCGGAGCGAGTAAATCTCACTGAGGCCCACCAGGCGGAAATTCCCGCCGAGGCCCACGATCAATATGAGCAACAGAATCCCGGCGATTGCATAGACGACCATCCACATCAACTGGCCGTTGACTCGGAACTGCGGAAAGTTGATCAAGGGAAGCCGATGATGCGACCAGAGCAAAATTCCAAAACTGCCCAGCAGCGCGCCGCAAAGTAGCGTCCGGTCACCCGGGTTCAGCAGCGGCAGGATCGAATACCGGGTCATCCACACCGCCGGCACATAAATGAGCAGATACTGGATGTAGATGAAGACCGCGGACGGGCGATCGAACGTCTTGGGCAGCCACATTGACGGTAGGAGCGCCAGGCACGTGACCACCAAAAGGTCGGCGTCGGACCAGTCAACCGGATAGCCAAATCCAAGATCCGAGAAATTGTCGTTCACGTAAACGACATAGGTCCATCCGAATGCCGCCAAATACAGCGCGGCAAACACCAAGATCCGGATGCGCGCGCGACTGATCGATCCGAATCGCTTCCCATATTCGGGACGGGCGTATGCCGCGGCGATATGTTGGGAGGCCAACTAAGAAGAACCCCTCTTCATCCATCGAGATCGTATCGCGCCGAACGCAAGCGCGCCGACAATGAGCCCGACCAGCCCGAAGACCACCCGTTTCGGCGACACCATGTCATCGGAGTCGGGCATGACCGCGGCATCGACGACGCGAAACGCATAGTCTTCTCTCGCATTGGCGAGTGCGAGAATTCTGTATTCCGTCTCAATTATTTTATCCAGACCCTCTCTGACCTGAACACTTTGGGTGTTCTCGATTTGGCCCATCAGATAGGAGAGCGTGTTCTTGGCATCCGCGATTGCCCGGGTCCGCAATCCCTCATTCGCCATGCTCACGAATTCATTCGCCCAACGATATGCCAGAGCGGGATCGGGCCAATTGAAATTGACCGTCACGAGGCTGGTGCGCTTGTCTTCCGAAATCTTCAGGACGCGCGCGTGAAACTTTCGCACCCCCGCGGCTTGCGTCGGGACCCACCCAAAACGGCTGGGAATCCATTGACCCCGGCGCGCGTCCCACCTGCCGGGGAACAGCAACGGCATCATTTGGTGCGACTCTATGAACTGCGCCGCCAGCGTGTTGGATTTCAAATATTCCGACGACACGACTTGTGCGTCGTCGCTCTGCGAATTGATGCCCGCAAGCGCCGCCAAGCCGCCCATCTGACCCGCGATCCCACCCAGTCCATTGGTCGATTCAGGCGATTTTGTGGGCAGCATGGTGGTGGTGGCCCGATAAATCGGCGTGAACAGCCAGGAGGCACCAAAGCCGATCAGCGCTCCGCAAACAGCGCCGACGAGCAGCGTCCACTTGATCGGCGCGATTGCACGCGTGATATCCGAAAAGGAAATGGACTCTTCGGATCGACGCGAAGGTTGGTTATCCATTTGACGCTTGATCATCCATGTGTAGATGCGAAGGAGGACACTGCATCGACAACCAAGCCGATCTGGCGCGCGCTGATTTCTGCGGACATCGGCAGAGAAAGCACTCTCGACTGATTTCGATGGGCATTGGGATAGTCCTGCTCGCGACTGCCGAGATATGCATACGGAGGGAGAAATGGCAGGGCGGTCGGATAGTTGATCACGGTCTGGACGCCGGCATTCTTCAGGTAGGCCGATAATTCCTGCCGTCTCTCATGGCGGATCACATACAAATGGTATACATGCTCACGCCCTTCAGCGACCGCAGGGACGACCATTCCCGCCACCTTGGCGAGGGCCGCATCGTACTGCCGGGCCACTTCGCGACGCCGCATGGTCCACCCGGCCAGGTGCTTGAGTTTCACCGAAAGAATCGCCGCCTGCAGCCCATCGAGTCGGCTGTTCAACCCTTCTATGAGGTGCTCGCCCTTCACCAGGCCTCCGTGACGGGCGAACATGGCCATTCGACGCGCCAATGCCTCGTCCTGCGTGATTATCGCTCCCGCATCACCGAACGCGCCGAGGTTCTTGCCCGGATAGAAGGAAAACGTGGCGGCATCGCCGAAAGTACCGACGAGCTTGCCCTTGTACCGCGCGAGGTGCGCCTGCGCACAGTCCTCGATCAGCCATAGCTTGTGCCGGCGCGCAATCGCCAATATGGGATCCATGTCGGCGGACTGGCCATACAGATGTACCGGGATGATTCCGACGGTGCGTGAAGTGATCTTCGCCTCGATCGCATTGGGATCGATGGTGAACGTGTCCCGATCAGTGTCGCAAAAGACCACTTTGCCCCCAGCCCGGGTGATCATTGCCGAGGTGGCTATCCAGGAATGCGCGGTGGTAATGACCTCATCGCCCTCCGATACCCCGAGCGCGTGCATTGCAATATGAAGTGCGTCCGTCCCGTTTGCGCAGGATACGCAATGAGCAGCACCGCAGGCCGCCGCGAATTCCATTTCGAATCTATCCACGAACGGGCCGCGTATGAACGCGGATTCACGGATCACAGCCGAGATTGCCTCGTCGATCTCGCTCTGTATGGAACGATACTGGGCGTAAAGGTCCGCGAATGGAACAGCTGGGGGGTTCATATGGGATATCGCAGCCTCACGGCTGAGGTGCATCGATGACCCTGAGCAGGCGCGCAGGATTTCCCGCATAGACGCCGCATGCGAGTATGTCTTTGGTGATCACCGCACCCGCGCCGATCACAGCTCCATCACAGATCGACACCGGCAGGATCGTGGCATTGGAGCCGATTGAGACACGCGCGCCGATGCGCGTCGGTTTCCACAGGTGCTTGCGGCCGCGGGCGGGACCGCCGTCTGAAAACGGATCGTTGATGAACATCGTCCCGTGGCCCACGAAGCAATCATCCCCGATCTCGACCATCTCACAGATGAAGGCATGCGACTGAATCCGCGTCCGGGAGCCGATCGACGCATTCTTTTGAATTTCGACGAACGGCCCGATGAAACAATCGCTGCCGATCGAGCACCCGTACAGATTCGCGGGCTCGACCACGGTCACTCTCTCTCCGAATGAGACATCGACGATTCCGGATTTTCGAACAACGGGCGAGCCCATCATTTCCCCCCGAGCCGGCTGTGCCGCGGCCTGAAACGCATGTGCACCTCCTGTTGCGTCTCGATTGATTCATAAATCGCGCTGATCAGCTCGAGACTCTTCCGACCCCGCAGACCATCCACAAGTTGCGCTGAGCCGCGCAGAACGCAATCCACCACGTGCTCATAGTATGCTTTGTGCCCGAATCCATAGACGTTGGGCGGATTTACCGAGCAGTTCTCGATGGTGTCCGCGTCCTCCGGCCGGTCGTGCGTAAACTTCCACACCTTCAACTGGTTCACCGCAAATCCGCCGATCTCCACGGTACCGCCCTCGCCCAAGATCGAAATGGACCCTTCCAGATCAGACGGCCTCGTCGCGGTGGTCGCCTCGATCACTCCCAATGCACCGTTGAGGAATTTAAGCGCGACCACCGCAGTATCCTCGGTCTCGATTTTGACGAGCGAAGTTGCCGACATCGCAAAGACGCTTTCGACGTCGCCCATCATCCACTCGAGCAGGTCGATATGATGGCTGGCCTGATTCGTCAGCACACCTCCATCCAGCGCCCACGTCCCGCGCCAGCTGTCCTGATCGTAGTACGACTGTTTTCGACACCAGCGCACTCTGACCGTGCCCAAAACGAGCTTGCCGAACCGGCCGGCCTCGAGCGCCTGGCGAAGTTTGAGCACCGGAACGTTGAAGCGATTCTGCTTCACGACGAAGAGTTTCACGCCTGCCCGGTCGCACGCCTCGATCATTGCGTCCGCGTCGGCCAGTGTGAGGGCCATCGGCTTCTCCACCACGATGTGCTTTCGATACTTGGCGAGCTCCACCACATGGGCCGCATGACGGCCGCTCTCGGTTAGCACGACGGCCACATCGACCGCCACGCTCCGCATCATTTCATTGAAATCAGTGAAATGAGGAACGGAATGTTTTTCGCCTAATTGCGCCGCCTTTGCCTCGACGATATCGCAGACGCCGACCAACTGTGCATCTGCGATCTGGCCCGTGCCCAAAAGATCCGCGTGTCGTATCGCTATACGACCGCACCCAATCAGCGCAAATTTGAGCATGGCGAAATTATAGGTCCGATGGACCGGCGCTGCTATGCACTTCACGCCGGTTCAAATAATGGGGGATCGCGCTGCGCTCAAGCGTATGCATGAACCAACAGATACCCGATTGCCAGGTTGTAGATGATCGTCGTGATGGCCTGCAACAACGGGAGCAGCGGGACTTTCTGTGTATCGAGCGGCACGACGATCGTGTCTCCCGCCTTGATCTCCAGAGCCTGACTCCGCCGGAACCAGCCCCCGCGGCCTCCCGAAACGACGTCCCCGTTCGCACGTACGATGTAGATGCGCTTGTGATCGGCGTGCTGAGTGAGACCGCCGCTCCTGGCGATATAGTCGTCGCGGCTCAAGCCGGGTTGCCAGACATGAGAGGTCGGACCCTGCACCTCGCCGAGAATGGTCACGTCTTGGGATTTTTTCGGAATGATCAACTTGTCGCCATCCTTGATGGTCACATCGTGAATCCCTCCCGTTTTCTCGGCCAGAACAGCCTCGGCGTTGATGACGAGGCGGCCGACGGGTTTCGTGTTTCGCAGCTCGATCAGCAACTGCTGGCCGATCACAAGCCCTTGACCGGCGCTCGCGCCCGCACCTCCCGCCGTGGCGACTGCGGCGCTGGTGGCGACGGCCTCCAGCGAAAGCGCCGCCAAGTCACTTTGCAAGCGATTCGCCAGCAACTCGATCTGGTCCTTCTCGCGTTTCTTGAGGTCTTCACGAACGAAAATCGCGCCATCGGGAAATGCGCTTTCCGTGAAGCCTCCGGCCCGAACCATGATGGAATGGAGGGTCTCTCCCTGATGAATCGGATACTTCCCGGGGAACCTGACCTCGCCCAAAACCTCGATCGTGCCCGGCTCCATCCAGGAGGGAATCGGCTTGACGACAAGGGTGTCATAAGGCTTGAGTGCGATATCGGCGGCGCGATCGCCCCTCCTGATCGCGGCGAGGTCGACGGTGATGAGATCGGTCCTGCGGGCATTGCCGTCGACGACTTCATACCGTGTGAGCTCCGCCTCTCCGCGAAAGGCCGCATCCTCCAGACTGCCGCCGGCACGGATCAGATCGCTGACGTGCATCGTCGGCTCGAGCGGATATTTGCCAGGAGCCTTGACCCGGCCGTCGACGTTGACTATCTGTTCCGGCTTGTCAGGCGTCGCCTGAAGCTCGAGCTCTCGGATCAGCGGCGCGAGGATCCGAGCGCGTTCCGTGGACAGGTTGAATACCGTGATTTCATCACGCGGCCGCAGTTCCGGATCGGCGGCGCCTCCCTTGGCGAGCAATGCCTTGCGGAGGTCCGCCGAGATCACCTCGACCCTGGAGTCCGGCTGAAGCGAGCGACGGATCATGACGTAGTGCAGGTCGGCATCGCGCCTGACCTCATCGAGGCTCTTGATCACATCGGACAGGCGCAGCCCGGGATGATATGCAAAGGCACCGGGCCTGAACACATATCCCGCAAGTTTCACCGAGTTTTCGAGCGTCGGGCGGATCTCGGGAACGCGCAATTTGTCCCCGTTCGTCATGAGCGTGGCGCGGCCGGACTCCGTCATGAGGTCGATGTTGTGCATCTGATGCACCTGGGATTGGGAGATTCTCTCGACCTGGCCGAGCGACGGATCGGCATCGGGCATCAACCCCCCGGCCAATTGAATGACCTCCTCCGCGGTCTTCTCACCCTTGAGCTCGTAAATCGCAGGCCGGCGCACCGACCCGTACACGGAGACGATATTGCCGATGGGCGGGATGAAAATGACGTCGCCCGGGAGCAACTGGTGATCACCGCTGGTGTTTCCGTGCAACAGAAGGTCGTACAAATCGAGCGTCGATACGAGCCGCCCATTGCGCTTCAGCTGGATGTTGCGCAGCGAGCCTATTTTCTTCACACCGCCGCTCACGAACAGCGCGTTGGTCATCGTGGACAGACCGCTCACGGTATAAGAGCCCGGCTTCAGCGCCTCGCCAAGCACGAACACCCTGATCGACCGCAGTTCTCCGGCGGTGACGCTCACGCGGGTGCCGATGAGCTGCTTCGAAACACGCTGCTCGATGGCCTCGCGCGCGGCATCGAAGCTCATTCCGCTGACCATGATGGGACCGATTTTTGGAAAGTTTATTCGGCCGTCGCGCTCCACCGTGAGCTCGTAAGTGTACGGCTCGTTGCCGTACAGTTGGATGACGAGGGTATCGCCCGGCCCGACTATATAGTCGACCGGAACTTGGATGTCGGATACCGGAGCAAATGTCGATGGATTGCCCTCGAAGAGATCGTAGCCGAATTGTTTCAGCCCTTCATCATTGGTCGGCATGAGCCGCAGCAGGGTCAGGCGGACGAAATAGTCATTGAGGTCGGGATCGATGGTGAGCCGCTTCGTCGCCTCGGATGCCGTCAGCCCTGCGACGGGCATCGACGGCAAACCGGGTACCTCAATCACGCCGAATCGGTTGACCTTGTACGGATTGCCGGCCAGGATCCGCTGCTCAAAGCTTTGCTCCTTATCTTTCTGCTCGTCGGTTTTGGGCTTGTCCGTCGGCAACGGGCAACGGGTCAAATCGAACCAGTTCGTGTAGCTGGCGGTGGGGTTGTTCTGGTTGGCAGCCCCGATCCCGCCTATGCCGTTGATGCCGTTGATGCCGTTGAGCCCGCCCGCCCCCCCGGGGGTCCCATTGAAAACGCCGAGCCCGGAGGCGCCGGGCGAGCCGGAGGCGGCGATGGAGCTCAGCGCGCTGCTCAGGGAATTTGCGCCATTGGCAGAGATCGCGGGGTTCGCGGGATTGACCGGATTCTGGCCGTTGTTCTGGATGGCATTCGGCCCGAGATTGAATCGTTGGCAGACTTCTTCGATCGGGCGAATTTCAATCATCACCGCGTCGTCGGCGCGAAGCTCCGGATCTTCGTTGAACTGTCGAAGAACGCGGCCGTCGCGGGTCTTGATGTCCCTTTGGGTAAAATCCTGATTGGGAGGCGGAACGACCGTTTCCGGATTTTCGAGCTTCTTATCCGTTTTTTTCGCGCCCTGTGCTCCATTGCCGAGGACGCCCTGAAGAAGCCCCCCCTCCTGACCGCCGCCGGTCAGCGCATCCTTGATGGATTGGATGGGATCCGAATTCTGGGCCGAAGCCGTCAGAACAGCGGTAAACAGTAAAAGCGACGCACTGAGGACAGAGCGCTTCAAACGCCATTTACGCGGCATGGTGCGAACCGATGAATCTTACCCTCGAAAAGCCCGTGGTCTGCGAAAAGCCGGAAAAACGCCTGATCATGCCCGCGGATACCCATTGTTGACCCAATCTCACATCATATCCTCTGCGGCGCAGAGGGCAACTGTTTCGGGCTGGCCGCGAACGTAAGTTGCCTTGGATCCGCTAGCGGCGAGCATAGTTGCCGTGTATCCACGTTGAATATTCATCGTCGAGCAAAGCCTCCCACCATGCACGGTTGGACAGGTACCAATCCAATGTCTCCCGCAGGCCCGCGTTCAGATCGCGCCTGGGGGCGTAGCCGATTTCGCGAGCCGCCTTCCGATGGTCGATGGCGTACCGGCGGTCGTGACCGGGCCTGTCGCGCACATGCGTGATCAGCTCCGCCGAACGGCCGCCGTTCGCAGCCGGGGAAGTCGCGAACACGGAGCGAAGCTCCGGGCGCTCCATCAACGTCTCGTCGATCAGCGTGCATAAGGCGTGAACGACCTCGATGTTGGGCGTTTCCGCGCTTCCCCCAATGTTGTAAACCTCTCCCGTCCGCCCTCGCGCGAGCGCCAGCCCGATGGCCTCGCAATGGTCCGACACGTACAGCCAATCCCGCACCTGCAGGCCGTCTCCGTAGACCGGCAGCCTCTTGCCGTGCAGGATGTTGATGATCGTGAGCGGAATCAGTTTCTCGGGAAACTGGTAGGGCCCGTAGTTGTTCGAGCAATTGGTGACCGTGGTCTCGAGCCCGTAGGTTTCGTGATAGGCGCGCACCAGGTGGTCCGAGCCCGCCTTGCTGGCGGAATACGGCGAATTCGGCGCGTAGGCAGTCGACTCGCTGAACGGCGCATCGCTCGGGCTCAGGGATCCGTAGACCTCATCCGTGGACACGTGGTGAAAGCGGTGCGCCGGCACGATCCTTTGATCGATCCACAGTCGCTTCGCTGTCTTGAGCAGGGCATGCGTGCCGACGACATTGGTCCGGATGAAGTCGTCGGGCCCCAGAATCGACCGGTCGACATGCGATTCTGCGGCAAAATGGACGATGGTGTCGATGGCGTATTTCTCAATCAATTCACGCACAGCGTCCTCGTCGCAGATGTCGCCGCGCACGAACTCGTAGCGCGGATCGGGGTCGAGCCCCGCAAGATTGTCGAGGTTGCCGGCATAGGTGAGCGCGTCGAACACCACCACCCGCCCCTCGCGGCTGCGGTTCAGCCAATGGCGCACGAAGTTGGCGCCGATGAAGCCGGCTCCCCCGGTGACGCAAAGATTATGCGGCTCGAAGCTCATTCAACATCGTCCTCAGGTTGCAGCGCCAGTGAACCGCCGGCGTGGTCCGCAGCAGCGCTCTCGTTGCGGAAGTGTCCAGGACGCTGAACGCCGGCCGGCGCGCGCGCGCGGGATATTCCGAGGCCTGGATCGGCACGATCTCGATCGGGCGCTTCAGCAGGCCGCACTCGAGCGCCTCTTCGTGGATCGCGACCGCGAAGTCATACCAGCTCGCGACGCCGAGGTCGGTCCAGTGGTGGATGCCGGACGCGGCCTCCGCATCGATCAAGCCCCACACGGCACGCGCCAGTCCCGAAGCCCAGGTGGGCGTTCCGATCTGATCGGACACCACCTTGACCAGCTCGCGCTCGCGCATCAGTCGCAGCATGGTGAGCACGAAATTACGCCCCTCGGCGGCGTAAACCCACGCGGTGCGCAGCACGATGCCCGCGCAGCCGCCGCCGAGCACGCGCCGCTCGCCGCCGAGCTTGGTGACCCCGTAGACGCCCAGCGGGCGCGGCGCATCGCCCGGGAGGTAGGCGCGGGTCGAGCTGCCGTCGAACACGAAATACGTCGACAGGTGCACGAGCCGGCTGCCGCAGCGTCCGGCCGCGTCCGCCAGAATGCCCACCGCGAGATCGTTGATCGCAGCCGCCTTGCCGGGCTCGTCCTCGGCGAGATCCACCGCGGTGTATGCGCCCGCATTCACCACCCAGTCCGGCCTGGCTTCGCCCAACGCCCGGCCGATCGCGGACGCATCGGCGATATCCACGTCCGCGTGCGTCCTGGCGAGCACCTCGTGGCCGGCTGGAGCCATTTTCACGACAGCCCGACCCACCTGCCCGCCGGCGCCGAACACCACGACTCTCACGGAAACTTCTCGATGTCCGCGAAGCTCCCGCCGCGCGCGTCCTTGGCCGAGAGCTCCGGCTGGGTTCCCGGAGGCAGCGGCCAACGTATCCCGAGCGTCGGGTCGTCCCACGCCAACGAGCGCTCATCCGCGGGGCTGTAGATGTCGGTGCACTTGTATAAAAGGTCCGCGCTCGGCGAGGTCACCAGGATGCCGTGCGCCAGGCCCGGAGGCACCCATAGCATGCGATGGTTCTCGGCGGAAAGCTCCACCCCCCACCAGGCGCCGAAGCTCGGCGAGCTCGAGCGCAGATCGACCACCACGTCGAAGACGCTGCCGCTGGGCACCCGCACGAGCTTGCCCTGGGTATGGGCGACCTGCAGATGCAGGCCTCGCAACGTCCACTGTTTGGAGCGGGAGTGATTGTCCTGAACGAAGGCCGCCTCGATCCCCGCCTCCGCGAATCTGTCCGCCCGCCAGCTCTCCATGAAAAATCCGCGCGCGTCGCCGAACACCTTCGGCTCGATCAGCGACACGCCGTGAATCGGGGTCTGAAGAAATTTCATCGCCGCCCCATCCATGCCGCGCGGACCGTCACGGCTGCGCGCCTTCCTTTGCGATGCGGATGAGATACTCGCCATAGCCGCTCTTCGCGAGCGGCTGGGCGAGCTTCAACAGCCGGTCGACATCGATGAAGCCCTGGCGCCAGGCGATCTCCTCCACGCAGGCGACCTTCAGACCCTGCCGCTCCTCGATGATGCGCACGAACATACCCGCATCGAGCAGCGAATTGTGGGTGCCCGTGTCGAGCCACGCGATCCCGCGCCCCAGCCGCTCGACGCGCAGAGCGCCTTCCTTGAGGTAGGCGCGATTCAAGTCCGTGATCTCGAGCTCCCCGCGCGCGGAGGGCTGCAGGGATTTCGCGAGCGAGGATGCCCGGGCGTCGTAGAAATAAATGCCGGTGACGGCGTAATTCGAGGGGGCGCGCGCGGGCTTCTCGAGCAGGTCGGTCACCTTGCCTTGCGCGTCGAACACGACCACGCCGTAGCGCTCGGGATCCTGCACGTAATAGCCGAATACCGTGGCGCCCTCGGTGCGCTTCGCTGCGCTCAGCAGCAGCTCCGGAAGGTTCGCCCCGTAGAAAATGTTGTCGCCGAGAATGAGCGCCGACGGTGCTCCGTCGAGGAACGGCTCGGCGATGATCAAGGCCTGCGCGATGCCGTTGGGCTGCGCCTGGACGGCGTACTCGAATCTGACGCCCCACTGCAGCCCGTCGCCCAACAGATCGCGAAACGCGATCTGGTCGCGCGGGGTCGTGATGATCAAGAATTCGCGGATCCCGGCCGACATCAATGCCGCGAGCGGGTAATAGATCATCGGCTTGTCGAACACCGGCAGAAGCTGCTTGCTCTGCGAAAGCGTGATCGGATGAAGCCGCGTGCCCGCCCCACCGGCCAGAATGATTCCTTTACGTGCCTGTGACAATTGGACTGACGCCTGACCTCGAGGAGGCGGGATTATAGGGTATCGCCGGCCGCGGCAGACCGCATTTTTTGACCGCGGTATGCCCGCGTCAACGTCGGTGCTCCTTCACATAATCGATCAGTGCGGCCAGCCCCCCGGCTCCCGGGCCTGCCGGCGCCTTGTCGCCCTTGAGCGAAATGCCCGCCGCCATTTTCTTGCCGAGCTCCACCCCGAACTGATCGAAGGAATTGATCCCCCACAAGGCGCCCTGCACGAACACGCTGTGCTCGTAGAGGGCCAGGATTCCGCCGAGCGTCCGGGCGGTGGTCTGCGGATACAGCAGAAGCGAGCTCGGACGGTTGCCCGCGTGCACCCGGTGCGGCTTGAGCCGGGCGATTTCCTCCGGGCTGGCGCCCGCCTTGCGCATGTCCGCTTCGACCTCCGGAGCCGTGTGGCCGAAGGCGAAGGCCTGCGACTGAGCGAAGCAGTTCTTCAATGCCAGGTCCTGCCCGTCGGTGCCGCCCCAGGAGCCGCGCAACGGCGCAATGAAATCGAGCGCCGCGGTCGGGGTCCCCTGATGCAGCATCTGAAAGAACGAATGCTGCGCGTTCGACCCGGGCTCCCCCCAGACCACCGGCGCGGTGGCGAAATCGACGGGCTCGCCGTCGAGCGACACCGATTTGCCGTTGCTCTCCATCTCCAGCTGCTGAAGATACGCGGGCAGGCGGGCGAGCCGCTCGTCGTAGGGCAGCACCGCGAGCGTCGGCAGTTTCAGGAAGGTTCTGTTCCACACGCCGAGGAGGCCCATCAGCACCGGAAGATTGCGTT
>Ga0182016_10002293_pt1 | contig 22630 bp, 18 predicted proteins | sample 712S2MmetaG_FD_120491 | JGI IMG/M metagenome (GOLD analysis project Ga0182016, IMG submission 120491) | Permafrost microbial communities from Stordalen Mire, Sweden - 712S2M metaG | ecosystem: Environmental > Terrestrial > Soil > Wetlands > Permafrost | place: Sweden: Stordalen | collected... | reverse complement strand
AGTTGTATTCACCCCAGATGGGAGCTGCGGAGTAACTTCGGTTGTGATATGTTTCAAAAACCGTGTCCGTGAGACTGTAGTGAAATTTGAAGCTGCAAAAGCACCATGGCAACGCGAGAAGCGCAATGTTGATGCACCTTTCCCCGGTAGAGCATCTGGGCTCATACCAGAAGGTCGAAGTGCCTCATCCGCAAACTGTTGACTCTATTGGTCGGGGAGAGAGGATTTGAACCTCCGACCCCCTGGTCCCGAATCAGCAAACGATGTGCTAACTTGTTGATTCGTTTAGGTTGGTAGTGCGTCTAGTTGGACCTAAATGCATGGTTTTCGGCGCTTATTGGACCCAAGTTGGACCCAAGTTCTGCGATCGTAGAGACTCTTGGGGTCATGCTATGCGCCTCTATCTGCGCGACTCACCCGCGCTGCGCCATGAGTACGAATCATCCAAGATGATTTCCTTCCCCCTTCCTCGGTTCGAATCGTTCTTCAAAGCGGACGACTTCTCGCATTAGGGCCATCGATTCCATATCTGCCGCGCGAAGTTTTCATTTTACTCGTCAATTAGGCGAACCTGAAATCACGTCACGTCTCATGTAGCCGGGCTCGAATCTCACTTATCAAGGGCCCTATTTGGTCAGTCTTCATGTGAACTACCCGTGTTGGGAAATTATTCTTATCTAGGCCGGTATATAGGATGTAAGGAGTGTCCTTAAGAGTATCGAACTGCTTTAGGTAAGACACACACCGAAGACCTGCGGTGTATACGCCCTCTTCTCTCACCTGTTTCGGAACATCCTCCACTTTCTGGCCTTCTTGCGGTGTGTCCCACTGCAGCATGATGTCAAAAATTATTATGTCCGGAGGATGCTGCGCAAGGTATTGCAACCTCTCGCGAAACTTTCTTTCTGTTCCAATCAATTCGATGTCCGCACCACGAAAATACTCTCTCAGTTCTCCCTCGATCCACTCCCTGTCAAGGTGGTCATCTTCGACAACAACAATCTTCGGTGGCATTTACAGACTCCTTTCCAAAGGGAAAAACAGTTGAATCTGCGTTAGATGGTCACTAGTCGTCGGGATGATTTCTAGCCTGCCTCTATGCGCCTTCATGATCTCGTCCACTATCCACAGTCCGATGCCACTGCCCTCGCCGACATCAACTTGGGCTAAGGCGCCGCGAGTACCTCGCTTAATTACGGTAGACACCTCCTGAGGGCCTATCCGCAAGCCTCGATTGACAATGCTAATCACAAAATGCCCCTTTGTCGTACGTGCGCTGAGCTTAACGACCTGTCCCTCAAAGCTGTATTTTGCCGCATTGTCCAGGAGATCGTTTACAGCTTGATCAAGAAGGTTCTTGTCAAGTGCAATTTTCCCATCTCTTGGAAGCGCGTCAAAGCTAGATTTTTCAACATCAAATCTGACACCACGTGCTGAATCCGCAATGAGTTCATTGTCCCTCGCTGCCTCAATCAGGAATTTCCTAATGTCTTCGAAACGATAGCTCATCAGCTTCAATTCAACAGGTTGCCTTGATTCTAAGCGTGCGAAAAAGCGCACATTGGCTGCCACTTTGCTTGCGCGTCGCACGATTCCATTCAAGAACTGGATTTGCCGGAGGAGATTGAGGTCTCCTGCGGAGTCAGCCTGTCGGATTGCCATCGGGAATCTCCGCGTCGCGTGACGAAGCGGTGCTTGGATTTGATGTTCAAGATTCATCAGAGTACGCTTGTAAGATTCTGCAGAATCTGATTCAAAATCTGCCTTTGCCTGAAGTTCTTTTTCCTTATCTCTCAAACCGCTAATTGCTTGCGCTAAGGTGTGGTATAAACCTAGCTGTCGAGCAACCACGTCAACAATCTTTGATATGTGTTCCGGAAGTGGCTCCGTGGTTTCAAATATGATCTCCAAGTAGCCAAACATCTCTTTGTCACCGAAACGAACGGGAGCGATCCAAACATGGGCGTCCGCGGCCCCAATCGCATCTAAGTAATCTAGTTTCTCGCTTTGCGATGGTTCATCTGCCTGCGCAACAAAGGGCTTTCCTTGATGGAGGTCAGCAAGCCACGGGTCTGGCAATTTCAGGGGGACACAGGCTTTCCTCGTGTCGCTTGAGACGAAGTTGCTTCGATCAAAATCTGTCCCAGCCCCCTTCCTCCAACGAACAGTTACACAACGCGAGAGTCGCAAGGCGTCGTGTATTGCAGACACGCTGTCCTGCAGAATGCGCACGCCTCCTGAGGTGGAAACCACTTCGCTGCACAAGCTCGTCAATGACGACACGGTTTCAGCAATTGTTAGGTAAAGACGATTAGCCTGATTAAGGGCGAACCGGTGATGCGCGTCGCTGATAAAGTGCCCAATCTGCCCCGATATCAGTTCCAATAATTTCGTTTCGCGATCAGCAAAATATGTCGGACCATCAACTGGAGCACTACAGCGTACGGCCCCCCACACTTCCCCGCCTCCAACAATCGGCGCGCTCATAAGGCTCAAAGGTGCTCCTTGTTTCGCTCCATTCATCAGCACGTTTATATAAGCTTCGTCGGCCTTGAGAATAATATCCTTACCTTCCACGGGCACAATAGTCGTGGTTCCGAGATCTAGAATTCGAAGCGGATGCTTGGTCAATATTGGATAGAGCATCAAGTCCGTTGAATTCGTACTGAATCTACTCCCCTCTTCCATCCCTGAAAGCGTGGAAGCTGCCAATTCAAATTCATATCCCTGCTGATCGCAGCGAAGGAAGACGGATGCATCGAAACAATGCAGGTATTTCTGAAGAATGCCACATATTAAATGCAGGGCGTCTTTCAGCTGCTTTCGAAGCTCCCTCTCGGATTCGCCCTTGATTCGAACCGTTTGCAGCTTCGCGTTCACCTCCGTTGTAAGGTGATAACCTACTTCATCGCGAATGGTTTCATATAGATCTGGTAGCAGTTGTGCCATCTGAAGGAAACGAGTAACATCGATCGGATTGAATTGTTTCTGGTCGACGCTGCGATAGATGTTCAAAGAGCCACGAGCACCATCGACGAACATTAAAGGCGCAATGCATACTGATCTTACGGCGTTTTCAATTAGAAATTGTGCCCTGTACGCGAAGGCATCACTGTCGAGATCTTTGACAACGTACTGCGTGAGTCCATTAGCGACAGCATGACCGGTCGCTGAAGCTACCGGAATGTCATGCTGCCGCCAAATTTTGCCGCCGCTGAACCACTGAGCCAGCGCGAAAAATGTTCCGCTCCTGCGTTCGGATTCTGGGGCAAGGATGGAACCGGGCGCTGCCTCCCAAAGAACACATCCAAACGCCTCGCACTCTTCTGATATTCCCCTCAACATCTGTGTAATGCCCGATGGACGGCTCTGATGTAGGCTCAAGCGGATTACTCGCGCCAGTGATGCCGAGAAATCTAGTTTTTCAGGCATAAGCGTCTCGATGTGCACGCCACTAAATCGGTTGGCTGGTCTTCGTCAGATCAGCCAGGATTTCCGTGAGTCTCCCTAATGCAGTGGTGTCCTCAGGAGAAGGCAAGACTAACATGAGCGATTCTCGGCTCATTAGGGGCTGAGCAGCGCTATCAACAGAAAGGCAGACAATGGTCTTCTTGGCCATTGCGGCAAAAATTGGAACAAGTTCCGAGAGGTTATGATGCACCTTGTCCACCAAATGAACTATGCAGTCCGCGAGCTCAATATTTGATCGCAATTGGTCGAACCAACCACTTTTCCAAGCCTCCTCCGTGTCCACCCACTTGTACACGACCCCATCCATCTTCAATCTGTCCAACAAGACTAGAGCTTGGGTATAACTCTCTCGCCTACCAACCACCAGCATTCGTCCCTTGAGGGCTGTCTCGGGCCGATGAGACAATATACGTGGATACGTCAACTCCGCCACGAACGCTTCGACTTGTTGGTGATTCTCCCTCGGGTCGTATTCAATGACTTCGAGCCGTTGTGCATCTAATAGAACTCGCTTGGAGAACGTTGCCAATCTCCCCTTCGGCATCAATAGATAATGGGGATCAAATCCGTGTTCTGAGATTGCAGCAAGATTATCGATGATGTTGTTGAGATCAGGATCTGTGCCACCATAGCCAATGAACACAACTGTGTAATCCGCGAACACCCTGCTCAGCAGAAAGCGACTACCTGGGTTATGGTAAATCACATCTTGGTATTGACGGGTACTGAGCACGACCGTGTCCATGCGTCTATAGTCGCCATGAATTTTGTAGATAAAGAACTGTGAATTTCGAATTGGGCATGGTGACTTTATGTAATCCGGATATGTAAACGTTAGTGGCGGTGCACCGCCTGCCTCCGAGTAGGCGTCTTCGATCAGCGCATCATAGTTCGAAGTCAATACAGCGCGCAGGCGGACCTTCGGAATCGCCTGATGAGTTGACGACGGTTTCAGCGCAGGATCTCCGAAAATCTGGATAAAAACGGCGGCCAGTTGATCCGGATCGACCAAAGAGGAAATCCCCTCCGCTGCGTCGAGATAGCGCCCTTGGGTTATTGCAGAATCAATCTCTTCGCTCTCGACAGAATGTGTAGGCTTTAAGAGCTCGTCGTTCAGTTCATGTAGCAGCTGAACCCAAGTCGGCAAAGACTTTCCATTGCCTCTCTTGACTTGCGATGAAAGACCTGAGCCAACGAAAAGAACACATTTACCCTGGACCGCATCATTAATAAGACGTGGCGGAATCAATCCCTCGAATTGAGGCAGAGCCGAACCGCGTGCAGTCGTTGACATGTTCTCCCTTACGAGGAAGTGGCAGCGGATTGGCTTGTCAGCATAGCTATGATGGACTCGACTACCTGCTGAATCTTTCCTTTATTGACGCGTCCACACCGATAGCGGATCAGGCTGCGTTCGAAAGTGAACAGCTTGTTGGGCCGAATATTACTATCGAGCCTCAAAGAGCCTTGTGCGAAGTCCCTATTGCAGAGCGGTATTGCTATCTTGTCATGTGCCGCTTGACTCGTGATTTGACAGAGCACAAGATCGCGTCCATCCACATCCATCAAGACCAATGCTGGCCGCAGTTTCTGGTTTGACAAATCAGAAAACGGAAAAGACACGACAACAACCTCCCCGCGCGAATAGGTTGGATTTATAGGTGTTGCCATGCCTCATCTTCCTCCGCGGTCAGCCAGTCCACTGCTAAACTTCTCTCGCTGGCGAGCATCACTTCTCGAATCTCAGCGCCGCGGGTTGGTCCACGCACCGCTTCAAGGAATTCCAAACACACACGTATCGACCAATCAGGTGCATAGCGTGCAGCTTGGAGCAATTGCTCATTGGTTTCTCTTGCCTGTTTGCTGCTGACACGAATAAAGCTTCTGAAGGCAACGTGCAAAAATTGGACCGTCTCAAAGTAGGGACTACCTCGGCTAAGCAATTCCTCCAATTGTGAAAGCGCGTCGAGGACTAGGTTCAGCGATGATAGCGGATCACAGTAAGGCTGACCTCTGCGTTGACGTTCAACTATGGGAACAATCTCTTCGAGAAGTCCCAACATTTCGTGCGTAGCAAACGCAATTGCAACCTCGCCACCGCACAACCACTCCTCTATCTCTAAGGCCCATCGCTGCCGCAACAAGAAAACCAGCGGTCGCCACAACACATATCGTGCACCCAACTCATCTGCTGAACCTTGAATCTCAAAGCACAGGTCTGGAAGAAAGAGCACCGTCTGGGAAGAGAGACGCTTTCTATGTGCCTCCAGAAGCACTTCGAATTGAACGTCGGATTCACCTTTCGAAGCTCTCCCAACGTCAAGATGGAAAAGTTCCGCCTCGGCCTTTAGATTGGACGTAGCTTCGAAGCAAGGAAGAGAATGAACTGAAAACACTGACATCGTAGACACTCCGACATTACAACATTGATTTACCAGTGGCGTCGACGCCTAGAAAGGGAGGATGTAAGCAAAGTCATTTTACTACAATAAGATGCACAAAGAACAGAAAAAACATAACCGATTCAGAATGAATAGGAAAACCCCATTGGAAAATGGGTAATAGCCGTCGCCGCAGTGGAAGAATAAGGCGTCCTTAGCGCTTCATCAGGCGAAATCGAGCACTATACCTGGGCGAGTCCTGCTGTCTTGAATAGCCGCTGTCGACCGAACAATTCCGGCGACATCCCAGCTTGGGAAGACGGCAGTCTATTGAAAACAAATAACATAGCGTTTCCTGCATCTCGTTCTGGCGATAGAGAATACCGGGTTTTCAGTCTGTGCGCCCTTCACAAATTAAACGGAGCACAAATGGAGCACACCAATCCTCGTGTGCTCGCACAATCAATCATTTGCTGCTTCCACAAGAGTTCCCCAGCAATTGATGTCAGGGGTTTTGAAGGCGAGATTCTGCATAAGACTTCGCCCAACATAGCGCATTCACCATCTTGACCTGCTCGACTGTTCGACAGGATGCATCGAGAAGTCTTGGGTTCGCAATGATGACAGCAAGACATTGCGCTCTAGAGATCGCAACATTAAGTCGATTGCGGCTGAATAGGAAGTCCAAGCCACGTGGAGCATCATCGTAGGTCGAGGTCGCGAAGGATACGATGGCTACAGGTGCCTGTTGTCCTTGAAATTTGTCTACAGTGCCAACGCGTGCCCCGGTTGGAAGGAGTTCACGCAATAAATTGACCTGCATATTATAGGGAGACACAACGAGAATATCTTCTTTCGAGATATCAGCTCTAACGCCATCGCGGTTAACCCAAGATTGCATCAGAAGCTGGTTGAAGATCTTTCTTACTGATTCGGCCTCCGCCTGGCTACGCTGCGCGCATCCATCATGTTCTACTTCCAGGAAGCAAACGCCGGTTGGCTTAAGTTCTTTGGCAGTCGATGTCGACAATACAAGGTGTTGCTGGTCGTTACCGTCTGCGGCATGCAATCGGGACTCATAGAATGCGTCTGAAATAAAACTACACACATCGCTGTGCATCCGCCTGCTCGTTCCGAGAAAGATACCGCGGTCACTTGGAACGGTAGAATGTTCTTGCATTAAGAACTCTAGAACCGAAAGCCCGGAATCGCCTGGGTGTACGCCCTGAGTAGGCTGGGCAAGTTGCATGGGGTCGCCGACGAGTACGAGATTTTGGGCGCTCGTTCCAATCGCAACGACATTCGCCAAAGACATTTGGCCAGCCTCGTCAACGAAAAGATAGTCAAGTTGCTGATCGTATTCTGGGCGAGCAAATAGCCAAGCAGTGCCAGCGACGAGATTGTAAGGGGTAAGAGAATCGGGGTTCTTCGTTGTATTCGCAATTTCGGGAGCGAGAAAAAACTGGTCCTCGGCTGAACACTTTTGTACTCCTCTGACGTGAGTCCCACTTTCCCGCCCGATCTTGACGACTTCCGCCAGAAGATTCCCAATCGCCTTGTGGGAGTTCGACGAGACGCCCACCTTCTTGCCTTGCCGAATCAGATTTAAGATCGCGTGTGAGGCAGTAAAGGTCTTACCCGCCCCTGGTGGGCCTTGAATGATCAGTGCACTCTCGTCAAGTGCAGAAATTACGCGTATCGCGGCATTCACCTCACCTTCATTCTCTTTCACAAGCGGGCCATTTGTTGACGGAGTTGCGAGACGAGGAAGCTCGCGACGTAGCACAGCTTTGACGGCGCGATAGCGCGGAGTGCCTGCGATGATTGCGTCAGCAAATCGATAGATGGCCTCTCTCAGCACGATGGCATCAATCGGCCCTGTGGGCATGATCGACAGCGTTTCGGGAAGAGGTGGTTGAGTCGCACCGATTTTCAGCCCAATCACGTTCACTTCTTCATCTAAAGAAACTATCGTGCCTGCAGATCTTAGCGTTGACGAGCAGAGACAGCCGTCGCCGACAGAAAATTTGAAATCCTGCGGCGGAAAGCGATAACTGTAGACTATGGACCTCTTGTCCTTGTATGGAGCCGTTGAGGTGTCTCTATAGAGCCCGCCAATACATTCGGAGTCGTCGATCAGTTCTTCAGTTGTGCTGTCTCTCCGATCAAACATTGCCCAATATTGAGGTTTGGCTTCGCGCCGGTGAAACTCCAACAACTGAGAAATGAGTTCCGCATATGGAATATCTGTCGGGGAAACGCTCCCCAAAAGACGTGCGGTATAGTCGTTCACTCGCTTTTCGGCATCTGTCTGACGTTGCAAGGCTTCCTCGTCCTGTTGATGCCCGCTATCTTCCTTCCAAGTGGCGCCTTCTGGCCTGAGCAACAGCAACCATTCGTGTAGGCGTTTTGTAGACCGACAATCCTGCTCGTTGTAACGTTCTATTTGGTCTAGCAGTCGTTGCTCCTGAGTTGCGCGCCACTCTTCGTACACCTCAATACTCTCGCCGGCAGTCGTAACGTCACCTTCACGCTTTTCGGCATAAAAGTGCTCCAAATTCTTGATGGAGTATCGAGGTTCGGAGACTCTGATGCCCTCGCGGATCACTCGGTAGAGATCGACAAAACGCTCCTTCCTCAACAAATCGTCGACTTCCGCTTCCCGGGTTCCGTGCAGGGTAGATAGCCGCCGCATGGCGGTCACCTCGTAAGGCGCGTAATGATAAATGTAAGCGTTGGGATGCGCAGCGATATGCTGCGTGAAGAAGTCGACGGTTCTCTCAAACGCTGCTTTCTCCTCGAATCGATTGTGACCCCAGAAAGCTAGAAACTGGCCTGCGGTACTCAATCCGTGAAATATTCCAAAAAGGTATTCGAGCCCGCCCGGAACGAGCGGGTCTCCTTCCATGTCGAAATACAGATCGTGCTCGTCGGCAAGAGGCAGCCGATCAAATCCCTTTCCGCGCTCAATCGGCAAGAGCTCGTATTTATTGTTGCCAGTGTCCTCCTTGTAAGTTTGCAACTCAGCTTGCGCGCAAAGCCGCTCAATGATTCCTGGCTGCATCCCGGAAATGCGTGCATCTCGACCGGCGCTCGCAAGAGCATCGATTGTCGAAATCCCGGACGCGCGCAGGGCGGCAATCTGATTTGATCGAATGTTGGCGACAAGGCACAGATGGCGTGTGCGGTGCCACTCATCTTCGCAACGCGTTACCCACCGACACATCGCGCAGTGGCCACAAGGTTCTGGCATCGTCGGTGGCAACGTATCAACAAACAACTCGAGACGTTTTTGAATTTGGATCGTATAGTATTTCGAATCTAATGAACGAAACGTCTCCCGGCGTCCATCGCCCAGAATCAGATGCGCATTTAGCGGCAGGAGTTTCTGAATATCGAAGAGAAGCATGTTGTACAGCGACAATTGAAGAAGATGCTTAGGCTGCGCCGTGCGGGCAAGTTTCGTATCGACTACTTCGTAGCTGTAATCACCAAGATCGGACGGTGCAGGTGTCTTCTCAAGAAAATCCGCGATACCTAGCCATCTATCTGTGGATAGTACTCCTTGATAGACAATGTCGGCACCTAAACGCATCGCCGCATTGGTGCTATATTGTCGGTCTCGCCAAGATACGCCAGATAGATCAGTCACTTTCCGGCCGGAGGAGTGATATTGCTCGAGCACGGCCGCCTCGTGATCAAGTCCTTTGCGTCGAAGGAGGTCTGAAGTGGAGTCTTCAGGGGGCGTCAATCCCTCCTTGGCTACTCGCACGTCCAGCAGCGTTGCGTGGTTGCATCCTGCGAAATTGACAATGTCTGAGGCAGAAAACTGCAAAGCGGTGTCGGCTACTCTCATCCGGATTCCTCAAGTCTGCCGTTGCATGGATGTCTCGTCGGGTTCTCAGAGATCCATCTCCGGGAAGGCGATCTGGATCGACTTACGGCTGGCACATTTATTCAGTGTCGATTGTCCCACCAAATGGTGGATCAGCGCGGAAGTATTGGTATTTCCTTGGTTGGGATGATTTCAAGGACACGTTTTCAAGAACATTTTGAGACGGCTTGAAGCCCCTGTCCTCGCCGGTCTGCATCCAGTGTTCAGTAGAATCTGACGCAGTGCTCCGATCCGTTGGCACTAGTATGGCTGTATATCCTATTTATTATCTTAATTTTACGTCGCATTCTCGATTACAAATAACTCTCCGTGCAGCATATAGTGCACCACAATGACATCATTTAATGCACAAATATGTTGACAGAGTGATGCCATATTGCTATATTTCATTGTGCACAACTAGTGCGTGCATAGGAGGGAATTGTGGCAAAGACCCAGAGAGTAGTGTTCAGCTTTGATGAGCGGAGCTACGACAGTCTTCAACAAATCAAGGATCGGGGCCGCTTCTCGTCCATGGGAGAGGCCGTCCGCGAGTCACTCCAGATCAGTCGAGCTTTGCAGTCGCAGGCGTCGCAAGGATTCAGCGAAATTGTGGTTCGAAATCCGGAGACAAAAGAAGAACGTGTAATCGTAGTGCCAAATCTTCAAACCGCTGCGAGGTAGTCAGTCATGGACACGGATGGTGATCAGAATCTCGGTGGACGAGGGACTCCCGAGGACATTGCTCAAGCTGCTGCAGACGAAGGCGTTATAGAAGGTGGCAGCGTCTCGGACTTCCAAGAATACAAGTGGGAACCCGAGAAAAAGCACAGGGCAGAGACTGCGAGGTACTTGGCCTACGGCCTTGTTGGGATTCTTGCGTTCACAATTCTGATCCAGTACGGCATGACAGTTGTCTTGATTTGCCAGAATCGGGAGAGCGGAGTTGCTACATTGGAGAAGCTCTTTTCGACTCTGCTTCCGGTGCTGTCCGGGCTAGTGAGCGGGGCAGCAACCTACTACTTCACAAGAGAGAAGGACGCATGATAACCAGCCAGCAAGCTACAGCGACAGCCGACCAGAAAGAGGACACTACTCTTTCCGGGACATTCCTGAATGGCTATGAAGTGCTCAATCTCTCGGAGCTTCGCTGGCCGGTTCGAGTGATAAGCATCGAGATGAAAGGCCAGCCTGCTGGTGATGATGATCGAGGCCGGCTCAAAGATATTATCTGGAAACTGCGCGGCGCGAATAAGTCGCAGTGTCCCGGCCTCGGCTTCGTGATCGACATAGATAAAATGCGCGTGGCGATTCCTGCTGCGTGGCAAATCCCACTTCCAATTGAAACTAGCGAGTATCGCGCGGCGCTATCGTGCATGATGGATGCGGATAACAAATCTGCGTTCGGAAGAACCATTCTAGCCGGAATCTTGAGAGAGGCAATCAAGAACACTTTCAAAAGTCAGCTTCTGCCAGAATTGGGTCCGCTTTGGCAAGATTTCGATTCATTCACACAAGCTCCGCCCTCGGCCGGCGCCGGGGATTATTTGTTCTGCCGGCGATTTACGGCACAGGTGAAACAGCTGCGTGACCAGCGCATGGCATTGCAAGTGGTCGTAGGCTCAACTGCACTCGACGGTAAGACGTTTGAACAACATTACCGTGATGGCACCGTGGCTGATCTCATGACCATGATCAATGTCAAGCGAGCCGGTCGGATGAATCGAGACAATCGCCCCGTCAGTGTTCGGGTCGTGCAGCAATACCTCGATGGCGTCACCGTGAAGGCGCTCGACCTGGACGATATCGAAACACTCGAACGCGATTCAAAGCTAAGGCCGGAGCAGCAGCGTGCCAACGCTGGGCGAACGATTCGCTGTCATCTGTTCGGTAGGCCACCCATCGACGTACCCGGAGGGGAACTTCGGCTGATATTGGATTCCCAGATTTTGGGTGAAGACCATAGAGAAACAATAATAGCGCCCGAGGAGCGCCTCGTTTGGATGCAACGCGTCCGGAAGTTACTCGATAGCGTCAGTGTGTTCGGAAAAACTCTTCGACTGAATGCCAATTTACTTAGCGTGGACGAATTCGGAGGAATTTCGATTCTACCGCCGAGAATACGAGTCCGCGGAGAAAACGGCAGAGAGGTTCACATCGAACCGCCTGCCGGCTTCAGCGAATCCGCGCTCTTAACCCGTGGTAGGCAGCGCGCCGATCATATTCGGCACAATGGCTTCCTGGAGTTGCGCCCGGTGAACCCTTTGCTTGCGTGGCCAAGACAATTAGGCGATGATCGAGCAAGGCGAATGCAAGCGGAGCTGGACAGTATCTGCCGAGGTCAGGGCATCAGAGCCACCTTTGCCGTCACGTTTTACAGCACAGTAGAGGACATATACCAAGCGATTGAGAGAGGTAAGCACGATGCTCTGCTTGCCGTGCTACCGGAAGGCTCCAGTGCACCGCAGGATCAAGGAAACATGCACGAAGCAATAAAACGCAGGATTCAGATTCCGTCTCAGTGTATTCAGCACAACCGGACGCTTCCCGCACGCCTTGCAAAAATGAGCTTAAAGGACGCAATGAAATCGGATGCTCAGTACGTTCGACGCGTCCGGCGTATGTACGAAGGGTGTCTATCTGCGTTACTCGTCAAACACCACTGCTTTCCATTTGCTCCAGAAGAGCCATTCCACTACAACGTGCAAGTTGGGTTGGACGTTGGCGGCATTCATAGTTCTCACGTGATGGCGTGCTTAGGATATGGCTTCGCCACCCCCAAGAGCGGTCTTTTCTTTCTTCCAGAAGAGATCCCTGTTGAGGTCCAAAAGAAGGAACCGATTCCCACAAACTCGCTCTATGTGGGACTGCTCGCATTGTTCACGCGCGTCCATAGTGAATTGACTTCGATCGGACGCTCGCCAGAATTCAATTCTGTCCTCTTTTATCGAGATGGCCAACTACTCGGAGATGGGGACACCTGGAATGAAAGAGACGCTCTGGTTCGGCTGCATAGTGAATTGTTGAGTCGCGGATGGATAAGCGAGGGCTCCACCTGGACTGCTGTCGAGGTACTCAAGTCTGCTGAGAACTGGCGGCTTCTCAGGAGAGCTGGGATTCGAACTCTGAATCCCATTGTGGGCCAAGTGTGCTTCCCCTTCGCTGATCCCATGACAGCAATAGTCGCGACAACAGGAGTTCCCTACCTGACTCAGGGAACGGCGCAGCCGCTCGTCGCACGAATCACAGATATTCGAGGACAAGCAAAGGTGGATCGTGTATTGCGAGATTTAGTTTGGCAGGCCGATATGTGTTTCACGAAGGTTGATATGGGGATGAGCCTACCATGGGTTCTACAGGTTGCTGACCAAGGCGCCCTTCAGCTATCCCGCTCATATCAGATTACTGGCATCACTGTGTGAGAGCGATATCTGCGGCGATGGCCGCAATAGCCTCTCTTTCCCAATTCGCGTAACTCTCCTCATCAACTTGGTTGCGGACACGCCAGGCCTCCAACAGAAGTGCGACGCCAGGTTCGTATGTGTCTGGCGATGAAGATCCCGGACCACCTTGGCCAAAATACTTCCAATCACGAATTTCAAGGGCCTTACATACGGCAAATCCAGCATCGACTGCGGCGGCGATCAACTCCTCTGGAGCTAATTGCGCCAACTTGTTCGGGTAATATTTCAAGAGTGACGCGCTTAAAGCCTGCAACGCACCCGCATGTGCATCGAGTTTCAATAAAGGACACGCACACAGTATTGCCAAGATACGCACACAATATGGCGGATGGACAGTGCCGATTTGAAACATATCAAGATTGTCTCGTTCCACCTCGTCCAAGAATGCGCCAAGGTATGCCGGTCCGCACGACCAGAGAGCAATGATGTCCATTGCAATCTCATGCGCCCAGTTACCCTGGTCGAGTGTGGGCGTCCAGTATTGCTTCATCTCTTCTAAGCCGGCGCGGGCCAATGTGCGTGCGAGCCCTCGATCAGCTATCCCCTTCAAACTTAATGCATGAAGAACGCCGTCCAGACGCGGCTTGAACTCAGATGGGAACAGCGCTGAATGGAGAAAGAGAAGACAATGTGCGACTTCGTGCGCCAGCCATGGATACGCGAGCAGATCAATATCCTCTATAGAGTCTTGACCAGGGAAATGAAACACCCGGACTATGGGCATTCGCTGTTTGTCAATTGTCGGCAGTAGTAACTCAGAAAAGCCCCATTCGCCTTGGTGCTTTGGAACGCTCATTCCTGGGAGTGCAAGATTGGGATTCCAATTAGCGGCGAGCGCAAATACAAACGCCGCATCGAAATCGAAGCGGGGACCGTACGAAGTCGGGAGTTGACTGAGAAGATTCTGAATAGCACTTGCAAGATCGAAGGGCGGTTCAATAACGGTAATCGAAGAATGCCCATCGTAAAAGGGGCTGAAAGTACTTCTCAAACTTTCCGCAATGGGTGACAGCGGGGTTCTACTCAGGCTGTCGACAGCGGCTCTGACCGATCGAAGATCATCGCGGAATGATGAGCGCCGAGGCATACGATCAGAATAGCCCAAAATGCTGAGTTCTTGGCGCGCACGTGGAATGGCAGAAACGGCTTGGACATGAGCTCAGCGACCTCGCCACGGACGGCTCCGGCAGGTTGTCGCCATTCGGGTAATCCTCGGTAGTGTGTCAGCTCGTCGATTCGATAACAGCTCAAATTACTGCGCTTGATTTCATCGGATGGATTGACGGTGAGATTTTCTTTATAAGAACCACCGTTAGGCATATCATGCTAACGGGTTACTTCTCAATTTCCAAGGGAGGTGAAGATGACAGCTGCATATCAACTTCTTTGTTCGGCTTTGCTTAATAGGCAGTCGTGTTTTGCAATTTATGACGGATATAACCGCCATTTTTGTCCCCACATAATCGGATTGAAAGATGGTGTAGAACAAGTTCTGTGTTGGCAATTTGCGGGCGAAAGTTCGAGTCCGCTTCCGCCAGGAGGTCAATGGAAATGTTTGACGATATCAAAGATGTCTGGTCTTGTCGTTACTCGGGAGCCGTGGCACGATGGAGAACCAGGAAAGACGGGGCGGCCATCATTTTGTGTTGATGTGGTCGATCAGTCCGTTCCGCTATAGATCCCGTCGCTCGAAACTTCGGATTCTGCAGTGGCCGGTTCTCCTCGCCAATCCACGTCAATTCCAGTCGTAGTTTTGGTCGATTCACGAAATCTTTGCTCCATCTGCTTCAAACGCTGATAGCAATTCAGGCTCTGCCTTCCACGCAAATGCGCCTGAAGGCAATTCGTCCGATTCTCGGCAAAGCGCTTTCAATAGCTTGCGCACTTTGGCGCGAAATTCCTCATCTGATTGGATCTTCTTCCAGGTTGTAACTGGTTTTTCCGTTTGAACGCTCTGTCCCATATACGCTTGCTCAAAGTTCGGAATTGACGCGATAAGTGTTACGGTGTTAGCGGTTAGCCGGTCCGCAATTTCTTCTTGAATGCGCATATTCATTGTCCATGCAGGATTTTTGATCGTCTCGCCACTTTTTCGTTTAGCTGTAGGCGAATCGCTGTCGTGAAGAACAGCATAGGGCTTGCCAAATTGATTCAGAATCTTGCAGAGTGAACGAATAGTCGCCTTCCCGCGAGCGCGAACGATGTGGATGTCCTTGAACTGCTCTGGTTCGCACTGGATTAAATACTGAAACGCAGTATATTCAGTGTCTCCTTCGACAACAATTGTGCGCCCTCCAAAGAAAAATTCCGCGACATACGGGTCGCAAAGATTTAAGAGCTTCAGGCACTCAACATCATCCATATCGAGCTTTGCTTTAGCAGGGCGATATATAGTTGTCCCAAAGGCGTCGCCGTCTGCCAATCGCTCAACGCGCACAATTGACGTATTGTTGCGTCCAAGGTCGATGAATACTGGTGAATGCGTGGTTACGATCACCTGCCATTTGCCACTTTTGGGAAGATCGTAGAGCACCTTGCACGCTTCCCGAATCGCATCTGGGTGGAGGCATAGTTCCGGCTCGTCGAGCAGCAATACATGAGAACGTGGACTGTTGGGATCCTTCTTCAAGCGTCCCTGCTCAGCCAAGAGGCGTAGAGCAGCCCATAGCAATGTTCGTCTCGCACCACTACCCTGGCGGTCGATTGACGGCTGATACCCGCCTTCCGGTCCCATTCGGAGCTGAGGTGCGTCCTTAAAGAAGTTCAGTGCGCCTTCCACATCACCGTCTGGGCGTGCATCGAACCGAACTTTTTGACCCGGAAACACTTTGCCAACCAGGTCATTCAACTCCTGCTCGACTTTCGCGATCTGTTCGTTCGCATCAATAACTGCCTTCTTCTGAAATGCGGTGATGGCGTCCACGAGGCGTACATAGTCATTCCTTTCCTCACCATCTTCTGTCTTTTCAGATTGGAGATCCTTGATGCGGTCGTTCAAGACCCCTTTTAGGAGCTTCACAACGTCCTCTGCTTGTTTCTCGGGCGAGTCAAATGCATGAATTCTGTGAGGCTCTGGACGAGCAGGTTGGGCCACATTTGCGGCACCCCAAGGTCCTTCCGATTTGTGCCAATCGTTTGCGTTCCAATCCCAACCAACCTTCTTCGGTTTCCCCGGCTCAGCCCACGACCACTTTTCGCGTACGAACATATCACCGGTCACTTCGTCGGTCTTAATCCATTTTTCACCTGGTGCCTTTGCATCGTAGACGACAGTCTCCAACTCGATCTCGACGGGTTTATCTTCAGTAACGATTGCGTTTGGAAAGTCCTGTTGAGTGAGTTCTCCCTCCTTCGCTCCATGTTGCATCACAACTTCATAGGCGCGCAGAATGGAGCTTTTGCCGGAATTATTTGGCCCAACGAGCACTACAATGTCATCAAGCTCAAGTGTGATCGGCTTGGTGCCAATGGCGCGAAAGTTCCGAACTGTGAGTTTGGAAAGCCGCGGCCGTTGAATTGCCGGTTGTTCATCGACCGCTCCCGCAGCTATCGTAGCAACCGTACCATTCTTTGCCATGCCTCAAACCCTTTCAACAAGTGAAAATCTGCTTGGACGCTCAAGCGTCTGTCAGATTGCTGATTCAGCGCTTTTAGAATCGAGAGACTTCATTTCAAGACCCTCAATTTCTTGGATCGACTTTCCTGCAATCCCCTGTAAGTCGCCATACATTCCGACCGTGGCCCCAATGACGCGTTCAATCTGCTCTGACCGTTTGGCCCACTGCTTCATGATTGCCTTGCGCTCCTTGTCCAAGTCATCCTGCATGGACGAGAACGCCTCGACGATTGCCTCAACGCGCTGTTTGAAACGCGGCCCGGTCAGGTATTGATAGACCATCTCAGCCTTTGTCTGCTGCCCTTCGGAGATGAGCCGCGCATTGCTCACCTGGAGAAGCGTGTGGCGCAAGATGGTCGCCACCGGCAAAATGGCGCGGGGATGTGTGACCCAGACCCCATCAATCACATCGAAAGTTTCTATACCCTCAGGTAGGGCTTGGGAAACCAACACGGATACTTCCGCCTTGGCGGTTCTCTGATCTTCGCGCAGCTTGACGAGCCAGCCGTTGCTCCAGTTCTTCGTCCGCTTATACTCCCAGAGGATCGTGCCGCTCATTACGCCGTTCTGACTGACGACGCGCTGAAGTGAATCGCCGCCGAACTCACCTTTGGGGACAGGCTCAATCGTGTCGAATGGAAACTTTGCCCGAAGCAGGTTCTCCAGTTCAAGCTCCAGCACCTCTCCCTGCAATTGTTGTGAACCCTGTTCTGCTTTTCTCTGCAGTTCTTCGATCGTCCGCTGCATGGAAGCGATCTTCTGATCTCTTTCGGCAACCTTGAGTCGTTCCGCATCCTCTGCTTCCCGCTTTGCCTGGGTACGAACTTCAGTGAGGCCATCTTGAACACGTTTTTCAACGGTCAGTTCCAATTCACGTTTCGCGTCGTCAAGTTCGCGCTGCTTCTTAATTAGCTCGGCCTGGGCGTTCTGCGCCTCCGCCAGCTTCTCCTCGCGAGATTTGAGAACCTCCTGCAGATCGGCCAACTCACGATCTTTGGTTTCAAGCTCTGCCGCGCTCGCTTGCTTTGCCTTTTTCGACTCCTCTTCGATCACGCGCTGGCGCTCGGCCTTCAGTTGCTCCGCTACCTGGTCAGAAACTTGTTGTTCAAGGGTGCGCTTCGCATCCAATACTTGCTTCTCTTTATCGCGGAGTACCTGCTCGCGCTGGGCAATTTCCTCGTCCTTCTGGGTCAACTTCTCTTCAAACTGTTGGCGGGTTGCCTCGATCAATGGCGCGGCAAGAGATTCGGTCAGGCGAATCTCTGTCTTGCATTTCGGGCAGATAATTGTCGGTTCGATCATTGCTTCCCCCATTCAACTCCAAATATTCCCAAACAGCAGGTGAGCCCAGAAATCTGTACTTCCGGACTTCTATAGAGCCGCCCATGCCACCGAAAGCTCTCTTGCCTGCTCCAGCACCGTCTCCGTCGCCTGTTCTTGCTCATCCGGAGGGTATTTGTATTTCTTCAGGATGGTCTTCACCATCAGCCGTAGCTTGGCCCGCACCGACTCCCGCACATACCAGTCCACCGAATTGCTTGCTCGCAACTTCTCTGTCAGTTCGCGCGCAATCTTACGTAGCGTCGCATCTCCAAGCTCCCGCACGGATGCTTCGTTCGCTGCCAGTGCATCATAAAAGGCCATCTCATCGCGGGATAAACCAAGCTCCTCCCCCCGATTCGTCGCGGCTTTGAACTGCTTTGCCATGGCAATCAGCTCTTCAATCACCTGTGCAGTTTCGATGGCACGGTTGCGGTAGCGGGTCAGCGAATCTTGCAGCAGCTCAGAGAACTTGCGACTCTGCACCACATTGGTCCCAAACCTGCTTTTGATCTGCCCCTTGAGCAGACGCTCCAGAACCTCTACCGCCAGATTCTTCTCTTTCAGTTTCCGCACGTCCTCCAGAAACTCGTCAGACAAGATGCCCACATCAGGCCGCTCCAGGCCCGCCGCCTTGAATATGTCCATCACCTCCGCTGAAACCACGGCACGGGAAAGTATCTGCCGGAGCGCGTGCTCCTTCGCGTCGTCACTCAGAGATGTGGCAGGGTCTCGCTTCGTCAGAATAGTGCGGACCGCCTGCATAAAGGCAATCTCTTCCCGGTACTCCATCGCGGCAGGCAACGTGCAGCACAGCGCAAAGGCCTGCGTCATGCGCAACACGCAATCGGCAAACCGCCTTTTCCCATCCTCCAACCCGAGAATTTGGTTCGCCGCCGCACGCATGGGCTTCAAAGCGTTGACGCGGAAGCCGCTATAGTCCAGTCCGTGTAGCATTCCCCGCGCCACTTCCATCTCTTCCCGCACCGTCAGCAGCATCTCCGCCGCCGGAATGGTGGGCCGCCCGCGCCCCTTGCTTTCTGTGTACTCCTGCAATGCTTGCTTGAGGTCGTTGGCGATACCGATGTAGTCCACCACCAGCCCACCCGGCTTGTCTTTGAAAACCCTGTTCACCCGCGCAATCGCCTGCATCAGGCTGTGATCCCGCATCGGCTTGTCTACATACATCGTCGCGAGACACGGCACATCAAAGCCCGTCAGCCACATATCCCGGACGATCACGATCTTCAGCGGGTCCGCCGCATCCTTGAATCGCTTCTCCAGTCTCTTCTTTATCTTTCCGGTGTAGACATGGCGGCGCAACGACTCCCGGTCCGAAGCGGAGCCGGTCATTATCACCTTGATCGAACCTTTTTCCGGGTCCGGGTCGTGCCACTCTGGCCTGAGTTTGATAATCGCCTCATAAAGTAGCACGCACACCTCGCGGCTCATGCAAACCGTCATGGCCTTGCCCCGCATCGCGTCCTGCCGGGTTTCGAAGTGGTTAACAAGGTCCGCCGCAATCGTCTTAATTCGCGGATCAGTGGCAACAAGCTTCTCCAGCGCCGCCCACCGGCTTTTTGTCCGTGCCCTGGCCGCTTCCTCCTCGTCCTCCGTCAGCTCTTCAACTTCCTCATTCAGCGTCTCAGTGGCGGCGGAATCCATCTCCAGCTTCACTAGGCGCGACTCATAATAGATGGGCACTGTTGCCCCATCCTTCACCGCCTGCTCAATGTCGTAGATGTCCACATACTCGCCAAAGACGGCGCGGGTGTCTTTGTCTTTCGCGGATACCGGCGTCCCGGTAAAGGCCACAAACGTGGCATTTGGCAGGGCGTCGCGCAGATACTTGGCATAGCCGTAGATCGTCTCTCCAGCGTCATTGATGCGAGCTTTCAATCCGTATTGACTCCGATGCGCTTCATCGCACAGCACCACCACGTTGTCCCGCTCAGTCAATTTGGGAGAAGTGTCCTCATCCTCGCCCGGCACAAATTTCTGGATGGTCGTGAAGACAATGCCGCCCGATGGCCGCTGATTCAACTGCTCCCGTAGCGCCGTCCGGCTATCTGCCTGCACAGGCTTTTCGCCCAGCACCTCTGCCGCCATGTCGAACATTCCGTGAAGCTGACCGTCCAGGTCGTTGCGATCCGTCACCACCACCAGCGTGGGATTCTTCATCTGCGGATGCGTCATCAACTTACCCGCAAGGCAAATCATCTCTAGGCTCTTGCCCGCGCCCTGCGTATGCCACACCACGCCGCCCATGCCGCTACCGGCGGGGCCAGAAGCCGCCAGCACGCGCTCGACCACCGCCCGCACTGCGTGGAATTGGTGATAGGCCGCGATCTTCTTGACCAGTCCGCCGTCATCCTCGAAGACAATGAAGTGGCGCAGGTAATCCAGCAGGTGCTCTTTCTTGAAGACACCGCGCACCAGCGTTTCCAACTCGCCAAACTGTCCCAGCGGATCGCGCTCTTTGCCGTCAATGGTCCGCCACGCCGTGAAACGCTCTTCATCGGCGGAGAGTGAACCCATCCTCGCATAGATGCCATCGGAAGCTACAAGCACTTCATTGGTGCGGAACAACTCCGATATCTCTTCCTTATAGGTCTGGAGCTGCCGGAAGGCTGCCTGCACATCCGCTGTCTCGCTGGCTGCATTCTTCAGCTCGAAGACGGCCACGGGCATCCCATTCAGAAAGACCGCCACATCGGGCCGGCGTTCGCGGCTGCCGCTCACGGTCGTGCCTATTACGGTGAACTGGTTCACCACCAGCCAGTCATTCTGTTCTGGGTTGGCAAAATCCGCCAGCCGGACCCGGTCGCTGCGGGTCTCGCCGTCCTGTTGCCAGAAGACCTGCACGCCCCGCGTGAGCAGCCGCTGAAATTCCTGGTTGCCCGCCATCAGGCCGGGCGGGCCTGCACTCGTCAGAACGGCGACGGCATCGGCGATGGCGGCGGCGGGAAACCCAGGATTCAGTCGGTGCAGCGCATCCCGGAGCCGCCCTTCCAGCAAAACATGCTTGTAGCTCTGTCGCTCCGGTCTCTCCCCATCCGGAGCAAGCTCCGGCCCGAAGACGACTTCGTAGCCCAGGTCTTCAAACCAGCCGAGAAGCTCCATTTCTACCGTGTTTTCATTCACTTGGCCCACGGAAACCCCGCGATGCTTAAGTCTTTGCCGTCGTCCCTTTTTCCCGTTTCGGTCATGCTGGTTCTCAAGTGTGTACGGTCGCATCTGTTTACATTGACATTAACCGGCAAATCTCTTAAGCTGGGATTGTTCTTTACCAATGGTAGGGAACCTACAGAGGCTTCTGCCGCTGGGCCAGCTTGGCAAACCAGCGGCATTCTTATTTTCAGGCCCATTTTGGTCCCCCTCTGATCTTGGCAATGCTATTGTCCGCCAAGTATGCGGTCACGAACCGGGCCGAACGGCTACCGTCTGCTGCTGTTTTCAGTTGAATCACAACGACAAATTCTTCGTACACCACCGCAACTCGGGAATTGGGGTTATGGCGCTTTCGCTTTTTATCCCATCCCTGATAAAGCTCTGCCGCAGGATTCTCCAGAGTCGCCTTAATCCAATCGATTCGCTCCGACCGTTCTTTCGAGAACAAATCCTTGACATCATTCCTCATCGAGCTTTCGTACATGCAATGATCGAAATCATCCTTGCGGAATCGCACGGCGATTCCGTCGAAGGTAATGATTGCGCCATTGCAGTACACGCGTTCAAAATGCTGCCGGTATTCTGCTTCGGTTGCGTAGTTCACCTTGGCGGGAGATGGCACGTTACCATCCTCCCTGAAGATTGATCTTGAAGATGTTGAACTTGCGCTCGGATTTCCATGTGGGGCCGAGCCTGTTGATCTTTAATCCCTGCTCAAGATTCTGAATGATGAGATCTTTGCACGATCCCGGCGCGACGGTTTCATTCAGACGCGAAGAGGCCATTCCCAGCAAAAAGTCCGCAAGCTGAATCAGCACGACCTCCTTCGATGGCAGCGCTTGCACGGCAAGCACGCTCGAAGTCAGATTGGCGCAGTCCAGCGTTTTGCGCAATGTCGCAAGACGATCCCCAGAGCGGTTCGTCTTCTCGTCGCAGAAGATGCGGTAATCGTTGAAATCGTCCAGCCAGTGCTTCACCATCTGGTAGTAGAACTTGTAGAAGCCAAGCTCCTGATCACTCTGGTGAAAGCGCACCATATCCACCTTGTCGCCCTCGACCGCAATGCAGCGGAAGCGCAGCTCGCTCTGAAGAAACAGATCAATAAGCGACCGGTAGAAATCCATCTTGCCGTCATGCACTTTGTGCCACTTGATCTCGTGGTGAAAGCCGTGCTGCTCCTTCAACTGACGAATCTGCTCTTTCAGGCGAGCGCGCTCCTCCGTCGGAAGCCATAGCCCGCCAATCAACAAGAAGGGGGCACGCGTCCCCGCCTTGGACCAGAACACATCGGGATGACTTTCATCGCAGTAGATGTCAAACTTCACGGCATCCT
>Ga0182016_10002291_pt1 | contig 22644 bp, 25 predicted proteins | sample 712S2MmetaG_FD_120491 | JGI IMG/M metagenome (GOLD analysis project Ga0182016, IMG submission 120491) | Permafrost microbial communities from Stordalen Mire, Sweden - 712S2M metaG | ecosystem: Environmental > Terrestrial > Soil > Wetlands > Permafrost | place: Sweden: Stordalen | collected... | reverse complement strand
GTTTTTGATGGGAGACCGGGACTACGAATGCACGCCGTGGGGATCACCGGCTTACAGCATATTCGGTTGGCAGAGGCCGTGTTATCTGCTTCAGGATGGATACACGGAGACTTACAAGGAGCTAATAGAGACGACTAAGTGGGAAGACTATGGAGTGGCGAGCGGGAATCCGAAGTGCGCTAACTGCATGGTTAGCTGCGGGTACGAGCCAACCGCGGTGGTTGATGGCTTTCTGTCTCTGAAGGGATTCTGGGCGATGGCGAAAGGCAACTTCAGCATGTACAAAGACCAGCATGCGATGAAGGTACTGAACGATTTCAAAGCCGAGGGTCACGGGCCGCTGGTGCAGATAGCGGGCGCGGAGAGCATTCTGGAGGAGACCAACGCATGAGCGCCGAGGTTCTGAAATACACGCGGGAGCAGGTAGATGCGCTGGAGGTTGCTCCGGGCTTTGCGCATGAGGATCTGGAGGGCTGGGTTCCGGAGCTGGCCAGCGATGAAGAGATTCGCGAGGCGTTCGAGAAAGCGTTTGACTATCGCGGCGATGTGACGCTGACGTTGAAGTCGGGCGAGCGGATTGAGGCTTACATATTCAATCGGCAAAATGGCCCGACGCTGGCGGAGTCGTTTGTGCAGTACTTCACGCCGGCGGCGGCAGAGAAGCGGAAGGTTAGTTACGCCGACATAGCGCGGGTGGAGTTTACCGGCAAGGATAGGGCGGCGGGGAAGCACTGGGAAGACTGGGTGAAGAAGTACAACGAGAAGAAGGCGGCGGGGGAAAAGAATATTCAGCTGGTGCCGGAGGCGCTGGATTAGCCGAATGATTGGCAAAGTGCAAGATTGCGGATGCATTTCCCTTTCAGAATCTCTCCAGGAGCAGACGGGCCTTTTTCCCGGTGCGACCTACGAGATTGAGGTTACCGAGGAGGGCGGAGCGCTCTTTCTGCGACCATTGGAAAGGGGGGGGGGGGCAACAGAGCGATGCTAATCCCAGTGCCCGTTGTGGCTAATCTCATCTGAATTGGAACGAATGAAAGTCTTCCTTACAGGCGCCACGGGATTTGTCGGCCATCATGTGGCGCGGGCGCTCGCGGGCGACGGCGCGAAGATTCGGCTGTTGGTGCGCAAGACAAGCAATCTGAAAAACCTTGAAGGCATCAAGGGTGAGACGCACATTGGCGATCTTGCCGATCCGGAGTCGTTGCGCCCGGCGCTTGAGGGTTGCGACGCGGTGATGCATGTGGCGGCGGATTATCGGCTATGGATTCCGAATCCGGAAGAGATGTACAAGGCTAATGTGGACGGGACGCGGGAGTTGCTGCGGATGGCGCGTGAGGCGGGGGTGAGGCGGGTGGTTTATACGTCGAGCGTGGCGACGATGCATTTTCGCACGGACGGCATTGTGATCAATGAAGACACGCCCGTCTCAATCAAGGATATGGTTGGGCATTACAAGCGGTCGAAGTTTCTGGCAGAGCAGGAGGCGATCAAGGCTGCGGAGGGTGGGCAGCAGGTGATGATCTTGAACCCGACGACGCCGATTGGGCCGAATGATTCAAAGCCGACGCCTACGGGGCGGATCTTTGTGGATTTTTTGAAGGGGAAGTTTCCAGCCTATATGGATACGGGGCTGAACCTGGTGGATGTGGGCGAGGTTGCACGGACACATGTGGCGGCGCTGACGGCTGGCACTCCGGGACGGCGGTACATTCTGGGTGGTGAGAACCTTTCACTGAAGCAGATTCTGGACAAGATGTCGGCGATTACGGGGATTCCTTCGCCTCGGACGAAGATTCCGTTTGGCGTGGCGGCAACTTATGCGTTCTTTGAGGAGTGGATCACGGGGCGGATTCGGGGGAAAGAACCGAGGGCGACGCTCGAAGAGGTGCTGATGGGGCGGAAGAAGATGTTTGCGTCGAGTGCTCGGGCGCAGCAGGAGCTGGATTTTCGAATTGTGCCGGTGTATCCGGCGATGCGGGCGGCGATTGAGTGGTTCAGGGCGAATGGGTATGCGCGGTAAGCTCTTGCGCGAAATGATACTGAGTGCTATAGTTCTGAGTGTTAGGCTTGTCGGATGCGAGTATTTCTGACGAAGTGGATGGCTCGATATGCGAGGCGTGAAGGCATTTCCAATGAGAGCTTGAGCGAAGCCATTGCGCGAGCGGAGATGGGCCTGATTGATGCCGATCTCGGTGGCGGCCTCATCAAGCAGCGGATCGCCCGGGCTGGAAAAGGGCGATCTGGCGGGTACCGAACCATTGTTGCGTATCGCCGAGCAGAGAAGGCCTTCATTATTTACGGCTTTGCCAAGAGTGAACGGGGGAATCTAGGGCGCGGCGAGCTGAAGACCGCGAGAGAAATTGCCGCGATCTGGATACCGGCGGATGAGCGTAGGATTTCGGCTGGCCTGGAAGCTGGCGAACTTGAGGAGGTTGACTATGGTCAAGAAAAAGATCAGCAAATTCGCGGAGGCGCTTCTTGAAACCGCCGAAGGAATGCACCGAATTGGTGTAATGGATGACGCCACCTATCGGAAGATCACGGTGCGCCATCTTGGCGAGAAGGCCAGTCATCTCGCTCAGCCCATCAGCGCTGAAGAGATTAGGGCATTGCGGGAGCGGGCGAACATGAGCCAGGCGGCGCTTGCGCAAATGCTGAATCTCACGGTGGGCTATCTATCTCAACTCGAGCGCGGGGTGAAGCGGCCGAAGGGGCCTTCGCTGGCGTTGCTCAACATTGTGCGGCATAAGGGGATTGAGGCGATCCTTTGATGAGGTTGAATCTTTCGGCAATGCGGGCGGCAATTGAGTGGTTCAGGGCGAATGGGTATGCGCCGTGACGCGGACCGCGATCATTGCTGCTCTTGCAGGTGAATTGAAACCGCTGGTTCGTGGGTGGAAGCGCGAGCGGGTGGATGGGGTGGACGTGTGGAAGCATCGGGACGACAACCTTTATGTTGCGGCGTGCGCGGGCGCGGGCCAGGCGGCGGCTACACGGGCTTTTGCGTCAGTGGAAAAGGATGCGCCGGTGGATTTGGTGTTCTCTTTAGGATGGGCTGGGTCTTTGCGGGATGATTTGGCGCCGGGCAGGGCGTTTAATGCGGCGGGGGTGATCGATGCGCGGACGGGGGAGCGGTTCAACTGCGATGCCGGGGCTGGTGAGGAGTGGCTGGTGACAAGCCCAGTTGTCGCGGATGAGGCCGAAAAGAGGCGGCTGGCGGCGGCATATGGGGCGGGATTGGTGGATATGGAGGCAGCGGCACTGGCGCGGCTGGCCCTGATGCGTGGGATTCCGTTCTATTGCATCAAGGGGGTTAGCGACGGGGTTGGGGCGCGACTGCCTGATTTTAATCGATTTATTGGGATTGATGGCCGGTTCCAACTGAGCCGTTTTGTACTTTTTGTGCTGGCGCGGCCGACGTACTGGTCCGAACTGATTCGGATGGGCGAGAATAGCAGGAAGGCCGCGGAAGAGATGACGAAGGCTTTCAGCGAGTTTCTGGAAGGACGGTAGGCGTGAGTCTCTCAGGGCCAGGAGGCCCTCAGGACAGCCGGTCTGGAGACTGGCGCTACGATTTGCAGGAGACCCGTGAGGGATGCGGGTATCATTGAATTCCCCGGGAGATTATCGGAGCGAGATGGCGACACAGATTTCCAACCCTCAAACATTTGTGCGGAGCGTGGTTCCGACCACGATGACGGCGGTGGTTTACCGCGGCGTGAACGACATGCGCGTGGAGACGGTGCCGGTGCCGAAGATTGGACCGGGCGAGTTGCTGGTGAAGGTGGCGACGTGCGGCGTTTGCGGCACGGACTTGAAGAAGATTCACACGGGCTCGCATTCTGCGCCGCGGATCTTTGGCCACGAGATGTCGGGGACGGTGGTTGCGGTAGGCGAGGGCGTGACGCGGTTTGAGGTCGGCGACCGGGTGATGACCTTCCATCATGTTCCGTGCGGTAAGTGCTACTACTGCCGGAAGCAGACACCGACGCAATGCGAACTCTACAAGAAGGTTGGAGTTACGGCGGGGTTTGAGCCATCGGGCGGAGGATTTGCCGAGTACATCCGGATTATGGACTGGATTGTGTCCGGTCGCGGAGTTGTGCGGGTTCCGGACTGGGTGCCATTTGAGCAAGCTGCATTTGTGGAGCCGGTGAATACAGTGTTGAAGGGCGTGAAACAGCTGAACCTGCAGGCCGACGATACGGTGCTGGTGATTGGGCAGGGTCCGATCGGGCTGATGCACGCAGTGCTCGCGCAGCGAACAGGCGCGAAGGTGCTTACCAGCGATCTTTATCCGGAGCGTCATGCGATTGCAGCGCGATATGGGCTGAAGCATCCGATTCACGCCTGCAGTGAGAATGTTGTGGAACGGGTGTTCGCGGCAACTGAAGGACGCGGGGCAGACGCGGTGATTCTGGCCGTGGGCGGGAACGCGCTGATCAAGACGGCGATGGACGCGGTGCGGATGGGCGGAAAGGTTTTGTTATTTGCGCAGACGCAGCACGGTGAGGCGACGTTCGATCCGGGCGCGGTTTGCATGGACGAAAAGACGCTGATGGGATCGTACTCTTCATCGTTCGAGATTCTGGATGAAGTGACCGATGTGGTTTTCAATGGATACCGGAACGGGTTTGATTTGACCCAGCTGATTTCGCATCGCTACACGCTGGATGAAGCAGTGGAAGCGATTGATGTGGCATCGCACCCCAAGGGGGACTCAATGAAGATTATGATTGAGCCTGTCCGAGGCGGGGGCGCGCAGTAGGGAGGTACTGATGGCTACGACGATGAAGGCCGCAGTCCTCCACGGCCGGGAAGACATTCGAATTGAGCACGTGCCGGTGCCGGAGGCGATGCCAGGTGAGCTGATTGTGCGCGTAGGCGCGGCGCTTACGTGTGGGACGGACTTGAAGGTTTTCAGGCGTGGGTACCATGCGCGGATGATTGTGCCGCCGGCGTTGTTTGGGCACGAGCAGGCAGGCACGGTGGTGCAGGCCGGCGAAGGTGTTACGGATTTTGCGCCGGGTGATCGAGTTGTAGCGCTGAATTCAGCTCCGTGCGGAGAGTGTTTTTTCTGCAAGCGTGGGCAGGAAAACCTTTGCGACGATCTGTTGTTCAATAACGGCGCCTATGCGGAGTTCATACGGATACCGGCGCGAATTGTGGCGAAGAACACATTGCATGTGCCGGACCGTGTTCCGCTGGAACATGCGGCGCTGACCGAGCCACTTGCTTGTGCGGTGCATGGATTTGAAGATTCTCGGCCGCGGCCTGGGGATACGGTGGCGGTGATTGGCGGAGGGCCGCTGGGATTGATGATTCTGCACGTGGCTTCGCTGATGGGATGCGAGACGATTGCGATTGTGAAGCACGACGGGCAGGTTGAGGCGGCGAGGCAGTTGGGCGCGCGCCACGTGGTGCAGACGACCAGCATTCGCAAGGCGATCAGGGACACACGAGCGTTGACGGACAAGAATCGTGGTGTGGATATTGCGATTGAAGCAGTGGGTATGCCGGATGCGTGGCAAGAGGCAGTGGAACTTGTGCGCAAGGGCGGCACGGTGAACTTCTTTGGCGGCTGCGCGGTGGGGACGCACGTTACGCTGGACACCAACCGGATTCACTATAGCGACATCACACTGCGGGCAACGTTTCACCACACGCCGGCGATTTGCCGCAAAGCGTTGGACCTGATTGCCGGAGGACGTTTCCTGGCACCACTTTTCATCACGGGCCATGCGCATCTATACGAACTGAACCGCGTCTTTGAGAAGCTGATGAAGCGCAGCAGTGAGATCAAGACCGCCATCGTTCCCTGAGGCAACGCTATGAAATCGACAGAGGTAGATGGCGATGAAAGCGGCGAGTGGAAGGTGCTCGCGGAGTTGCTGGGCATAGATGGGCCGGGCGCACCTGCTGGACAAAAGCAGGGGGAGGTGCCGGCTGCGAAGATGGGTCCGGTGCTGGTGAAGCCGGCTAGGCATGCGGAGGGGAATGCTTCGTGGCTGGATGCGGCGCAGCGAGAATTGATGTTGAGTGACAGTTCGCAGGGCGAGAATGCGGGCGACGTGACGGCTGCCCAAGACGACCAGCCGTTGGATGAGAAGGCGCTGCTGGAGCGGGGATGGACGGCGCTGCCTGAGAGTTATCGGATGCCGGAGATGGCACCTACGCTGGAAGAGGCTCAGGCGTGGTGCAAAAACCTGGCCGAGACGCATTACGAAAACTTTCATGTTGCGAGCTGGTTTTTGCCGAAGGCGCTGCGGCCGCACTTCCATGCGATCTATGCATACTGCCGGGTTTCCGATGATCTGGGAGATGAGGTTGGCGATCCTCATGTGGCGCTCGCGATGCTGGAAATGTGGGGCGAAGAGTTGGACGCCTGCTATGCGGGAGCGGCGCGGCACCCGGTGTTTGTGGCGCTGGCAGAGACGATTAATGCATGCTCCATCCCGAAAGAGCCGTTTGCGAATTTGTTGACGGCGTTTCGGCAGGATCAGAAGGTGAAGCGCTACGAGACGATGGAAGACGTGCTGGAATATTGCAAGTATTCGGCGAACCCGGTGGGGCGGCTGGTGCTGTATGCGACGGGCGAAGCGGAGGTAGACCAGGAAGAGAAGTTTCGGCTGTCGGACGCGACGTGCACAGCGCTTCAGTTGGCAAACTTCTGGCAAGATGTGCGCGAGGATTGGGGCCGAGGGCGTGTCTATATTCCGTTGAAGGATATGGACGTGTTTCGTGTGACCGAGGCGACAATTGCAGAGGGAATTGCGACGGATCAGTTTCGCGGGTTGCTGAGGACCGAGGTGGGGTATGCGCGGGAGTTGTTTGATGAAGGCCTGCCGCTGATTCGGATGGTGAGCCGCGAATTGGCAATTGATCTCGAATTGTTCAGCCGCGGAGGGTTGGAGATTCTGCGCGCGATTGAAGAGCGGCAATACGACGTGCTGAGCAAGCGGCCGGCGATTGCGAAGAGTAGAAAAATGGGGCTGGCGATGCGCGCTGTTGCGGCCAAGCTGCTGCCGTTTATTAGTCTGGGCGCGGGACGGCGCCGAGAGCCGGCGGATTGACGACGGATGCTATGGACAAGGAACCGGCGGGCACGATAGGCCTGGCTGCAGCGTACACGGAATGCAGGGCGATTGCGCGGCGCGAGGCGAAAAACTTTTACTACTCATTTGTTGCGTTGCCCAAGGCGCGACGGAATGCTATTTGCGCAATCTATGCGTTTATGCGGAAGGCAGATGACCTGGCGGATGATGAGTCGTTGTCGCGTGCGGATCGACGGGTGCAATTGGATGGGTGGATAAGTGAATGGCATGCGGCGATCAAGGGCGGCGAGACTGGCGATCCGGTTTTTGTAGCGGTGCGGGATGCGATGGAGCGATTTGCGATTCCAGAGTCGCTACTGGATGAGTTGGTGGCTGGGGTGACGATGGACCTTGAAGCTGGGGAGAGCGCGGAGGCGAATACCTACGCCACGTTTGATGAGCTATATCGGTATTGCTACCTGGTTGCTTCGGTGGTGGGGTTGGTTTGCATTCGCATATTTGGTTACTCTGACAAGCGGGCCGAAAAGCTGGCTGAGGAGACGGGGATTGCGTTTCAGTTGACAAATATTCTGCGCGATGTGACGGAAGATGCGGCGCGGAAGCGAGTGTATTTGCCGTTGGATATGATGGAGCGGCATGGCGTGACGGTGGATGGGTTGCTGGGGCGCGCGGCTGGTGCGGGGCCGAGCGGGAATGAGCGGGCATTGTTGAAGGAGATTGGCGCGCGGGCGGAGCAATATTTTCGTTCAGCGCAGGAGCTGCTTCCGCTGATTGATCGTGAAAGCCGGCCGGCGCTTTGGGTGCTGGTGCGAATCTACCATGGGCTGCTGAACAGAATTGAAGCGGCAGATTACGATGTATTTTCACGGCGGGCGAGCGTGCCGACTCTTGAAAAGCTGGGCGTGCTGGGACTGGGGATGGCACGGATGGGTTGGACTCGGGTGGCGCGCGGCTGAGAAGTTAGTCTAGAAATAACGGTGAGCGAAATAGCTGACAAGACGGTGACAGTTGTAGGTGCGGGCGTGGCGGGGATGAGTGCTGCGTGCGCGCTGGCCGAGGCGGGGTTTGCTGTGCGGCTGGTGGAGCGGCGGGGCTATTTGGGCGGGCGGGCGAGTTCATATCGGCATCCGGGCGTGGATGAAGTGATCGACAACTGCCAGCATGTGGTCTTTGGCTGTTGCACAAATGTGATGGATTTCTACAGGCGGGTTGGGGTTGCGGAGAAGATCCATTTCACTGAAGAGATGACGATGATCGAGCCGGGGGGACGGCGGTCGTTGCTTGGACCTTCTCGATTTGGATCACTCACGCTGCCTGCGCCGCTGCATGGGTTGCCAAGGTTGATGGCTGCGAAGGCGTTTACATGGGGCGACAAGGCGTCGCTCGCGCGGGCATTTGGCGCGGTGGCGCGTGGGGATGCGAGTGACCTTCGTGAGAATTTGGCCGATTGGTTGAAGCGACACAAGCAGACGAAGGGTGCGGTGGAGCGGTTCTGGCGGCTGGTGATTGCGAGCGCTTTGAATGCGGAGATTGAGACGATCAGTGCACCGTATGCGGCGATGGTGATTCACGGGCTGTTTATGGATTCGGTTTTTGGCGGAGCGATGGGGATGAGCCGGGTGCCACTGAGCGATTTGTATCTGGGGGTGGCGGAGTATCTGCAATCGCGGGGTGGGGAGTTGGTGCTGAACACGACGATTGAGGGCGGGGAACGGGACGAAGAGATTTCGCAGTGGGTTCTGCGGACACGGACGAATGCAGCTGGAGTTGGTGAATTACGAAGCGATTTTGTAGTGGTGGCGCTGCCGTTTGAAGGGATGGCAAAGCTGCTGCCGGGACTGCCGCCTTCGGAAGACGCGGAGGTGTTGGCCAGGCAGATTGAGCGGCACGAGCATTGGCCGCTGTGCAGTGTGCATCTGTGGTTCGATCGGGAGATTACGGAATTGGATCATGCAGTGCTGCTGGACAGGGAGATTCATTGGCTGTACAACCAGACGAAATTGCAGGGGCGGGCGACGGTTGAGGGTTATTACATTGAGCTGGTGATCAGCGCGACCCGGTCGTTTGCGGCGTTGACGCGGGAGGCGGGGATTGAGCAGGCATTGCGTGAGCTGGCGGAGTTTTTTCCGGTGGTGAAGGACGCGAAGTTGATCAAGGCGGCGCTGGTGAAAGAGGTGCGGGCGACTTTTGGCGTGCCTCCGGGGATCGATGCGGCGCGGCCTACGGCTGTTTCACCTTGGCCGGGATTGTTTCTGGCTGGGGATTGGGTGCAGACGGGATGGCCGTCGACGATGGAGAGCGCGGCGCGAAGTGGATATTTGGCGGCTGAAGCATTGTCGGGTGCTGCGGGGCGGAAGCAGAGGTTTCTGGTGCCGGATTTGAAGGCGGAGGGGCTGATGCGGATGTTGTCGGGACGAGGCAATAGGGACTAGGCAATAGGCAATAGGGAGCAGGGGATGGGGGCCAGGGTCTGGGGTGCAGGGTTGCGTATGAAATCAATTGACGCTGTTCAATTTTGTCTGTTTTACTGGCAGGCAAACTCGATTTCGGGCTCAGATGATGAGCTTTCAAGGAGATTCCACATGAAAAAGTTTCTGCTGGCGGCCGCGTTGGCCGTTCTGCCGGTTGTCGCGGCGTTTGGTGCTGATAATCCCTGGGTGGGCACCTGGAAACTGGATGTTTCAAAGAGCAAGTTTACTGGCGACACCTTCACGTATTCGCAGTCTGCGAGCGGTTTGTACCATTACTCCGACGGGAGCACGGAGGAGTATGACTTTGGCATTGACGGCAAGGAGTACCCGGCGCCCTATGGCCGCGTAGTCGCCTGGACTGCAGCCGGAGACAATGCCTGGAACACGGTTTGGAAGCTTAACGGGACAGTGCTTGACAACGTGCACCGGGTGCTCACGGCCGACGGGAAGACGCTGACGATCACCGACGACGGTAAGAGGCCCGACGGCTCGACGTTTCACGATGAGACTGTCTATGCGCGAATTTCCGGGAAGACGGGATTGGTTGGAAAGTGGAAGTCGACGAAGGTGACTATCTCTGAACCGGACTCGATCACGATTTCGTCGCCGGCGGCGGGATCGATTCGGTGGGAGATTCCACAGTACAAGCAGACCCTGGAAGGGAAGACCGACGGTTCGGATATTCCGGTTTCAGGGCCGACAGTCCCCGCAGGTTTGACAGTGTCGATCAAGGGCGTTTCGTCGAGGAAGCAGGGATACACGGTCAAGGTCGGCGGAAAGCCAATTAATTTTGGGATGCAGACACTTTCCGCGGATGGGAAGACGCTGACGGATGTCTCCTGGAGTCCTGGCAAGGAATCGGAGAAGTCTACGGGAGTGTTTGAGAAGCAGTAGGTTGAAGGGGATGGAAGAAGAGCCGGGCTGCTGATGCGGCCTGGCTTTTTTTGGGCCGACTTGAGTGCGCACGGCGTCGAGTTGACACGCTTGCGGGCACAGTTCCACAGAGCGAATGCGGAGTATCATGTTCGACGGAGGCTGCTTCCCCAGGGAGTGCCCATGAGTACGTCGCAAGTAAGAATTGTGGAAGTTATCGCCCTCTTGCTGGTCGTCTTAGTTTCCGGCTTTTGGCTGGCCAAGACGGGGAGGCCATTCCATGGTTTGCCCATGAATCTGCATAAATTCGCGTCGTTGGCGGCAATGGTGTTGGTGGTAATGCTGGTGGTTCATGAGAGTCACGTAGCGCATCTTCGAGGGTTCGAGTGGGTTGTCTGCATCGTAGCTGCGGTGTCATTGTTGACCGCTGTTGTTTCTGGCGGAGTGGTGGCTGCACAAGATCCCGCGCCCGCTGCCGGGCTGGCTATGCATCGGATTGCGCAGGATGTTGCCCTTGTCTCGAATTCGGCAGCGATGTGGCTGGTCTGGGTCAGGTACAGGGTCTAAGACCTTGGGTCTGGGGCTTCGGATTTACGATTCTTCAATTTAGAAACCGAAGGTCGCGCGTAGGGCTTTGGCGCGGTCGTCGGCTTCGGTTTTGAGGCGCTGCCATTCGACGGGATCGTGAATGTAGGACGCGGGAGTGATTGTTCCGGGGCAGGTGAACTTGAGGCTGGAGCGGATTCTGTTGAGCTTGGCATCGGATTCGTCGGTGGGTATGTAGATTTCGGCGATGGTTTCACGGTCGGTGGCACAGAGGGCCTGGAGAAGAATGCCGAATCCGGTCTTCAGCCCGGCGGCGTAGTGTTTCTCGGCTTCGGATTGGGCGTCGGTTGGGCTGGCGGCGTGGACCAGGTAGACGCCATCTTCGCGTTGGAAGATTTGGTCGGGGGTGATCCAGCGGATTTGGGTGGGATAGGAGTTGGTGCTTAGGTATTCGCTGAAGAGTTGGGTGGCTTCGGACAGAGTTGAAGGTGGGGAGGATTCGAGGTCGGGCATAGTCGAGATTCTCTTGGCTCGTGAGGGGAAATGCAACCACCAGGCAGCAAGTCAGCGGGCGGGTCAGTGGGCGAGGAGGTAGACGCCGACGCAGATCAGGGCGGCGGCGGTCCAGCGACGGCGGTCGACGTTCTCTTTGAGGAACAGCTTGGCGGCGACTGAGTTGGTGATGACGGTGAGCGAGGCAGCGGCGGGGCCGACGAGCGAGAGATTGAGGTGGTTGAGAGCGAAGAGGAGAGAGAAGAAGGCAACCGCGAGGAAGAAGACTCCAGCGAAGAAGAGCGGGCTGGTGAGGACGGCTCGGATGGCACCGGAAAGACCGGAGTGGGCGCGGATTTCGTCGAGGTCTCCGATGGACTTCATGGCGGCGGCGGTCAGGACTTCGCCAGCGGTGGATGCAAGGACGATGGCAGCGATCATGGAGGCGGCGGCGAAAGCACCAGTCATGATGCCTCCGATGCTGGGGCGACCGGGACAGGGGGCTGGGTGGCATTGGCGTCAGGATGTGTGGTTAGCGACGGTCCCTGGGCCACAAAGCCTACGGCGGCGGTGATGAGGAAGACGCCGAGCCAGCGCTGCCAGGAGATGTGCTCGTGAAGCCAGAAGTAGGAGATGAGTTCGATAACCACATTGCCGAATGCGGTGGCGGGAAGGACAAAGGTGAGGTCGGCCCAGGAGAGTGCGGTAAGGTAGCTGGCGAAAAAGCCGATGAGCAGGAAGATTCCGACAGCGATCCAGGGGGTGAAGATGGCAGCGATGAGTGCAGCGGGATGAGAGAGGGAGATGGGCGGCAAGAGCGACATGCCGCGCTTGAGGCAGGAGTCTCCGAGCGGCGCGCTTAGCATGACAGCGAGGAGGACGAGATACTGACCGAGTTTGAGGCGGTGGGACATGCTCTTAGGGACTAGGGACTAGGGACTAGCGACTCACGACAAGGGACCAAGGGACGAGAACTGCGGCTGGCTTGTGAACGTTTGGCTAGGACTGCCGTTGTCTTAAGTCTACGAGGTGGGCGTAAGGAATGGATGGGGTAAGGGCAAAAGCAGAAGGCGGACGCCTTAGCATCCGCCTTCGAGGGCTTGAGAGATTGGTTAGCCGTATCAACACGCGGGCTAACTCAGAGATTGGTTAAGCGCTGGCTTTGGCAGGAGTGGGTGGGTCGGCCTTGTGGGCGCGGGTTTCCTTGACCTGCCGATTGCGCTGGGCGCGGAGCTTAAGGAAGGCTTTGGCTTCGACGTAGAGGCGCGGCACATCGCGGTTGACGATGGCCTTCCAGATAACGCGGAATGCAGCCCTGGGACGGAAGTAGTACTCGTCGTAAAACTTGTGCACCATCTCCATGACGTAGTCGGTGGGCAGGCCGGGATACTCGATGTGAGCCATCTGGTGGCCGCCGCCGTCTTCCATGCGCTCGTTGGTGATGAAGCCGTTGGCCTTGGCGTAGTCGTAGAACTCGGTGCCGGGGTAGGCGTGGGCGACGGAGACCTGGATGGTTTCGCAGTCGAGGCTCTTGGCGAAGTTGATGGTGTTGCGGATGGACTCTTTGGTTTCGCCGGGCAGGCCGAGGATGAAGTCGGCGTGGACGGTGAGGCCGAGGGTGTTGCAGTCGCGGGCAAAGTCGCGCGCGCGCTCAACGGTGGCACCCTTCTTGATGTTCTTGAGAATCTGCGGGTCGCCGGATTCAAAGCCGACGATGAGCAGTCGGCAGCCGGCTTCCTTCATAGCCTTGAGGGTGTCGAAGTCAGTGGTGACGCGGGAGGTGCAGGACCAGGTGATCCCGAGAGGCTTGAGCTTGGCGCAGAGCTCGACGGTGCGCGCCTTCTGGATGTTGAATGTGTCGTCGTCGAAGAAGAACTCTTTGACCTCGGGAAAGTTCTCGTGTGCCCACTTGAGCTCGGCGGCAACGTCGTCGGAGGAGCGCTTGCGCCAGGCGTGACCGGAGAGGGTCTGGGGCCAGAGGCAGAAGGTGCACTGCGCAGGGCAGCCGCGCGTGGAGTAGAGCGCGATGTAGGGGTGAAGCAGGAAGGGGACGTTGTAGCGCGTGACGTCCATGTCGCGCTTGTAGATTTTGGTGGCCCAGGGCATGGCGTCGAGGTCTTCGGCCTGCGGACGGTCTGGGTTGTGGATGATCTTGCCATCCTTTTTGTAGCTGATGCCGAGAATCTCGTTGAGGGGCTTGCCCTGAGCATATTCGACGACAGAGAAGTCGAACTCGCGGCGGCAAATGAAGTCGAGAACTGAGCACTCGTTGAGGGCTCGGTCGGGGTCTGTGGTGACCGGGGGGCCGACAAAGGCGATGCGGATGGATGGGTTGGCAGCTTTGATGGCCTCGGCGAGGCGCTGGTCGCCCTCCCAACCGACGGTTGAGGTGAAGAGGACCAGAAACTCGTAACCCTTGCAGATCTCGATGGTCTGCGGAGCGGAGACGTGGTGGGGCGGGGCATCTAGGACCTTGGAGCCCTCGAGCATGCCGGCGGGGTAGGTTAGCCAGACGGGGTACCAGTAGGACTCAATCTCGCGGGTTGCGGGCCAGCGCGAGCTCGCGCCACCGTCGAAGTTCTCGAACGAAGGCGGATTCAGAAAGATTGTTTTCAGGGGCATTGGCATCTCATCAATTCTAACATTTTGACGGTTTTGGGGGGTGTTTGGGTTCAAATTAGAGGTTGGCAAGGTAGGACCGTCGAGTAGGGGCTGCAAGTCCTGTATTTATGGGGCTAAAGGGCGATTTGATGGAGATGGAAGCGTATGGAAGGCTATTTGGCGTGGAGCTCGTTGAGCCAGTCTTCCATGTGGCCGAGGGCGCGCAGGAGGCTGAGGCGGGCCTTGGCGAGGTCGAAGGAGGCGTCGAGGGAGTCCTGAAATTTTTGGCGCTCGTCGATGCGGGCGAGCTGTTCTGCTTTTGGGCTGAGCTGGGGCTGGGCACCGCGACCAGAGGAGGCTCCGTTGCCGAGGTCGAGCTGGGTGAGGACGGACTTGAGCTGTTCGGCCGCGATTTGCTGTTTGAGGCTAGCGACTTCGGCCTGGGCGTCGAGTTCGCGAAGGTTGCCTGTGAGCGTTGCGATCTGGACGTCGTTCTGATCCCGAGCCTGTTCGGCTTCAGCTTTGGCGCGAAGGGCGTCGGCGGCGGACTGCCTGGCGATATCGTGGCGTGCAAGGTCGAAGAGCGGAAATTGGAATTGCAAACCGAAGCTGACGTTATTGGGAGTGAAGTTCTTGTAGTAGGTGGAGTAGCTGTTGAGTTCGTCGGAGTCGTAGTTGTAGATGGCTCCGAATCCTATCTGAAGATGGTTGGTAGCGAGTTGGTCGCCGTGTGCTTTGATCTGCTTGGATTGGGCGAGAGCGGAAGCTGAGTCTAGGCCAGGAGTCGATCTTGCGGTTGTCTTGGCAGTGATCGCGGGAATCTCAGGGATGCTTGCTTGGTCCGGTGTTATTGAGCCGACGGGCATGCCTGTGAGCACTGCGATCTGTTTCGCTAGCGTGGCGGCGCGGGTCTCGAGATGAAGACGCTTGAGATGAAGTTGTGCCGCAGTGAGGCGAGCCTGGAGCAGATCGAGGCTTGAGTCGATGCCGGCTTCGCTGCGCTCAGACTCGATGCTGACGAGATGACTTGCGAAGTCTTCCTGCTGGCGCGCAGAGGCGAGTTCGGAATTCACCGTATCCATCTCGATGTATGCGGTGGAAGCATCGAGGGCGACTTGTTCGCGGGCATCCTTGAGTGCAAGGTTTGCAGCGTCCAGTCCTGCGCGAGCTGCTTTGGCGTATTGGCGTTGCGCAGAACTGTAGACCAGTGACTGCATGTTCGCATTTGCGACCGAGGGCTGTCCGGTGGGGAAACCATGCGAGAAGCCAACTTGGGAGCCGATCGTCAGGGTGGGAATATAAGCGTCGCTGACCTGCTTAAGAGAGGCAGAAGCTTTGTCGACATCGCTTTGAGCGAGTCTTACCGCGGTGGAGTTGCGTTGGGCGAGATCGACGACTGTTGCGAGGGAGACTTGCGCATGGGTGAGGGAGCGCGCGAGGAGAAGCATTCCGAGACAGAGGAGGGCGTGAGAATGGCGGTGTCGTATCCCACCCTTTCCGCATTTTTCCTTCGAAAAACCGCGCAAAGGATGGGGCGCCCGGCCATTTGGGGCGAGGAGCCGGCTCAATGGCTGGGTGCTTCGCGAGATGTGCAACGCTGTCGGCATAGGGAAGCGGGTGGTTCGGTTATTCCTTTGCGGGCTTGTAGTCGTGGGCGAGGGCGAGTGCGGCATCGCGTTCGCGAGTTGCGCCGGATGAGTCGCCGAGTTGGGCTTCGAGGTGAGCCAGACGCAGATGAGCGATGAAGGCTGGTGCGTCTTCGGCTTTGTCTGGACTGGCGAGGTAGTCGGTGAGCATCTTTGCAGCGAGTGAGGGGTTGCGATTGGCTGCGATGAGAATGCCGGCTCCATCGAATAAAGCAACGGCGGCGTGGTGATCGTGCGCTGCGGCGGACTGGGCGCTATGGACTGCAGACTCCATCTCATCGAGGCGCTTTTGGCGGCGGTAGAAGCCGGCGAGGCTCGTCCACTCAAGGGCTGGATGCGGACTCGAGGAGATGGCCAGCTTGAACTCTTTTTCAGCGGTGGGGGGATCTTTTTGGCCCTCGGCGATGGTGGCGCGCAGGTGATGAGCGCGGGAGGGATCAATCTTGTCGAGCTGGTTGGCGATGGATTGAGACTTGTCGATACCGCCGCCGATTACGCTGGGAGCCTGGCGATAAAACTCGCCGAGGTCGGCGAGGGCGTCGGCGTTGCGTGGATTGAGGCGGACGGCTTCTTCGAACTCCGCACGCGAACGGCGGGCGAGGCTGAAGGCATTCATGAAGCTGGCGTGGCCGGCCTTTTGACCGACTGCGCGGGCGAGCCAGAGGTGGAAGTCGGAGTCTTCGGGGGCGAGGTGAACGGCTTGGTCGCACTCGGTGACGGCTGGGTCCCATTGCTCGAGGGTGATGTGGACGCGGCAGGCGAGATTGTGGGTTAGCGCTTGATTGATTCCGGAAGTTGGAAGGGAATTGAGGAGGGTTAGGGCTTTGTCGGCTTCGCCGGCCTGGAGAGAATGACTGGCTTCGGCGAGGGGATCGTGCGGGGCGGAAGGTGCGGCTGTGGCGGTGGACGCAATTGATGAAAGGGGCGCGGCAGATGCCATGAGGAAAGCGGTCGCCAGGACGGCGAAGGGAACGCGCAGGGATGCAGATGGCGGCGCGTTCACCGCACAACCTTGATGGGCACGCCCTCCTGCAAGGGGAGTCCGTTGGTGGTGCCAGTGGCCACGGAGTCGCCCTCTTGCAGGCCAGTGAGGATGGGGGCGAGGTTCAGGTTTGGAGTGCCTATGGTGACGGCGGTGCGGACGAGTTTGTCATCTACGACCTTGTAGACGTAAGGCTTGCCGTTCTCAGAGTGCAACGCTTCACGCGGTACGGCGAGGGTGTTGGGCTCGCTTGATGTGGTGACGGTGACGGTGACGTTGGTTTCGGGGAGAAGCTCGCTGGCAGGACTGTCAATAGCTACGAGGACCTCGCCGACGTTGCGCGTGCCGTAGGTGATGATGGTGGTCGGAGTCTGGATGATGTGGCCATCCCATGAATGGCTCGGCTTTGCATCCCACTTGATTTGGATCTTCTGGCCGACGGCGAGCTGGCCGATGGAAGGTTCGTCAAAGTAGGCGCGAATACGCTCGTGAGTAAGGTCGGCGATCTCCATGAGGGGCTTGCCTTCTTCGGCAAATTCAGATCGGGTGATGGATACGCTGTAGACGGTGCCAGCGATGGGCGAACGCGGAGCTGTCTGCGAAAGAACTTCATTGGCGGCGGCCAGGGCGGATTCGGCATCGGCAAGCTGCGCGCGGGCGCGATCGATTTCAGCGGAGGAGTAGCGGGTTTGGGCGCCCTGCTCGGCTGCGTGGAGAGCGGCCTGGGCAGAATCCAGCCGTTGCTGGGCGGCGGATACTTCAGAGCCTGAGGCGGCGCCGGTTGCCTTGAGTTTGGTTATGGCGTCGAGGTCGTGTTGGGCCTGGTCGCGTTCGATGCGCGCGTGAGCAATGTCGGCTGCGGAGGCTTGGCGTTCCTGGATGGTTCCGTTATGCAACGCCGCATCAAGGGCGGCCTGGGCTGACTTGACGCCGCTTTCGGCAGAGGCGACACGGGAGCGGGCCTGCACGTCATCGAGTTGAAGAAGGAGTTTGCCTGCGGGGACCTGGTCCCCCTGAGCGACGAAGACAGCCTTGACGGTGGAAGAAACCGGGCTGTGAATCTCGTAGTTGGCCAGCGGCTCGACGCGACCGTTCGTGCTGATGGTGTTCAGGACTTCCTGGTGGCTGACGCGGACTTCGCGGACCGGCAATTGGTCACGCAAGAAGTATCGCGCCACAAAGAAGACTATGACCAGCAGTAGTGCGGAGCTTCTCCAGAACCAGAGCCGGAGGTTTTGCTTTTTCTCTTCAGCCATTCATCTCGTACCAAGGACAGTATATAAGACTCAAAACTTGGCTTAAGGGAGCGAGAAAAATGAAGCGAGAGAGTGAGTTAGTTGGTTCAGTGCGAAGATGGGGACGAACGGCGTGGATTGGTGGCGACATTCGGTTGGCGGGTACAATTCTGGAATGGCAAATGAACCACGTTACACCGATGAACATGCAAAGGCTGGGCTGGACTTCAAATTCCCGCCGATTGAGACTTGGGAGAATCAGTTTCCGGGGTACGAGATTCTGATTGACGATCCGGAGCTGACTTCGGTTTGTCCGAAGACGGGGCTGCCGGATTTTGGTTTGCTGACGATTCGCTATATGCCGCGGGAGCGCTGCCTGGAGTTGAAGTCGCTCAAAGAGTATCTATTCTGCTACCGGAATCTGGGGATATTTCAGGAGAACATCGTGAATCAGGTGCTGGAAGACGTGGTGAAGGCCTGTGACCCGGTTTGGGCGGAGGTGAAGGGGGTGTTCAGGCCGCGCGGGGGGATTGGGACGACCGTTGAGGCGAGGTGGCCGAGGCCATGAACGGAGATCAGGGAGGAGGGAGAAGGGCTCGTTGAATTTTGAAGCGGAAATTGGGGTTGACAGATTAAATCTATATATGTAGATTTATGGCCATGGGAAGACTACCACGTACTTCGAGGCAGACAAAACAGCTATTGGCAGCGCTGGCGACCAAGGCCGGGCGCTGGCGGCACGGCTATGAGATTTCGCAGCAGACGGGGCTGAAGTCGGGGACGCTTTATCCATTGCTGATACGGCTGAGCGACCAGGGGTATCTGGAGGCGCGGTGGGCGGAGCCGGAGCGTGAAGGGCGGCCTGCGCGGCATGAGTACCGGCTGACCGACGCCGGAATGGCGTTGGCGCTAGAGCAGGTGGCGGCGGAGATCGGGCAACCGGAAGAATCAGAAGGAACGGTGAAGGGAGTGGTGCTGGCATGAGGTGTGAAACGAATTCCAGTGTAAGCCTGGCGCGCAGGATGTCGCGGATGCTGGTGAGCCACGCCCGGATTGTGTTGCCGGAAAGCAGGGCATTTTGGGCCAATGGGATGATGAATGAGCTGGCCCACATAGATGACGATGGTGCGGCATTGAGTTGGGCGATGGGAGGAGTTATGACGGCGTATCTCGAACGGGCGTCTGAGGTGTTTGGATCTGGACCTGTGCGTGGGCTGATGGTGCTGCCGCTGCTGTTTGAAGTTATGCAGTCAGTTTTCGCACAAACTATGACTCTGGCCTGGCGGATGGGAGCGACGGGAGTGCTGGGAGTGATGGGTGCGCAGACGCCGGGCGATGACTATCACCGATTCATCCCGCTGCTGCAACTTGTGCCTGACTGGTATGTTGCAGCGGGATTCGCTGCAGGGGCGCTGGTGCTGGCGTCGGCGGTGCAACTGGTGCGGCGGCGGCGTTCGGCGGTGGTGCTGTTTGTCGTGGGAATTGTTGTGGGGATATTGGCTGAATCGCTGGTGCAAAGGGTTCCTGGATATAGCGATGCAGCGCGACAGGTGTTTGTGTTCAAGGATGTACGGACGATGCGGGACATGGTGATCCCGATGACAGAGATGCTGATCCCGGGGTTTATTGGGGTTTCGCTGTGGCTGGCGACGCGCGGGACGAGGCCGCGAGTTGAAGCGGGGAGTTAGCCGCGGCGGATGGCGTGAGTACTCGGCGAACGTCGCAGGGCGGGTGTGATATTCATGAGGCTCTTGGGAAGAGTGGGGGTCGCGCGGATTGCAGGATACAAAGAGAGCGATGAAGCCTTGGGTGAGTCCGGCGGTGATGACACTGACGCTGCTGATCGGGCTGAATTTGCTGAACTATATTGACCGCTACATTCTGCCGGGCGAGGTCACGCTGATCCAGCGGGAGTATGGCTGGAACGATCAGCGGATCGGACTGCTGACTACCGGGCTTTTTATTGTGTATATGTTTGCCGCGCCTTTGACGGGGTGGCTCGGAGACCGATTCCGGCGGAAGCCACTGATCATTGGCGGAGCGCTGCTGTGGAGCGTGGCCACACTGGGGACGGCGTGGGTTCACGACTACACTTCGATGTTTATCCGGCATGCGCTGGTAGGAGTGGGTGAGGCAACGTTCGGAATTTTTGCGCCGGCGGTGCTGGCGGATTTCTATCCGGAGCGCGAGCGCAATAAGATCCTGTCGATTTTCTATCTTGCGATCCCTGTGGGAGCCGCGCTGGGCTATGTGGCCGGTGGCGAGATGGGCTCAGCATGGGGATGGCGCGCGCCATTTTTCATTTGCGCAATTCCGGGGCTGGTAATTGCGGGGCTATATGGATGGTTGGGACGCGAACCGGATCGGGGAGCAAGCGACCACGTAAAAGCAACTTTGAATCGAACGACAGTGCCGGGGCTTTTCAGGAATCGAGCGTTCTTGACGGCAACATTTGGGCTGGCGATGCTGACGTTTGCGATGGGCGGAATCTCGGCGTGGGTGCCGAAGTTTCTGGAGAAGTTCGCAGGTCTCAGTGTGGGGAATGCGAGCCTGACAGTTGGCGCAATCACGGTGGTGGATGGCATTGCAGGGACGGCCGTGGGTGGATGGTTGGCGCAGCGGTGGTTGAGGACGAATCATCGAGCGCTCTATCTTCTCTCGTTCTGGAGTGTCGCGCTGACGCTGCCTTGCGGGGCGCTGCTTTTCTTTGGTCCGCGCTCTTGGGCCGTGCCGGTGCTGCTGGTTACGGAGTTCTTTTTGTTCATGAATACCGGACCGCTGAATACGGCGATTGTGAACTCGGTTTCAGCGCCGGTGAGGGCAACGGCGATTTCGCTGAACCTGTTTATCATTCACGCGTTTGGCGATACCTTTTCTCCGACGATTATTGGAGCGATCTCCGACAAGACGAATCTGCGATTTGCTCTGGGGACGACGCTGATCTTTTTGGTGTTTTCGGGCGCGATTTTGAGGATGGGTGCGCGGTTTGCGCCTCGGTTTGAGGATGGGGTAGGGTCTGGGGTATAGGGTCCGGGGTCTGGGATATCGGGTGTCGGAGTCGGCGATACTGGCTTTATGGACTTGGGCAAGGCTGCGGCGCATTGGGTGATTGGAACCAGTTGGATATTGGCGGTGCTTTGGTGGGGCAAGGCTTTGCAGATGCTGCGTGGGTTGGCGCGGCTGACGGATCTTAATAGGCTGGATAAGGAATCGCTACCGTCGCTGCCTGCCGGCGATGGGCCGAATTTGACGGTGTTGGTTCCCGCGTGCAACGAAGAGGAAGCAATCGAAGCGACGCTGCGGTCACTGCTTGCTTCGACGGGGCTTCGGCTGCAGATTATTGCGGTAGACGATCGCTCGACGGACTTGACCGGTGAGCGGATGGATGCAATGGCGGCAGAGGCGGCGAATAATGGGCTGCACACGCTTGAAGTGATCCATGTTACTGAACTGCCCGAAGGTTGGCTGGGCAAGCCGCATGCGATGAAAGTGGCAGTCGATCGTGCAACGGCACGGTGGCTGTTGATGACGGATGGCGATGTGACGTTTGCGCAGGATGCGTTGGAGCGGGCGCTGCGGGTGGCGATGAGTAAGGGAGCCGATCACCTTGTGGTGTTACCGACACTCATACGCCAGGGGTTTGCGGAGGCGGGGATGGAAGCAACGCTGGAGGCGCTGGCGGCGTGGTCTGTCCGCATGTGGAAGGTCGAGGATCCGAAGGCGCGGGACTTTTTCGGGGTGGGTGGGTGCTCGCTGGTGCGAAGGGAAGTGCTGGACGCGGTGGGCGGGATGGATCGGCTGCGGATGGAAGTGGCGGAAGACGTGGGGCTGGGCTGGCTGGTGAAGCGCGCGGGCTACCGGTCTGCGATCACGTTTGGGTTAGGGCTGGTGAGGATCCGATGGATTCAGGGCTACTTCGGAGTTGTTAACAATTTTGAGAAGAACGGGTTTGCCGGGCTGCGATTCAATCTGGGCGTTTTAGTGCTGGCGTGCCTGGGATTTCTTGTTACCGCAATTGTGCCGGTGGCGGCGATTTTTGCAGGACGATGGGGCCTGGTTGGCGGGCTGCTGAATTATGCAGGGATCGCGTTGGCGATTCAGGCGAATCGGCGGATCACCGGAATTTCGCCTTGGGCAGCGGTATTGTTTGGGCCGAGCGAGGTTGTCTTCGCGTGGGCGATGGTACGGTCGGCGGTGCTTACGATCGTTCGCGGCGGGGTGGTGTGGCGTGGAACGCTGTATCCCCTCAAAGAGCTAAAGCAGGGGTGCCTCAGGTGGTATGGGCGGGGGTGAGAGCGATCATTTTGCGGGCATGGGCTCCTGGTTGCGAGTGTTCATGAAGGCGCGTCCGCTGCCCTGGGAGCGGAGATTTGGATCGCGAATTGGCGGACGATTTTCCTCGGCATTGAAGCCGCGGGCGAGTTGGGGGTTGGGCCTGAAGCGAGGCGGCCCGCCGTGGAACTGGCGGGAATGGGAGAGAACCATACCGGCGCGGCCGTGCATGGGTTGGACCATTCCGCGGACCTGGACGTCCATGTCGCGATATTTGCGCAGTTCGCCGACCTCGTCGTGATCTTCCCAGGGGCTGATGACGGTGAAGCGGCAGTCGTCGTCTGAAGTTTGGGGCGAGCAGATATCGAGGAAACGAGTGCCATCGGGAAGTTGCACCACATCATAAACATGCGCGGAAATGCAAACGTCTTTGTTGAGCATCTTGGAGGCTTGATCGGCGGTGAGGCAGGG
>Ga0182016_10002286_pt1 | contig 22660 bp, 16 predicted proteins | sample 712S2MmetaG_FD_120491 | JGI IMG/M metagenome (GOLD analysis project Ga0182016, IMG submission 120491) | Permafrost microbial communities from Stordalen Mire, Sweden - 712S2M metaG | ecosystem: Environmental > Terrestrial > Soil > Wetlands > Permafrost | place: Sweden: Stordalen | collected... | reverse complement strand
GAGAATGAAGCGCCGCGCTTGCACGATGAGGAGTTTGGCTCGCTCGATTTTGAGCCGGTGCTCTTTCCCTGGTGGGCGGACGATACCAATGCTGCCGCCGCAAAGCTGGCTGGCGGGCCGCTCGGTTCGGACACGCCCGGCGCAGGATTGACGCCGGTCAACCTCGCTCCGCTGCGCGCCGCGCTGGGTGACGCCGAGATTGCGCGCTACCGCTGGCTGGGCGCGGAGACCGCGGCCGCCACCGTCGAGGCGCTCAAAGCGGTCGAGCCCGGTCTGAGCGAATACGATCTCGAGGCGATTACCGCCGCTGCCTTGTTGCGCCGTGGGATTCTGCCCTCGGTGTATCTCTTCGCCGTGGACGATCGCATCCTCAAGTACAAGCACGCCGTGGCACGGGGCGCGCGGCTCCAGCAATACGCCATGCTCAATTTGTGTTCGCGCAAGTGGGGGCTGGCCATTTCCATCACGCGGTTCGTTCACTTCGGTGCGCTGCCGGCGGAGCTTGGGGCGCGCTTTGCGGCCGCGGCCCAAGTGAATGCAGCGCTGTTCAACGCAACGCGGGTGGGCGCTACTTCGGCCGAGTTATTCGGTGTGGCGCAGGCGGCCTATGCTGCGCAGGGTTTTCCCGGCGAGGAGCGATTCCATCATCAGGGCGGACCGACCGGTTATGGCGAGCGCGAGTGGGTGGCCACGCCAGCGGGAACCGAGGTCGTGGTCAACAAGCAGGCATTCGCGTGGAACCCCAGCATTCGCGGAGGCAAGGTTGAGGATACGGTGCTTTTGCGCGATGGGGTGATCGAGAACCTGACCGCAACGCCGGAGTTACCGGAGATTGAAGCCAGCGTGGAAGGCAGCAAGTATGTTGCGGCGGGCGTGCTGGTGAAATGACGACAGGGGTCAGAGATCAGGGATCAGGGGTCAGGGCCAGTCGACGGAGTAGACAGCAAAAATGCGGTATGGCCCTGGCTCACTTCCTGCAAACTTTCCAGAACTAACACTCTCTTCAGCTTCTTCGAATGTCTCGAAAAGGCAATGGGAGTTCGTGTGCAGTTCTTTTGCCAGATAGCAGCAGGAAAGAGGCGAGCATTCTGGTGTGTTGCCACCGCAAAAGGTTACAACGTCAAATCCTTCCAGTCTCTTTTCTGAGGGCTGAACGATGTTGGTTGGAAGGGATGAATCGTGCGAGAACGGTCTCCATACATTGCCCGTAAACTCCATCTCGTGCGCTTCATAGTAGAACAGTTTGGCGTCATGAAGGTCGATGGCGTTTTCCTGCGCAATCGTTCGAATGATTTCAGGCGAATCAAATAGCCAATAGCCGTTGTGCTTCCAATAGTTGATGTAGTCTGCAAAATCATCGTTCACGCAATTGCCAACAGAGTAGACGTCATCGATGTCAGGCAAGTCAAACCCTTTCGGTTTCTTGCAGCTACTCTTTGCCATATAGCCAACAGGAATCATTCCGTCCTCATCCCACGCACAAGTCTGATCTCTGACCCCTGATCTCTTGGCGGCTACTCAGCGTCCCTCGGTATAAGCGTCAGCCTTGCCGTCAGCACCACCAGCGCGGCCCACAGCGAATCGGCGGCCAGCAGGTGGGCTACCTGCACCCAGAGCGGAGCCAGCAGCACCACATCCAGCACGCCCAGCGTGTAGACCGTTGCCAGGAGCAACAGCACCAGCGCGGAGAGGCGGCGATTGTCCCAATGGCTGGATCGTTGCGCGGCGCGTACTAGCAGCCAAATCAGTAGAATGCTGGCCAGAAACGCCACAGTCGGATGCGTCCAGCGCCAGCGCACCAGCCAGCCGCTCGATGCAGAGAAATCCTGCTCCAGCGCGAGACCCAGCGACGAAGCCGGGAAGAGCGTGTCGCCCAGCGCGGCCAGAGAGCCGGTTACACCCACTATCATCACCACCACTACAGTGGCGACGGCGCCGAAGGGCGCAGCCAGGCGGATGCTGCCGCGCAGATAGCCCCTCTCGCGGCCGAGCAGGTGCGCGGTGAGGGTGAGCGCGGCCAGCAGCAGCAGCGTGTTGGTGAGGTGCAGAGCCAGATAGGCCGGGCGCAGCGGCGACTGGCTCTGCGCCGTTAGGCCGAGTTTGACGAGCAGCGCACCGAGCACCGCTTCAATGAGGGTAAACGCAACCGAGGCCACGGCGGCTGTGCGCGCCAGGTGGCCGCGCACTGACCCCGCGAAGGTCCATGCGAGAAGTCCAACGACGGAAAAGAACGAGAGGCCGCTGGTGAGGCGATGCGTGAACTCAATCATTGTGTTCACGCTGGCCGAATGCTGCATCACGGTGCCATTGCACAGCGGCCAGTGGTTGCCACAGCCGGCTCCCGAGCCGGTGGCGCGCACCAGCGTGCCCCATAGAATGACCGCGATGAAGTAGACGAGCACGCCCCAGGCAAAACGGCGCAGGGCGGGCGAAGGCAAGCTTTTGGCTTCTATGGAAACGGCGGCAGCAGGCATAAAGGAAGACTCCAGATGGAACCCACCAGTGTAGAACAAACTGCTGGCGGCCTACTCCGCCAGCAGCCGCACCACATGATTGACGATAATCAGATCTTCCGCAGGCGGAATTACGCGAACGGTTACGGGCGAAGTCTCGGCAGAGATGACGGCCTCGCCGCGAACATTGTTGCGAACCGGGTCGAGGACGATGCCCAGCGCGCCCAAGCCCGCGCAGATCTCGGCGCGTGAGGCAATGTCGTTTTCGCCGATGCCGCCGGTGAAGACCAGCATATCCAGCCCGTTCAGCTCAGCCACAAAGCTGCCGATCCAGCGGGCGATGGTCCATGTGAACTTGTCCACGGCCAGCCGCGCTTTGGCGTTGCCTTCCTTAATGGCGTCGCGCAGGTCGCGCATGTCGTTGGAGAGGTCGCTCACGCCCAGCAGCCCGGCCTTTTTGCTGGCCACCGCTTCCAACTGGTCTGCGGCCTCCGATGCGCTCTTGGCCGTCTCGGCAATCTTGCGCAAAATGAATAACAGCACGCCAGGATCGATGTCGCCCGTGCGCGTGCCGCTGATGATGCCGCCAGTGGGCGTGAGGCCCATCGATGTGGAGAGGCACTTGCCGTCGCGGATGGCGGAGATGGATGCGCCGTTGCCCAGATGAGCGACGATTAGCTTTTGAGGCACATTGGGCTGCAACTGGTAGACGATCGACTCGTATGAAATTCCATGCGCCCCGTAGCGGCGCACACCCATCGCGGAATACTCCTCGGGGATGGGCATGTGCGTGACCACTTCCGGCATGGTGCGATGAAAATAGGAGTCGAGACAGACGAAGTTGGGTACGCCGGGAAAGAGGCGGAGCGACTCGCGCATGATGTAGACCGCGATGGGAGTATGCAGCGGCGCAAAGGCCGTGTAACGCTCCATCTCGTCTATCAGCGCGGGCGTGATCAGCTGGTTTTCCTGCACTGTGGGTCCGCCGCAGACCATGCGATGGCCAATGGCCACGGGAGCGGGAAAATCACCGGAGTGAAGCGCGTCTGCCACCAAGGCAAAGGCAACCGCGCGCGTGGGCAGCGCGGGGGTTTGATCCACCAGCTTCTTGCCGTCCGCGTCCTTGATCCAGAACTTGCCCAGATCGGTGCCAATGCCATCGACCGCGCCCTCGTGGAGCTTGCGCCGTTCGCCGTTGCCAGCCTCATAGACTGAAAACTTGATGGAAGATGAACCGCTGTTTAAAACCAGTACAGGCAAAGACGCCATGAACGAATTCCTCGGAGTTGAGCTGAGCAAGTTAGAGCAAGTCAGCGGAGTTAGTTAGGTAACTCCCAGGTCCCAAAAGCGGAACCTGGGGCACCCAGCGTTGCTTGCAAGCTAGTTGAGTTCGTGGGTATCCCACCCTAGCCGCAAAAACAAGAACGCGGCGAGGGTGGGGCACCCGGTTTGTTGGCGAGTTAGTCCTTGGGCCAGCGCCAGTTTCTAATCTCGGGCAGGTCATCGCCGTTTTCGGCCACATAGAGCTTGTGGCGCTGGATGGCCTCGGAGTACCACTGCTCGGCCGCGTCGGCTTGCGATTTGAGCCGCTGCACGCGCTTGATTGCGTCCAGCGTAAGCTGGTAGCGATCGATGTTGTTGAGCACGCACATGTCAAATGGCGTGGTGGTGGTGCCCTCTTCCTTGTAGCCGCGCACGTGGATGTTGTCGTGATTGTGACGCCGGTAAGTGAGCCGGTGAATCTCCCATGGATAACCGTGGAAGGCAAAGACAACGGGTATGCCGACAGGGAAGAGCGCATCGAAGTCTTCGTCGGGCAGACCGTGCGGATGCTCGCTGGTCGGTTGCAACGCCATGAGGTCCACGACGTTGACCACGCGGATGCGCAGGTCGGGAGCTTTTTCACGCAGAAGGCAAACAGCGGCGAGGGTTTCCATGGTGGGCACATCGCCACAGCAGGCCATCACAACATCGGGACCGCCCTCGTCGTTCGAGGCCCACTGCCAGACGCCAAGCCCGGTGGTGCAATGAGCAATGGCTTCGTCGATGGTGAGCCACTGCGGCGCGGGCTGTTTGCCGGCCACGATCAGGTTGATGTAATTGCGGCTGCGCAGGCAGTGATCGGCAACCGAGAGCAACGTGTTGGCATCGGGCGGCAGATAGATGCGCACCACGTCGGCTTTCTTGTTCGTCAAGTGGTCGATGAAGCCGGGGTCCTGGTGGCTGAAGCCGTTGTGATCCTGCCGCCACACCAGCGAGCTGAGCAGGTAGTTGAGGCTGGCGATGGGCTTGCGCCAGGGAATCCCGCGCGTCACTTTCAGCCATTTGGCGTGCTGGTTCGCCATCGAGTCGATGATGTGAATGAACGCCTCATAGCAGGAAAAGAAGCCGTGGCGGCCGGTGAGCAGATAGCCCTCAAGCCAGCCCTGGCACATGTGCTCGCTGAGAACTTCCATGACGCGTCCAGTTTCCGACAGGTTCTCGTCCACCGGCAGCGTCTCTGCCATCCAGGCCTTGCCCGTTCCGGTAATCACGTCCTGAAGGCGGTTTGAGGCCGTTTCATCCGGGCCAAAGACGCGGAAGTTCTTCTGGTCCGCATTGGCTTGCATCACAGCGTGGAGCAGATGGCCAAGAACGCGGGTGGATTCAACATCTGCCTGGCCGCGGCCTTCGATCTTCACCGCGAAGTCGCGGAAGTTGGGCACCTTGAGCGGTTTCAAAAGCAGGCCGCCGTTGGCGTGGGGATTCATGCCCATGCGCAGCCGTCCTTTGGGCGCGATCTCCGCCAGTTCCTCGCGGAAATGTCCTTTATCGTCGAAGAGTTCCTCGGGCTTGTAGCTGCGCATCCACTCATCGAGCAGACGCAGGTGATCCGGCTTCTCAAAGATTTCAGAAAGCGGAACCTGGTGGGCACGCCATGTGCCTTCCACCGGCTTGCCGTCAACGAACTTGGGCCCGGTCCAGCCTTTGGGCGTGCGCATGATGAGCATGGGCCAGGCTGGGCGGGCCGTCGAGCCGTCTTCGCGGGCTGCTTTCTGGATGGCTGCGATGCGATCCAGCATGGTGTCAAAGACTGCCGCGGCCTGCTGGTGCAGTATCGCCGGGTCGTCGCCTTCCAGCGTGAAGGGCTCATAGCCGTAGCCGCGCATCAGGTTCTCTAGCTCGGCGTGGGGAATGCGCGCCAGAATTGTGGGGTTGGCGATTTTGTAGCCATTCAGGTGAAGGATGGGCAGAACCGCGCCGTCGGTCAAGGGATTGAGAAATTTATTTCCGTGCCAGCTTGTGGCCAGCGGGCCGGTCTCCGCCTCGCCGTCGCCCACTACGCAGGCCACGATCAGGTCGGGATTGTCGAAGGCCGCGCCGTAAGCGTGAACCAGCGAGTAGCCCAGTTCGCCGCCCTCGTGGATGGAGCCGGGTGTCTCTGGAGCCACGTGGCTGGGAATCCCGTAAGGCCAGCTGAACTGCTTAAACAGGCGCTTAATGCCGTCTTTGTTCTGTTCGATGTGGGGGTAAATCTCGGAGTAGGAACCCTCAAGGTAGGTGTTCGCCACCAGCCCAGGCCCGCCGTGCCCAGGGCCAATGATGTAGAGCATGTTCAGGTCGCGCTCGCGGATCAGGCGGTTCCAGTGCACATAGAGAAAGTTGAGCCCCGGCGTGGTGCCCCAGTGGCCTAGAAGGCGCGGCTTCACGTCGTCCAGGGTCAGAGGGCGTTCCAGCAGAGGGTTGTCTTTCAGATAGATCTGGCCGACGGAAAGATAGTTGGCGGCGCGCCAGTAGGCGTCCATTTTTGCCAACAATTCCGGGCTGAGGGGGGCTGTGCTTGCTGTTTCGATCCCGATGTCCTCGATCATGTCACACCTTTCCACGGAGATTTCCGTGACTGGAAGACTAGCATCCTCAGGTTAAAGGAAAGCGTATCAGCGGGAGCTTACGCCGCTGGGTGATTGATGTCACAGCCGGTTGAGACGGTGGTCCAGCCTATGGGACTTGGTAAGCCTTCCTTGCCAGCGGCAGGAACTCCTCTACGGCGATGCAGGGAGGCGCTCTAAAAATAGCGCTTGAACTTCAGAATTTGCGACTCGAAGCCGTACCAGAGCGCGGTGGCCGCCGCGGTGGAAGCGCCCAGCCGGAGAGCTACGACGGCCAGGTTGCCGGCGACGCCATAGTGGTACATGCGCACATCGAACCAGCCAAAATAGATGAAGACCGAGATGTGAATCATGTAGAGTCCGTAGCTGATGCGGCCATAGAAGGCCAGCGGCCCACGGCGCAGCAGCGCGTTCAGCGGATTGCGTGCGCCGGTCGAGGCGATTGAAGCCAGTACTGCGCCGCCAAAGCCAACCGCCAGAGCGGAATCGAGGAATCTGGTGCCGCCCGCCACGGTGGCTGCCGCCGCAATGCCCGATAGAAGTGCTCCCAGGCCAATCCAGAGCCAAACGCGGCGGCTGATCGGGAGCGTGTAAATGCCCAGCGCCAGCAAGCTGCCCAGGGCGATGCCGTCGAGGTGAATTAAAGTGTGTGTTGGCGTGAGCCAAGGATGATGGTCAAATAGCGGTGAGCCGGCAAATGCCGCAATCAGGATCGCGGCCAGCATCCAGGGGTAGCGCAGAAAGCGCACCAGCGGCGCCCACAGAAAGTAGTACTGCTCCTCGATGGCCAGCGACCAGGTTTGCCCGATGGCCGGGGGCATCGCGATATGGAAAAGATTCTGCACAAAGAAGATGTAGGCCAGCCATGGGGCGGTCCAGACCGCTTGCAGCACTGGCAGGCCGACGAACCAATCGGCATTCAGATAAACCACGATCAGCAGGAGCGCATAAACCGGCCAGATGCGCAGCGCCCTGCGCCCATAGAAGTTGCGAAAGTAATGTGGCTTATCGCGCGCGTCGATGAGGATGGACGTAATCAAAAAACCGGAGAGCACAAAGAAGAGATTGACGCCCGCCCATCCCCAAAGCGATGCGGAGTGGAGCCAGGTGCCCTCAAGCCGCGGATGGCAGTGGTAGATGACGACCGCCAGAACCGCGAGGCCGCGCAGACCCTGTAGTTCGGGGATATAGGACGGCAACCAGGTTGGGCGTTGGATGGGCAAGATAGCAGCTTAACAGGTGAACAAGTGACTGATCTCTGATCCCTGTTCCCTGATCCTCACCCCGCCGCCAACTGTTTGGCCCGCTCAGTAGCCCGCATGACGGCTTTGATGAGCGTTACGCGCAGGCCGCCTTCCTCAAGTTCCAGAATGCCGTCGATGGTGCAGCCGGCAGGAGTGGTCACAGCGTCTTTGAGCATGGCCGGGTGATAGCCGGTTTCCAGCACCATTTTGGCTGCGCCGAAGGCGGTTTGCGCGGCTAATTGGGTCGCCGTGTCGCGGGGCAGGCCGACCTTTACGCCCGCCTCGGCCAGCGCCTCGATGATGATGTAGATGTAGGCCGGCCCGGAGCCGGAAAGGCCGGTCACGGCGTTCATGTGCTTCTCGTCCACCGTCACCGTGCGGCCCACGGTTTCAAAGATGCGCACGGCCAGTTCCATCTGGGCGGGGGAGACGAAGCGGCCTCTGCACAAGGCGGCAGCGCCCGCACCCAGCGCCGCGGGCGTGTTGGGCATGGCGCGGATGACGGCAATATCCAGCCCAGCCGCATCCTCGATGGCGCGGGTGGTGACCGAGGCTGCGAAGGAGATCAGCGTCTTTTCCTTGGTCAGCGCGGGGCGAATCTCCTCCACCAGAGCCGGCACCTGGAAGGGCTTCACGCCCAGCAGAATCAGATCGGCCTGCCTGGCCGCCGCCAGGTTGTTGGTGCTCACATCCACGCCCCATTGTGTACTGAGCGCGAGCGCGCGCTCGGGGTGGGCCACGGTGGCGTGAATCAGGTCGGGATTGAAAAGGTTCTGCTTCAGAAAAGCTTGCAGCAGAATGCCGCCCATCTTGCCTGCGCCCAAAACGGCCACGCGGACCTTGGGCAACTGCGCGGGTACTTCGTTGGCCTCAACGGCGATCTCCGTCATGTTATTCCTTGTCGTGGATGAGTATGGTGATGCAACCTTCAAGAATACTCCGCGTCAATACAAGAGGGAAACGGCCGCTCACATCTCTGCGGAATCAAGCTCTGGCGAGCCGTTTCTTAAGCCAGCAGACCGCAATCTGGCAATACGGCTCCAGTTCCCCGTCGTGGGAATCTCCATTCCGATCCGCGAGGAGCCTCTCCCATGCTGTGCGCTTTCGTTCCTCGCTGTCGCGAAGCAGGAAACCAGCGCGAACGGTGGTGCAATTGCCAATGCGCAGCCAGATCACTTTCGGAGGGCTTCCACGCAGAACGCTCGTTCTGAAAAGTCGGAGTCCTTGGTGACAAGGTCAAAGCCGTTCTCTCCGGCATACTCCCACACTTTATCGTCGGGCGCACTGGCCAAGCCACATTCTTCAACGTGCGCCGAACCAGGGTAGAGATCCACCGACTAATTTGGTCTGGGGCAATCAAGCGCGGGGAGAGGTTTTCGTCTAGCAGGAGTTTCAAGCGGAGTGAATCTCGAATTTGCGTTCGCGGTCGGCGGCAAGGGCCAGGCAGGCGCGAATGTCGGACTCGCGCAGAAGAGGAAAGTCCGCGAGAATCTGCGCCTCGGTCATGCCGGATGCCAGATAATCGAGCACATCGTAGACGGCGATTCACAGGCCGCGAATGCAGGGCTTGCCGCTCCGCTTGCCGGGTTCGATCGCGATGATGCCCGTGTGGTCCAAGCACCCTCTGGATAGGACAACGACCGTATTGATGCAATCGAAAGATTCGCGCCGGCCCTACCGGGCGGGGCTGGCGGCCGGGGACGCTGACCCAGGGTTTCGTCCGCCGTGGCAGGCCTCACCCGTGGGCTATTCTCGTGTTCTCCCTGCGGGGAGAAGGGATGGACACGGTGGCCGGTGGCTGGCTTCTGTGGTCTCCAACCCTTGACGCAAAGTGCGCGGCATGGATGGGGCACCCGGCTAGGGTTTGACATGTTTGAATTGGTCGATCAGCGCTGCAATGTGCGGATAGTATTGGTGAATTTTGTCTGCCACTCCGGCAACAGCAAGGGATAGAGTTGCCCACTTCTGGAACTTTTCGACAGTACTGGCACCTTGAGCGTGCGCATTGCGTAGTTCTGACGCGGCGGATTGCAATTCAGGGTTCCCTACAGAGATTTGTTCAATATCGTTAAGCGTCTGCGCTGTGATCGAAAGATTGTTTGTCGTGAGTATCGCCGCTGAATTGACAAAGGCATTGCCGACCGGAGCGTTGAAGGTGTTGTTTATCGTGTTAACGGCAGGAACAGCAGTGTGCTTTGCGTGAATTATTTTCATTTTCAACTCCCTAAGTCTGTTTGTCCCTTCTCTAACGAGCCGCGTTGCGAGTCGTTGACGCTCTCCTGCATACGCTCCTTGAACAGCCTGAACCTGATGTCCTCTTATCGCTGGTGGAAATTGCAGTTGATTGGGACCAGCCGTTAGACTCCAAAACTCTTTAATCATGTCTGCTTCAAAGGCCGTATCAATCGAGTATCCCCAGATGGCTATGGCTTCGATATATTTCTCGATTGTCCTGCTAAGACGAAACTCCATCGAATACAAAGCCGCATCTTTGTAGGCAATGGGGGGGGCCGCAGCATTGTGTGTAGAACGCGCCTTGAATAGAACCTCGCGTTTGTGCTGCTCAGTTTCTTCAATGGTTTTCTCACAGACTTCAACCATGAGCGAGTGGAGATGTTTTTTGAATTCTGCATCAAGTGGCATCGTCTTTACCTTTGCGAAGTTCTGAATTGGCTCACATCGCACAGTGCTACACGCCTGTGGCACAGATGTTGTCTATCATCTCCTACCAGAATCACGCCGTAACCTTCTCCGGTTGCTAGATGTTGTTTTCACTCCCTTGCGGCGGTAGGGATTGGCGCGGCACTCGTGTTCCGGCACAGAATACTCCTTCTTGCCATCAACCACAGTAGTTTGCATTGGCAGGGCGCTATTGCCGCACACGCTACAGTAAACCGTGCCGGTAGGCTCGTCCGGGCCATAGACTTTGTGTCCACTGCCCTTGCAAGGAACCATGTTTGGTTTCGTCATCGAATCGGCCCCTTCCTTGAACTCATGTATTTAATACTACTTCGCTTTTTATTCCCCCGCAATAACCCAGCGTCTTCCACGACCTCATGTCTTTCACTCATGCTGCATTCCCTTTGTTGCCACACTTGGTTTTCCTCAATCGGACAGGATTTCAACCGGCTTTTGGACGGGCTGCCAAGGCCGCCCGGCGGCTAAAATCATAGTCCTATGGCTGAATTTACGCATTTGCATTTGCATACGGAGTACTCGCTGCTGGATGGGGCTTGCGACCTGACCAAGCTGGTGAACCGGGTTGCCGACCTGGGGCAGAAGTCTGTCGCGATGACCGACCACGGGAATATTTATGGGGCCGTACACTTTTTTGAGGCGGCGAAGAAGCGCGGGGTCAAGCCGATCTTGGGGTGCGAGCTTTATATCTGCAAGAACGAGGACCATCGCGCGCCCGGCGACGGAGACGAAAATAATCACCTGCTGGTGCTGGCCCAGAACGAAGAGGGCTACAGAAACCTGGTGCGGATTACCTCGGAGGCATCGCTGCATGGCTTCTATCGCAAGCCGCGGGTGAGCAAGCGCTACCTGTCGGAACATGCCGAGGGGCTGATCGGCTTTTCAGGCTGCCTGAGCGGGGAGCTGTGCGAGGAGCTTGTGGCCGGCAACTACGAGAAGGCCCGCGGCGTGGCGCAGCAGTACGAGGATATCTTTGGCAAAGGCAATTTCTATTTAGAGATTCAGGATCAGGGCCTTGAGCAGGAAAAGCAGATTCATGAGGCGCTGTTCCGGCTGGAGCGGGAGCTGAATATTCCGCTGGTGGCGACCAACGACTCGCACTACCTGTGCGGAGAAGACAGCCACGCGCACGACGTAATGCTCTGCGTGCAGACGGGGTCGAAGGTCCACGACAAGGAGCGGTTCCGCTTCGACAGCGACCAGTTTTTTGTGAAGAGCGCGGAAGAGATGGAGTGGGTGTTTCCGGATTCGGCGGCGGTGTTGCAGCGGACCATGGAAATTGCCGAGCGGTGTAATTTCAAGCTGCACGCGGTGGAAAATCCCTTCCCGGAGTTTGCGGTTCCCGAGGGGCATACCATTGACAGCTACTTTGAAGAGGTATGCCGGGCTGGCCTGCGCAAGCGCCAGGAGACGGCGATAAGGCAACTGGAGCTGCGCGGCGTGCTGCGGAAGAAGGCCGAGGAATATCAGGCGCGGCTTGAGTTTGAGATCGGCATCATCAAGCAGATGAAGTACTCGGGGTACTTCCTGATTGTGTGGGACTTCATCAAGTATGCGCGGGACAATGGGATTCCAGTGGGTCCGGGGCGCGGCTCCGCGGCGGGGTCGCTGGTGGCGTATGCGATGGAGATCACGAATGTTGACCCGCTGCAAAATGCGCTGCTGTTTGAGCGTTTCCTGAATCCGGAGCGGGTGACCATGCCGGACGTGGACGTGGACTTTTGCATGAACCGGCGCGGCGAGGTGATCGACTATGTGACGCGGAAGTATGGGCGCGAGCAGGTGGCGCAGATTATCACGTTCAACACGATGGCGGCGAAGGCCTCGATCAAGGATTGCGGCCGCGCGCTGGACATGCCTTATGGGGATGTGGACCGGATCGCCAAGCTGGTTCCCTCGACCGTGGGCATGACGCTGGACAAGGCGCTGGAAGAAGTGCCGGAGCTGCGCAAGGTTTATGACAACGACACGGTGATTCGCGAGCTGATTGATACCGCGAAGAAGTTGGAAGGGCTGGTGCGCGGGGCGGGCGTACACGCGTCGGCAGTGGTGATTGCGCCGCGCCCGCTGACCGAACTGGTGCCGCTGAACAAGACGAAGGGCGACGAAATTGTGACGGCCTACGACATGAAGGCCGTGGAGAAGATGGGACTGCTGAAGATGGACTTTCTGGGGCTGACGACGCTGACGGTGATCGACGATTGCCTGAAGCTGATTGAGCAGAGCCGCGGCGAGAAAGTGGACATTGAGGCAATCCCGCTGGATGACGCGGAGACTTACCGGCGAGTCTTTCACACGGCGCTGACTTCGGGCGTGTTTCAGTTCGAATCTGGCGGGATGCGGGACGTGCTGCGGCGGTATAAGCCGGATTCCGTGGAGGATTTGACGGCGCTCAATGCGCTCTACAGGCCGGGGCCGATCCAGGGCGGAATGATCGACGACTTTATTGAGCGCAAGCTGGGGCGGCGCAAGGTGGAGTATATGCTGCCGGAGTTAGAGAGCATTCTGAAGGAGACATTGGGGGTAATCGTCTATCAAGAGCAGGTGATGCAGATTTCAAACAAGCTGGCGAGTTACTCGCTGGGCGAGGCGGATCTGCTGCGCCGGGCGATGGGCAAGAAGAATGCCGAGGAGATGGCCAAGCAGCGCGACCGGTTCATGAGCGGGGCCGAGGCGCTCGGGCATCCAAAGGATTCGGCGGGCGAAATCTTCGACCAGATGGATAAGTTCGCGGGTTATGGATTTAATAAGTCGCACTCGGCGGCCTATGCGCTGCTGGCTTATCAGACCGCCTATTTGAAGACGCATTACCCGGTGGAGTTTATGGCGGCGCTGCTGACTTCGGAAACATCGAAGCCGGAGAATGTGGTGAAGTATATCGGCGAGTGCAAAGAGATGGGCATTCGCGTGGAGCCGCCGGACGTGCAGAGCTCCGGGGCGCAGTTTACGCCGCACGTTACGCCGGAGGGCGAGGCGATCCGGTTCGGACTGGCGGCGGTGAAGAACGTTGGCGGGAATGCGATTGAGTCGATTATGAAGGCGCGTGAGGAGGTTGGCGGGCGGTTCAAGAGCTTGTGGGAGTTTTGCGAGAAGGTGGACCTGCGCGTGATGAACTCGCGGGTGATTCAATCGCTGATCAAGGCCGGGGCGCTGGACTCGCTGGGCAAGCGCGCGCAGTTGATGGCCGCGTTGGACAAGGCGATGGAACGCGCGCAGAAGGCGCAGAAAGACGCGGAGCATGGACAGAGCGGGCTGTTCGGTCTGTTCGATGAAGGGCCGAAGGCAGGACGCGGAAACGACGAGCTGCCCAAGGTGGCTGAATGGGAAGAGGGCGAGCGGCTGGCCAATGAAAAAGAAGTGCTGGGGTTCTTTGTCTCGGGGCACCCGCTGGATAAGTACGCTGAAAAGTTGCGGAATTTGACGGGAGTGATTTCGACGGCGGAGGCGCTGGAACGAAAGCCGCCGGAGAAGCGCTGGGGTACACAGGCCGACCCTGCGGACGAGATTCAGGTGGCGGGAATGATTCTGGGATTGAAGGTTCAAAAGACCAAGCGGGATCAGAAGCTCTACGCGCAGGCAGCGCTGGAAGATGCAACAGGAAAAATCGAGCTGGTCTGTTTTCCGCGGGATTATGAGAAGCTGCAAGGCCAGTTGAAGATGGAAGCGCCGGTGCTGGTGCGCGGAGCGTTGACGGGCGACGACGATTCTGCGCCGAAGATTGCGGTGAGCGCGATTGTGTCGCTCGAAGAAGTGCAGGTAAAGCTGCCGGGCGGGGTCCGTATCCGCATCAATCTGGATCGCGCGACCGAGGAGATGTTTGCCGGGCTGAAGAGCGCAGCGGATGCCGCGCCGGGGCCGGGAAAGGTGATGCTGCATCTGGAGAAGAAAGGAGAGTATGCTGTGATTCTTGAGCCAGAGGGAATGAGCGTGGCGGCAGATCGCAGCTGGGTGGAGCGTGTAGAAGAGTTAGTGGGCCGGGGGACGGTGCAGGCGCTGGGATAAAGTGAGCTCTTGCGGCGCGGGCGCAGAAGGGGCGGCGGCAATGCGGAGGTTAATTCTTTTCGTGCTGTTGGCTGCAATGGCGCTGCCCTGCGCGGCAAAGAGAGTGACCGTGGCGCAACTGGAGCAGGCGCTGACCGCAACCGTCGCCGCCCACAAGACTGACGCGGATCTGGTGCGCCTGATCGGCGGCTTGGAACTTACAGAACGGCTGACCGAGTCCAGCCTGAGCAGGCTTGGCTCGCATCTTAATCCTGGTTCAAAAGCTGCGCTTGCCTTGCAGTTGCTTGCCGATCAATCGGCATTTCTCGATCCGCCGGCGATTGAGTTGCCAGCCACACCGCCGCCCGACGATGCTGCTCAGAAGCGGATGCTGGATGCCGCGCGAAACTATGTTGCGCGAACCTTGCCGCATCTGCCCAACTTTCTGGCCACCCGTACCATCAACCGTTACGACGACAGTCCCCAGGCAGTCACACCGGGCGGCTGGCCGGTGCGCGCCGGATTGCATCTAGTGGACACTTCGAGCAGGGAGATTTCAGTTCGCGACGAACGCGAAAACCAGCCGCCCACGCAGAGTTCCGCTGTCTGGCAGGCGCAGATTGGATTGATCTCCGGGGGCGAATTCGGCACCACGCTGGGCATGATCATGGCCGACACCTCCCAGGGCAAAGTGGCGTGGAGCCACTGGGAACAGACCGCAACGGGCACGGCGGCGGTCTTCGAGTATTCGGTCCCGAAGTCCGCCTCGCATTTCGAGGTCATCGGCTCCTTTCAGCGGCAGGCGCCCCTGGAGGGCGTGTCTACACCCAGCGGTCGCAGGGGCACCGCCGGCATCGGGGTGAGAGCGAGCGGCCTAGGCTCGACCAACACCTCCATCGTCCGCGCCATACCGGGCTATCACGGCTCGATTTGGATTGACCCGGCCGCGGGGACGATTCTTCGCATCACCATCGAAGCCGACGCCAAAGAGGGCAACCTTTATAAACGCGCCGCGATTCTTGTGCAGTATGGCCCAGTCCTCATCGGTGACAGCACCTTCATTTGCCCGGTGCGCAGCCTGGCCCTTTCCGTCGCAGTCCCCGGAGCCCAGAACGTGAGTGAAGATGCGCCGGCAGAGTGGCTGAACGAAACGCTGTTCATCGGCTACCATCGCTTCGCCGCGACGACTCGAATCGTGACAGATTCGCCGGCGCCGCAGTAACTCTGAGTAACTCTCCAGGGGATGAGTTACTATTTTTTTGCCTTTTCCGGCTTAGGAATGAAGTAACCATGGCGCGCCTGGACAACGACACCTTCGCGACTCACTTTAACTTTCAAGCGATGATAGGAGCCATCCGGCTTCACGTTGTCGAGGGAAAGCTCGAGCAGGTAGACAACCTCCGGCGCTTCAGTCAAGCTCTTGAATCCCTCGCCCAGATCGTTCCGGTTCTGAAAGAACGTTCCACCAGTGGCTTCGGCAAGTTCCGCCATCGGCTCTTCTGCAAGCTTTGCGGCGCTGCGCTGGTATTCGGAATTCTGGAGGAAGCTGGGCCCGGACAACGCGGGGCTGCGATCGCTGGCGCTCAACTGCGCGGTGTAAAGGCCGCGGGCATCGATAGAGCTGATGGTCACATTGGACTGAGCAGCGAGGTCCATGAGCCGCGATTCTGCGTTCAGCATATCCTGCTCGATGCGGAGGAAGCCGGGCGAGATCAGGATCATGGTGCGTTCTCCGGGCAGTGTGGCCATGGTGCGGACAAAAGCGGCGATGGCGGCATAGGTGGACTGAACGTCCTGATGACCCACGGCAAGAGCCCGGCGCGCAGCCGAATCCGCCTCACTCTGAGCTACGTTGAGCTCGTGCTTTGGATCGAGGCTGGGGTTGCAATTCAGAACCTTCTGAGTGGCGTCCTGCATGGCCATGCTATCGCGCTTGTTCTCCATCAGGTCGGCCTGGTAGTAGTCGATATTGGGACAATCGATGTGGTCCGATTTGTAGAGGCTTCGGGATTGGATGCTCATAATCGCGTCCCGCAACCGGGCGCGATCGCGAGTGAGGCCGCTATTGGTTTTTCCCGACAGGGAGACAACGGCGGCGATATCCTTTGCGGACAATGAGCTGTCGAGCACGGTTGCGGCGGCGTTCTGGGCTCTCCCCATCTCATCCGGCCTGAGGTGCATGTCATCGAAGACGTAGACGATAAAACGCTGAGGCGCTGCCGAGGATTGCGGCGCGGCGCCGGCGGCAGCCTCAGGCTGCGCGGCGCCCGCGTTGGTTTCAGCGGCTGCGCGCTGCTGAACGTTGAAGGCGGTGATGGGATGCGGCTTGTCGTTATCGAAGACCTGGAAGTCTTCCTGCTTGAGGCCTGGCACGGCGTGTCCCTGCTTGTCGCGGACGACAACCGTCACCGGGACTTTGTTCACGTTCACCTGAAGCTTAAGGGGAATCTCAGGGGGCTCAGCGGATTGCTGGGCGGCGGAGTAGAAGCAGGAGTAAAAGACCAGAATGCACAGGACGAGTGCCGGTCGCGCCAGTTCGTTCATCGACATGCGGAGATTTCTTATTGAGCTTGCGGTTGTCATAGCCTCTCGCGTTTAAGCAATCATACGCCGAGGGGTACGGGGTTCAAAAAACGCATGGATATCCCAGGCCTCAAAAAATCGAGACCTGGGGCGCCCCATGTGTCGACCCTATCTATTGGGTTGCGAAGGAATCGCCTTCCGTTCCGCGGTTTCCGAGTTCTGTGTCGGTCCACCCGGCTTTTCCGGCGTTACTATAGGTTACGGTGGTTGTGCCAATGTTTCTGGACATGGAGCAGAAGCCTTTCAGTCCCGGCTTTTTCGGATTGGCGTGCGCTTCCCAGGCCATTCCGGAAGCCGCGAGCGTATAGACGTAGTTGGGGTCCGTCTTGTTTGGGTCGAACTTCAGATGTTCGATCTGGCCTCCATGGCTGTCCGACCCCGACAAAAGCTGGCTCATCGGGCAAACATGCTGGACCGTAAGCTGGCATTCATGCTCGATAATCTCGATGGCGGAGAGAAACATGTAGGCGATCTGCTCTTCGCGCTTCAGTTGGACCTTGCCGTTGGCGTCTTCGATATCAATCTTGGCCGTGGTGGCAAACGGGCCGGTGGTTGGCATCGGGCTGCTTGGGCCGGCGGACGGCTCGGCAGGGCTCTCTTCGGCAGGGGAAGCGGTAGCCTTGCTTGCGGCAAAGATAGAGCTAACCTCGGCTGGCTTCAGAGCGCGATTCCAGATCGCTACATCCTGTATACCGCCATGGAAGAATCGCCCCGTAAAGACGATGCTCTCACCGACGGTGAAGGCGTTCCTTTTCCCCGCTTCGCCGCCCCCCTGATCCGACGCGACGGAGTTGCCGTCCCAGTAGATATGCCTGGTGTGCGATGCGGTGTCGAGGGTAACGAGAATCATATGCCACTGATTGACAAGCGATGAAGGCGGAGGGGTGTAGGAGATATGGCCGCCTGACGCTGTGTAGAACTTGAGCACGTTGTCGGTCTCGAATTGAATGTCGAGATCGTTGCCGCTTTCCGACTCGCCGGCCACGTAGAAAAAGTGGTTCGCCTTGGAGGGCAATTCAGCCAGGTTGACCCAGGCCATGATGCTCGCGGTGCCGCCGACCCCGCCGTTCTGCGTAGTTGTAATGTACGCGTCGCTGCCGTTTAGCTTGGCAAACTTGCTTACGGAACTGGAGACAGGCGCGCCCGGCGCGGCAACGGCTACGCTGCCCACAGACTTCCAGGTAGCCGTGCCAACCTGGCTCTTACCAGTCGATGCGTCGAGGCGGAAATACGCAATTGGATGGGAGGCGGTAACGATGGTGACAAAATCGGACTGGGCATGAATCGCGGCACAACTGAGACTCGCGACCGCTGTTACGGCGGCAATTGCCGCACGGCTCATTGGGGAATCGATGAACATCTAAGACACACCTTTCTCTTGCGGCTTTGCTTGTTCGGAAGATCGGGTCCGGTCCAAGTGGGGATACTTCCTTGCGGGATGCCCGAAAAGTCCAGCAAGGTTTGCACAGTCTATTGCATTGCACTGAGGAGTTTCAATTTAAAAACTGAGGGACAGGCACTAAAATGGCGAATTGACTATAGGCAAATGCATTTTGCGCTTTTGCGGCAAGGCGATGCGGATCAGGTCTCGATCAATTCGAGGTTTGCAGTAAACTCCTTGCCGGCCAGATGCTGGATTCCACGGTCGAGAGTCGCCAGTTTGCCGTGGTTGTGGATGGCGAGACCCAGCAGGTAGGCATCCGTAGTTTGCCGGTGGCCTTGCATTCGAGCAAATATGGATTTGGTGCCGTCGAGATAAGCGGGAGTATCCGGCCAGAAGACGTGGCCTGGCTGTTCGGTGAGCCGATCAAGTGCTTCGCGCGCTTCCTGGAGCCCGAAGGGGTCCAGGCCAGCTATACCCTGGAGCAATAACCGGATCATTCCGGATTGGGTAATGGGGCAGGTGGCGAAGGGCTTGCCAGCTCTGCGCACAAACCATCGATGAGCCAGCTTGAAATGCGGGTGAAGCGGTTGATGGAGGACGAACAACAGGTTTACGTCCAGAAGGATGGTCATCCCCGACGTCCAGCGTTCTTTGCCTGAGAGCCGGGCTTCCAGTTCGGCGGCAGAAGACGTTCCACCATTTCCTTATCCATCTCGTCTTCAGCTTGCTTGATGTCTTCAAGCGTGAAATGGACAGCTTGGCGATCTGAGGGTACATCGAGTACCAAAAAGCCGTTGACGTTCTTGAGCCGGGAGGGTTTGGGCTCGCTACGCTGGATGATTCGATCAATCGCGGCGCTGGTGGAGGTTCCGCTGGCGCTCCTGAAGCGTTCGACGATTTCCTGCGACTCGGGCGAAAGCGTTATGGTTGTTCTGCGCGGGGCCGGCCTTTTTTCGATGAGCTTCTCCCGCGCCTTGGCGCGGGCGCGGAGCGGTGAGCGTTTAGCGGATGCAGTTGGAGTGCCCATAATTTCATTATGATGCGCTTGTTCCGCCAAATATGCAATAGAATTGATTTTGATGCAGAATGTTTGAATCCGCATCAAAGATTGGGGTCATAGTGCAATACAGGCGACTGGAAAATGGACCGCTGGAAATTTCTGAGTTGAGTTTTGGCACCTGGCTGACAGTGGCTGGCGGGATTGGCCGGGAACAGGCGATCCGGTGCATCCATGCAGCGGTGGACCACGGGATCACCCTCTTCGATACGGCCAACCAGTATGGAGCAGGCGAAGCGGAGCGGGTGCTGGGCGAGGCGCTCAAGGCTTATCCGCGAGACCGGTTTATGGTAGCCACCAAGCTGTTCTTTCCGGTGGGGGATGAACCGGATCACGGCCTGTCGGCGGCGCAGATAGAAAAACAACTTGACCGGTCGCTCAGGCGGCTGGGCGTGGACGTAATCGATCTTTACCAATGCCACCGCTTCGACAAAGAGACGCCGCTTGAGGAGACCATGGCCGCGCTGGACAAAGCGGTCAAGACGGGCAAAGTGCGGGCCATCGGCTTCAGCGAGTGGAGCGGGGACCAGATTGACGCGGCCGCGGCGGTTACGGGCGCGAGCGGGCTGACGGCGTTCTCGTCGAGCCAGCCGCAGTACTCCATGCTGTGGCGCAAGCCCGAGGGCAAGGTCTTTCCGGCCTGCGCGCGGCACGGAATCGGAAACCTGGCATTCTCTCCGCTGGCGCACGGCGTGCTAACGGGGAAATATGCGCCTGGACAGCCTCCGCCGCCGGGGAGCCGCGCGGCCAGCGCAGAGATGAATGTCTTCATGGAGACGGCCGGGCGGCATTTCCGTTCGGATTATCTGCTGGAAGCCGTGGAGCAATTGAAGCCGATTGCCGCGGATCTTGGCCTGACCATGGCGCAGATGGGGCTGGCGTGGGTGCTGCGGCGGCCCGAAGTTGCTTCGGCCATCATCGGAGCGTCGCGGCCGGAACAGGTGGCGGACAACGTGCTCGCGGTTGGAGTAAAGCTGCCGGCGGAGGCGCTGGAGCGGATCGACCGGGCCGTCGGGGAGGTTGTGGTCTGGGTGTAAGAGGGCGAACCTGGTAACACTTCCGACGCCTTGCGCGAAGCCTTGTATACGATTACATTGCTTGGGGGTGATCTTTCCATGTTTTGCTCGACTCGTATGCGTTTTTTAGCTCTCTATTGGTTCGCAGCCTTCCTCGTCGCCTTCACTTCCCTTCCCCAAGCCCTGGCTAGCGACGCTCCGCAAATCGTGCAAAAGGATGGCCGCTACGCCTTACTGGTCGATGGCCGTCCCTATCTGATTCTCGGCGGGCAGATTCACAACTCCAGCGCCTGGCCCAGCGAGCTACCCCAGGTGTGGGAGTCGATGGCCGCCCTCCATGCCAACACAGTGGCCGTGCCGGTTTACTGGGAGCAACTTGAGCCGCAGCAGGGCCACTTCGACTTCGCGAATGTGGACCAGATCGTTGAGGGCGCCCGTGCCCACAGCCTGCATGTCATCCTGCTCTGGTTCGGCACCTGGAAGAACGGCAATATGCACTATGCGCCGGCTTGGGTGAAGGGCGATCCCAAGCAATTCCCGCGCACCATCCGGCCCGATGGCGAACCGATCGATGTGCTGTCGCCCAACTCGCGCAATAATCTCGAGGCGGACAAAGCGGCGTTCACGGCGCTTATGCGCCACCTGAAGCAGATCGACAGCGAGCACCATACGGTTTTGCTTATCCAGGTTCAAAACGAGTCGGGTAACATCGGCAGCGTACGCGATAACTCGGCGGATGCGAACCGGGAATTTGCCGGCGCGGTTCCGTCCGATCTGCTGGCCGCGACGCATAAACAGCCGGGCACATGGAGTCAGGTCTTCGGCTCCGAGGCCGACGAGACCTTCCAGGTCTACTACCAGGCAAAATACATCAATGAGATTGCTGCTGCGGGCAAGGCGGAGTTCGCCATTCCGTTCTATATCAACGTGTGGATCGACTACCCTCCGGCGGAGCTGCCCCAGCGACAACTGGACACGCCCGGCATTGCTTACCCCAGCGGCGGAGCGGTGCAAAAGTTCGTCGGCTTATGGCGCGCTCTCGCGCCTTCCATTGATATGATCGGCCCCGACATCTACGCCGACGACTCTGCGTTTTACCGGGAGACAGTGAGCGTCTACCACCGCCCCGACAATCCCTTGTGGATTCCGGAGACCGGTCGCGACGATAGCTACGCGAAGTTTCTCTTCTATGCCTTGGGCGATGGGACCATCGGTTTCTCGCCCTTCGGCGTGGACCGGAGCGGATGGAACATTTTGGGCGATCAGCCTTTCAAGGCGCACGCATATAACTATGCGTTGATCGGGCCGATGAGCCGCGAAATCGCTCAACTCGAGTTTGAGGGCAAGCTCAAAACCGCGGTCGAAGAACCCGGCCAGACCGCGCAGGAGCTCGACTTCGGCAAATGGCAGGTCACCGTGGCTTATGGCTATCCGCAACCGGATGGGCGCCGGGCTCCAGGCACCAAAGATGCGCACGGAACGGCCCTGGTGGCCCAGTTGGGGCCGGACGAGTTTCTAGTCACCGGCATCGACGCCAGCGTCAGCTTCCATCTTCCCGGAAAGCTGCCGTGGATACGCAGCGAGATCGTCTCCGCCCAACAGGGTACCTATGACAACGGCGTCTGGAAACCGCTGAAGCTGTGGAATGGCGACGAAAACGACCGTGGCCTCTGTTTCTACCAGAATCCGGAGGTAGTGAGGGTGCGTCTTGGGCAGTTCTAGACCGCCTCGCGAAGGCCTGGATTCTGCTACACTGGTTGGAGCGAAATCAAGGGGAAAACGCGCCAGGCCGCGCCCCAGCGATTCGCTCCGCACCCATGTCGGGGAGTGGCTCAGCCTGGTAGAGCACCTGGTTCGGGACCAGGGGGTCGGAGGTTCAAATCCTCTCTCCCCGACCAATAAAATCAATAACTTACGAATGGTCAGCTGTTGAACGTTGTGGATACCGAGAGAATTTACAGCTACAGAATCGTCTACATCGCTCCGGTGTCCGCCGTTGGTTCTTCTTTATCAGTCACTCGTGGCTGAGGTTATCTGAGACCGACCCCCTGGGTTTGCACCAGGGGCTCTTGATACTGGCCGGTGGATCATAAGGTTCAAGTGCACCCAGTCAGTAGTTCGGCCTGGCAGCTGACCTGTTGTACGCGCCCTACGCCTTCTACAACGTATGGCGTATCCGCGTCAACGCCAGCAGGAAAGAGGCGGCAGGTAGCCCGTGATCGCGGATATGCGATAGCCTGCTGCCAAATGCCCCGTAGAGACTATGTGAGAGTCGTCTGTGTTTGGTTCTTCAGCTTATGGACGAAGGCAAAATAGGCCACCATCACGCGAAATGTCTTGGACCGATTTACTCCGCCGAGAATCTCGCCGCCAACT
>Ga0182016_10002284_pt1 | contig 22671 bp, 20 predicted proteins | sample 712S2MmetaG_FD_120491 | JGI IMG/M metagenome (GOLD analysis project Ga0182016, IMG submission 120491) | Permafrost microbial communities from Stordalen Mire, Sweden - 712S2M metaG | ecosystem: Environmental > Terrestrial > Soil > Wetlands > Permafrost | place: Sweden: Stordalen | collected... | reverse complement strand
GTGTCTGGTGGGTAGTTTAACTGGGGCGGTTGCCTCCTAAAGAGTATCGGAGGCGTTCAAAGGTTAGCTAACTACGGATGGAAATCGTAGTGATAGTGTATACGCATAAGCTAGCTTGACTGTGAGGGCGACAACCCAAGCAGGGACGAAAGTCGGAGTAAGTTTTCCGCTGTCAGTACATTTGTACAAGAGTGTGGTATCGGCAGCGCTTTCGGATAAAAGTTACGCCGGGGATAACAGGCTTATAGCGCCCAATAGTTCACATAGACGGCGCTGTTTGGCACCTCGATGTCGGCTCATCTCATCCTGGAGGGGGAGCACCTTCCAAGGGTCCGGCTGTTCGCCGGTTAAAGAGGTACGTGAGCTGGGTTCAGAACGTAAATTACATTGCGTTCTACTACTGTAAAGTAGTAAAATACGGATGTACATCGCATCAATCGTATTAAATCTGACTAAAATCGGTGAAACCCTATTTAGACATATCGAACGGTCTAAAGGGCAATACCGAGGGAAGATGTCCATGAAGAATGAAGAAAAGGCCTACATAGCTGGTTTTCTTGATGGCGACGGATCGATAATGGCTCAACTGGTAAAGCGAAAAGATTACAAGTTGAGATATCAAATCCGCGTCAGCGTAGTATTCTATCAAAAGAATACACATCAAGAATTTCTCCTTTGGCTTAAGGAGCAGCTAGGCTACGGTTACGTACGCATGCGCAATGATGGCATGAGTGAATACACCATAGTTGGTTTTAGGGAAGTGCAATCTGTATTAACACTTCTGTATCCCTTTCTTCATCTCAAGAAAGAATTAGCTAAAGATGTGATGGATTTGATTAAAAGACATCCACCACAGCGTAAAATGACAATTTCTAAGCTACTTAACCTTAGTGAATTAGTAGATAAAACTGCAAAATTTAACTATTCTAAGAAGCGAACGAATACTACCACGCAGCTAAAGAAAAACTTGAGAGAACAAGGCATAGACATCCCCGTAGAGACTGAAATTCAGCTAGCCGCTGAATAGAGATAGGGCAGAAAACTATACCAAGCCCTATAATACGTCAGCCCCTCACTGCATACACAGCAGAAGGGTGAAGATATAGTCCGTGCCATCAGTAATGGTGGAGGAAGTTTTGAGAAATGAACAACTCAAAATTACACGCGTGAGACAGTTCGGTTTATATCCGCTGTGGACGATAGGAAATTTGAGAGGATTTGCCCCTAGTACGAGAGGACCGGGGTGAACGCACCGCTGGTGTACCAGTTGTTCTACCAAGAGCATCGCTGGGTAGCTATGTGCGGACCAGATAAGCGCTGAAAGCATATTAAGCGCGAAACTGACCTCAAGATTAGATTTCCCTAGACCCCCCTGAAAGACGATCAGGTTGATAGGCGCAAGGTGGAAGTACGGTAACGTATGTAGCCGAAGCGTACTAATAGGGGCATTGACTTTTTATGTGCTATGAGACAAATCTTTACGGGTTTGGCTCATAGCGGTGCATTGACTAGTTATTGGTGTGTAACAACACCAAGTTTGATCTTTCAATTGCAATCTTTAATATCCGTGCAATAACCTCCATGGACATCAATGAGCTTTGACTTATTATAGGCAAAGCAACATTGGTGCCCATGGCGTGAGGGAAACACCTGTTCCCATACCGAACACAGAAGTTAAGCCTCGCTGCGGTTACAATACTTGGGTTTTAACCCTGGGAAAATAGCACGGTGCCAAATTATATAAAGGCCATCCTAATAGGGTGGCCTTTATCTTTTTAAGACCATTTTAATTACTCATAACAATCTTTAAACATATACTTGACATTAGCAATATACAGTGGTATCATAAGCACAATCGAATGTGATAAGAGAGGGTTCCGTCTTTACGGAGCCTTTTTTATTACTTCATCGAGAGACTAGCAATATTAATTAAAAGGAGCTTAACATGGCTGGAACACAATTAGGTGGCAAAGCTGCTGCAAAGCGCAACAAAGAGAAGTACGGTTCTGATTTTTACGCAAAAATCGGTGCTATGGGCGGTAAAAAGGGCCACACTGGTGGTTTCTACGCAAATCGTGAATTAGCACGAACTGCTGGCGCTAAAGGTGGACGAATTTCTCGTCGCACTAAAAAAGCCTAAAGTACTCGTACTTTAACGGAAAGTCGCTTGAACAATTGTTTCAGGCGACTTTTTATTTTGGGGAGAATGTAACCGGCGGTAAGGTCGACAAAAACGAGCGACAGTAACTTCCCAGACACTGTGACAGTTGAAACAGCGATATTCGGTCAAGGAAGTTTGCAGACAAGTATTATTACAGCTAGGGCAGCTACTACGTTGATATAACCACTCCCGATAGGTATCCAGACAGTTCTGGATGTGCTCTGGGTCAACTTTGATAGAATATCTACTTTGTATCTCTTGGGCTTTTTCCCAGGCGGCGACCTCAAGTTTAAGTAACTCAAAGTCAGAGCTATAGGAAGAATGCTTAAGCAAAGCATGGCCAACTTCGTGTAAAAGTGCCCAAGAGTCGTTGACGTTATCACTAGCAGCCTTATAGATTATCTGTTTTTTACTGGGCGACCAATGAAAAGAACTCCCTTCGATAAAATTTATATCAGGGTAGTCGTGCTTTAAAGCGATGAGTAACTTATCCATATAGAGCCTTTGCCAGATCATAACCGCCATAAACAACCGCAGTTTCAGGTCTTTGGGCTTCTTGAATCGGTGGTATTTTCAGTAGTGGATTTTCGTAGCGTTTTAACTCTTTATTGAGGGGCTCAATAAAGTTTGGTAGATAAGGTCCGACACCACCACCGATAATAATAATATCCGGTTCGGTCATGGCCATGATTTCTATAAAACCGAGCGCCAAATTCTTAGCAATAATGGCCCAATCTTGTTTGTCGGTAATTTCACTAGCGTTCTTACCAAACTGATTCCTAATAGCCTTGCCAGATGCAAAACCCTCCCAGGGCTGATATTTTCCATCGTGTTCGAGAATTATCATGTGTCCACCACCATCGCCGATTGCCGTATCTATAGTTCTATTTACTATGAGCGCAAAGCCAATACCGGTGCCAATAGCGATATATAGAACTTTTTTAAATTCTTTGCCGACTAACATGCTCTCTGATAGGCCAGCCAGTTTCGCGTCATTCTCTACAACGACCTTACAGCCAAGTTCTTTACTGAGATCCGACTGGATTGGTACGTTTATCCAGGGTAGATTACCAAAATTTAAACCCACACCATTTTCTCTATCTAGGCTAGTTGCCGGCATTCCAATTCCAGCGGCAATCAGGTTTTCCGTTGTAAAATTATTAACAGTATTCTTTATTTCTGTAATGACGTCTTCATAATCCCTAGGAGTTGGAAACTTTTTTTGGTGGAGTATAACCCCTTGGTCATCCATCAGACCAACGAGTGTTTTCGTTCCGCCAATATCTACCCCCAAATACATATTTTTAGTTTAGCATATTTATAAGCGCCAACACCTCTAGACTCTTCAGGGTATAACAGGTATAATATAACTAATCTTGTGTTACGAGGGTTCAGGCAATTTTGCTTAAATGCTCTAGACGCTAGAAATACATCTACGAAGGAGGCATGTAGAAGCATGTCACAAACTATAACAACAATGGACGAACTGCTAGAGAAGCACGACGTCAAACCACTTCAGACAGGTGATGTTCTGGAGGGTGTAATAACATCAATAAAGAAACACGAGCTGTGGGTAGACCTAGGTCCTCAAGGTATAGGTGTCGTAATGCGCCGAGAAATCGGCCATAACCAGCCTATGGAAATTGGTCAAAGCGTCACCGTTAGTGTCGTTGACCCAGAGCTAGAAGAAGAAGGCCATGCGCTACTGAGTATGCGCCGAGCTGTTAAAGATCGAGGTTGGGATGAATTACAACGGATATTCGACGAACAAGAAATAGTCGAGATCCTACCTTATGACGCCAACCGTGGCGGTTTACTGGTCGAGCTCGAAGGTATACGTGGCTTTTTACCCGTGTCACAACTCTCAACTGCTAACTATCCAAGAGTTTCCGGTGCTGATCGTGACGAAATACTCCAGAAGCTTCACGCACTGGTTGATCATGCTATCCGAGTTCGTATTCTAGACGTAAGTCGTAAAGAAAATAAACTGATTTTCTCGGAAAAAGCTGCTATCAAGGATGATATGCAGGCTAGGTTAACGGATCTAAAGATTGCTGATGTGGTTGAAGGCGTAGTAACTGGAGTAATTGATTTCGGAGCTTTTGTAAATGTTGATGGTATCGAGGGGTTGATCCATATATCAGAAATTTCATGGGAGCGAGTTGAAGATCCTCGGGACTACCTTAAAGTCGGTGAAACCGTCAAAGCCAAAATTATCGCCATTGATAAGGATCGACTAAGCCTTAGTCTTAAGCAAATGACTGATGACCCTTGGTTGAACGAAGTTAAAGCATTTAAGAAGGATTCTATTGTCGAGGGCAAAGTGACCCGGATTACACCGTTTGGAGCCTTCGTGCAGCTAAGTCCAGCCGTTGAGGCATTAGTTCACGTTTCAGAGATGAGTGAAGGGGACGCCGTTGATCCGGAGAAGCTATTCCAGCTCAATGAGAAGAAACAGTTTAAGGTTCTAGACATTGATCCTGAGACGAGGAAAATTGCCCTAAGCCTCAAAGGCGCTAAATAAGTAAACATTTTTATGTAAAAAGCCTAAGTTTTAAGCAGAAAGGAGTTGCAGATGGAAAGTAAAATTGAATTACAAGACTATATCACCGTCGGCAACCTAGCTGAGAAACTGATGGTGCCGGTTAGTAAGCTTATTACTGAGCTTATGAAAAACGGTGTTATGGCTACCGTTAATGAGCGTATAGATTTTGACACAGCTCAGATTATCGTTGATGAACTTGGCCTAGATGTCGAGCTAATCAAACATGTTAAGGACGAAACCCCGACAGCTCGCTTAAAAGAACCAATCAGTGAACACGCTACCGAGAGACCACCGGTTGTCGCAGTAATGGGGCATGTTGATCATGGTAAAACTAGCCTACTTGACGCTATTAGAGGCGCCTCAGTCGCTAAAGGTGAAGCTGGTGGTATAACTCAGCATATTACCGCCTACCAAACGACCCATCACGGCCGCAAGATCACACTGCTCGATACTCCCGGCCACGAGGCCTTTGCTGCTATTAGGGCTCATAGTGCGCGTCTGACTGATCTGGCGGTAATTGTGGTTGCGGCCGATGACGGCGTAAAACCCCAGACAATAGAAGCTATAAGGTTTGCCAAACAAGCTGGGGTAAAGATTATTGTAGCGATAAACAAGATCGACAAAGAAGGTTCTGACGTCAATCATATTAAGCAACAACTCTCAGAGCAAAATGTTCTGGTCGAAGAATGGGGTGGAGATACTGTAGTAGTTGAGGTATCAGCTAAAACAAAAGCTGGTATTGATAACTTATTAGACATGATTCTTTTGGTGTCTGATGTTGAGAACTTAAGGGCCTTACATGATGGAGATGCCAAAGGTTTGATTATCGAGGCACATACTCAACAGGGACGTGGTCCAGTAGCCCACGCCTTAGTGGAAAGTGGTACCTTAAAGCGAGGAGACTTTATTGTGGCTGGATCAAGCTACGCCAAAATTAGAAACCTCGAGTCACCTGACGGTGAAGTATTAATTAGTGCCACTCCTTCTACCCCAGTTGTTATTACTGGTTTTAAAACCTTGCCAGAGTTTGGTGATGCTTTTAACGTTGTCGATAATGAAAAGACCGCTCGGACTCTAGCGGGCTTGGCCGGTGATAAAAAGCAACAAGAGAGCAATAATCACCTCGACTTAAGCGGTAGTGACCTAATCAAAATTATCAATCGTAGCAATCAACTACAGTCACTTAACGTTATAGTTAAAGCTGATGTTCAGGGGTCACTAACTTCTGTTATAGATAGTCTAAAATCACTTGAAACAGAAGAGGTTGCTATTCAGGTTGTTGGTGCTAGTGTAGGGGTACTTAATGAAAACGACGTTCATTTGGGTCATTCATCAGGTGCGATAATCTATGCTTTTAATGTCTCCGCTCCTACCAATATTACGAGACTGGCTCACCGTGACAAGGTCAGCATTCGGGAGTACTCAGTTATTTATGAGCTTATAGATAACGCCCGTGATGAGCTTAGTAACCTTCTATTACCAGAGGTGGTTGTAACAGAAGTAGGCAAGCTACAAGTAAAAGCTATTTTCAAAACAACAAAAGGCGAAGTCATATGCGGCGGAGAAGTAACCGAAGGAAAGCTAATTGTGCCCTGCCAAGTTAGAATTAAACGTGGAGCTAAACTTATTTCTGAAGCTGAGATTACAAACTTGAAGCGCGGCCCACAAGATACCAAGGAAGTGGTTAAGGGCGAGATGTGCGGCCTAGGGATACGAACTCACGCAAAACTAGTCCTTGAAGAAGGCGATGTAATTGAAGCGTACCGCCAAGAAACTATTGAGCGAAAATTATAGACTTTCAGATTATATTTAAGTAGATTACAATAATTGCATTAATTAGGAACAACCATGGCATATAGATTAGACGAACAGACGCTTGAAGAACTTGGTTTAGCGGCTTTACCACCAGAGGAAAAGCGCAAAATGCTGACTCATATTCTAGAGACTTTAGAGATGCGTGTTGGTACAACCCTAGCATCACAGATGACTGACGCTCAGCTAGATGAGTTTGAGAAACTCATGCCAACCGATCAGGATTCTCCAGAGACAGTTAAGGATAAAGAAAAAGCCGCCCTAACTTGGCTAGAGACCAATTTCCCCAACTATAAGCAAGTGGTTAGTGGCGAGCTAGAAAAGTTGAAAAACGAAATCAAAGAACTTGCCCCACAAATTCTATCTAGTGATAACACTGGTTTGCCTCAGGTCTAAGCCAAGCGACTGCTATACCCAGCTAAAAACGCGCTGATTGTCATTTCTGGCTTACCAGCCGGCTTTAATTTATCAATAGACAGTGAGTTCTCGCCGCACTGCATAAATAACTGACTATCTTCGATCTTAAATTCCCCCGGCTCGGTGTTAATAGTTGGGGCTGCATGAGCAGACGTAATAATAACTTCGACGCTACCGATTTTGGCATGGCTCTTTGGCCACTCAATAAAAGTTCGGATTTCTCGTTCTATCATATCGGCTGGTTTTGCCCAATCAATCAAACCATCACTTTTGGTTAATTTACGGGAATAACTGACATTTTTACCGGTAATACTCTGTGGTTGGCTGGTGGCCTTACCCTCGAGGTAAAGGGGCACAATATCTTTTAATAGACCATGACTTACCTCAACAAGTTTTTCACTTAATGACGGGTTTGTTAGGGTTGGTCCAATAGTTATTTCAGAGTAACCGAGTAAGGGGCCTTCGTCCATAGCTTCAACCAGCAGCATAAGACTAACACCTGTTGTTTTTTGACCACTAAGAAGGGAAAAGCTAATTGGGTCAGCACCTCGCCACTCTGGTAATATCGAAAAATGACTGTTTATAATGCCCATTTCAAAGTAATCAATAACTTTTTGACTGACAATAATCCCAAAATCGATTAAAATTCCGACCTGGCTAGCGAAATTAACATCTTTAATAAGATCATCTAGCTGCATTCGACTATCGACACTGTAGGCCTTTATGCCGAGTTTTTTGGCTAAGTCTAAAACTGGCACCAGACCTTTGTGTCCAAAGGGGGTTGATTTCGTTATAACTGCTTCAATCTCAAAATCCTTAGTCAATAATTCGAGACTTTTAGCAGCTAATGGGCCGCTACCAAAGAATACGACTGTTTTTGACTGTTTTGTCATCTAACTGCTCCAAATTTCCTTCGGGGTTTAGTTTAAAAAAAGTATTAGGAATGTCCTGAATGTGCTCAATAAAAACTATGCCCTTGGTATGATCTATTTCATGCTGGAGCACTCTGGCCAAAAACCCTTCGGCCACTAGCTTAAAGGGTTTTCCATGAATATCCATCGCTTTAACGTGTATTTTGGGGTAACGGGGGACTTTACCGTAGATATCCGAGATGCTTAAACAGCCCTCGAAGTCTTCGCTGAGCTCACCTTCATGCTTAGTAATAGAAGGGTTTATGAATACCCTAAAGCTTCGGTCCTCTTTATTATCATAATCATTACGCACAATTACAATCTTAAATAATTTATCAATCTGGACAGCCGCTAAGGCTACTCCTACTTCATGATCTCGACTATCCTCCCAGTCAATAACCGTCGCTTCCATATCGGTGATTATCTTATGAACATCTTCTGTGATCACTCCAACCCGTTTAGATTTTTGCCGAAGATGAGGGTTGGGCAGGGTGATTAATATGTCGCGGGGGTTTGTCATATGGCAAGAGTATAGCCGTTTTATCTGTTAAGCACAACACTACAGCAGGTTTGTGGGGTCTAAATCGTATGACCAATTTGTAGGTAATAACTGAATAACTTTTTGTAACTCACTGCGCCGTTTTGCTTTTATAATTAATTGCCACTCAAATTCATTACCGTGTTTATGGTGAAATGATGGAGCTGGGCCGCTAATAGTAATTAGAAGGTGTTTTTCTTGCAACAGTTTCATTAACGAAGTGGCAGTACTCCTGGCACTTTCCGGGCTTTTGCGCCTTACGGAGACTTTTAACAGATAGCAAAACGGCGGAAAAAGGAATTTGCTGCGTTCGGTTATCTCATTGTTGTAAAAAGTTGGCCAATCACCAACAAGTGCGGCTTTTAAAACGGGGTTAGACGGGTTATAGGTTTGAATTATCGCTTGGCCGTGTTTATCGCCTCTTGAAGTTCTGCCTATTACCTGGGTAATTAGTTGATAGGTACGCTCCTGGGCCATAAAATCGGGTATATATAAGCTCGTATCGGCCGTTATAACCCCTACAACACTTAAGTTCTTGAGGTCTAAGCCCTTAGCGAGGGTCTGAGTACCAATTAAAATATCGATATTACCACTGTTGATATTCTCATAATGGGCTTCAAAACGATCAGCTTTTTTATTATCCGTATCGAAGCGTTGCACTCTGGCAGCAGGGAATATTTTTTCAACTTCATCGACAATGGCTTTAGTACCGCTACTTTTAAATACTAAGTCAGTACCCTTACAAACCGGGCAAACCGTAACGGTTTTTTGATGATAATTGCAGACATGACAGCGCATAGTGTGATTATCACCATGGTAGATAAGAGGAGTATCACAGTTCGGGCACATCGCTTGCCAGCCACAATTTTGACAGAGTATGACATGAGCTGTACCGCGACGATTTAGAAACAACAAAACCTGTTCTTTATTCTTCAGTGCTAGCTCCACAGCATCTATTAAATGATTGGATAAATGGGCTGACCTAGTAAATAGACTTCGATCTTTTATATCTACAACAATCGGCTGATTAGCCTCATTTAGCTTTTTGACGGCAGGTAGTTCCAGTCGAATAATCGGTACTGACTTTTGCTTAGCTATAAAATAATCAGTAACAGATGGGGTTGCCGAACCAATCAGTAGAGTACTGCCATGAAGTTCGGCTAGCTTACTAGCTACCCTAAGAGCGTGGTAGTGCGTACCTTGTTCTTCTTTATAGGCCGGTTCATGGGCCTCATCAACAACGATAAGCCCTAGGTTCTCAACAGGGCTAAACAGCGCCGAACGGGTGCCAATAACAATAACTGGCTTTTTAGCCTCAACTACTTTAGCCCAAGACAATAATTTCTCTTTTGGAGTTAGGTGTGAGTGAAAGAGGACGACTCTTCCTTTAAAGAGATCGTCAAAATTTCTGTAAAGCTGCGCCGTTAAGCTAATTTCAGGGGTAAGGATGATTACTGATTTACCCTGGTTTAGGGTTTTTTTGGCGATTTCTTGGTATATACGGGTTTTACCGCTGCCTGTTTCTCCGTGCAAGAGATAACTGCCGTGGTCTTTGATGATACCAAGCGCAGCACTTTGTTCGTTAGTTAGAGGTGGCTGCTTAATTTTCAGTGGTTTAGCTGCCTTAATCTTCGATAGATCAGGAAATTTTTGAGACAAGACACTTGGCAAAAAATGCTGAGTGATCATCCCGGACGGGGAAGGGTAATAAGCCTGCAGCCAATCCCTTAGTTGTAGTAGTGGCTTTGGCAGAATAACACCTAAAGAACTAGTAATATCTTTAACGTTAAAGCTCGGTTTTGAGGTTATACTCTCAACAACCGCTAAACACTGCCAGCGAGTCATTGGAACCGTGACCACAGAACCTATTGGCAGCTTGTAGCTAGCCTTATAGGTTAGAGGCTCTGGTTTATGATAGCGGCTGGTAGCCACCCAAACTTTGTAATAATAAGTCATAATCTAATTTTTAAACAAAATAGCTTGATATGCCAATACTAGGTAGGTATACTATATTGTATTACTTACGTTGTTTGAATAACAATATAAAATATGTTAGATGTCTTTATTACTTCACGAGTTCGCCGCAAGATTATAGTAATCTATGCCAAGTATCCTGACTTTAAAACTCACGTCAGGGGTCTTGCTAAGTTGATAAAAGAGGACGCCGGTAACATCCAGAGAGAATTAAAGCGACTAGAGAAAGTTGGCTTCTTGCTCTCAGAGAAGCAGGCTAACACCAAAGTCTATTACACGAATAAGCAATTTATTATCTTCAAAGAACTACAAAGTATAGTGTTGAAATCACAACGGGCTAATCAAAAAAGACAGCAAGGTCTCTAAAGATAATTTGCAAAAAGCCCCTACACCCCTTATAATTTAAAGACTATGATACAAGTTACAAGAAAAGATTCTAAAGAATCCTTAGAGAATTTATTACGTCGTTTCAACCGTAAGGTTCAGCAGTCTGGCATGATGCTTACAGTTAAGCAAAAACAGTATTTCGAGAAACCAATTAGTAAGGTTGAAAGAAGGCAGAAAGCTATCGTCCGCCGGGCCCGTAAGGCCATAAAACTACAGAAGATTAAGCTCGGCCAGCGCTAAAATGACTCTCAAGGAGCAGATTGATAAAGACCTCAAAACTGCCATGCTCAGCGGTGACAAGACAACTGTTGAGACTCTAAGAGGTCTGAAGAGCGTTATTCTATATGATGAAGTTGCCAAAGGCCAAAAAGCTGAAGGCATATCTGATAATGAAATAGTGTCTTTATTACAAAAAGAGGCAAAAAAGAGACAAGAAAGCGCCGATCTCTATACTACCGGCGGCAACGATGATAGAGCTAGGCAGGAGCTTAGCGAGAAAGGCATAATTGAGAACTATCTTCCAAAGAGTTTGTCTGATCAAGAGATGGATGCGCTGGTTGACAATATTTTAGGTGAATTCGATAACCCCGATATGAGTAAAATGGGGCAGATTATTGCTATCGCTAAGGAGCGTAGCGGCGGAAGTGCCAATGGGGCAACTTTAGCGGCTATAGTTAAGGCAAGGTTAAGTTAAGATGATCGTCTTGATGGGAGTTGCCGGGTCCGGAAAAAGTATGCAGGGTCGCTTGCAAGCAGATGAACACGGCTACGCCTGGATATCAACAGGAGAGATATTAAGGGTTTTGATAACAGGGAAGAGACGCCAAGAAATGCTTGAAGGAAAACTACTCAACGATGCGGAAATGATTAAAGTTCTAGACACGGTTTTTAACGTTATTGATACAAAACAGCAATTTATTCTAGACGGCTTCCCAAGAACGGTCGTACAGGCTGATTGGTTACTTGAAAATGTTGATAAGGGAAGATTCCCGCTAACAGCTGTTATACATCTTAGCGCTTCTAAAGATATAGTCCGAGAACGCCTCAAGAAACGTGGTCGTCAAGACGACACGGAAGAGGCAATAACTAAGCGATTTAATGAGTATGAAGCCGTAACGGTGCCGATCATTAATCATTTCCGCCAACTTGGGCTTCACATTTATGATATTGACGGCGGAAAAGATCCGACGACTGTTCACCAGGAAATAACTCGCATAATTGATCTTAATAACTCTCCGGCTAAATAAATCATGTTAACTAGTGTTAAAAATTCTAGTGAAATCGCTGCCATGCGAGAAAGTGGTCGGATGTTAGCCACTGTTTTAAACATACTAACAAAAAAAGTCGCGGTCGGTATGTCAACCAAAGATCTTGCCAATATTGCAGCCAGTGAACTTAAGATTTTGGGTGGTGCACCAGCCTTTTTGGGTTATCAGGGATTCCCGGATGTACTTTGTACCTCAATAAATCAAGAGGTAGTGCATGGGATTCCTTCGATGAATAGAGTTTTGCAGGACGGTGACATTGTTAGTTTAGATTTTGGAGTTATCTATAAAGGGATGATTACTGACGGAGCAATTAGCCTCTTGGTTGGCAAACCGTTATCACAAAAACATCTAGATCTAGTGAAATATACCGAGCAATCTTTACTTGAAGGCATTGCTACCGTAAAGGACGGCGTACGTACTGGTGATATTGGGGCTGCAGTCGAAAAAGAACTGAGTAAACATCATTATGGTATTGTCCGAGATCTAGTTGGTCACGGCGTTGGACACGAATTACACGAAGATCCAAACATCCCAAATTATGGCAAAGCTAACACCGGCATACACCTTAAAAAACATATGACCATAGCAATTGAGCCTATGTCTACACTTGGAGGCGACCGGGTATACGTGGCAAATGATGGCTGGACTGTACAGACATGGGATGACTCTTGGTCGGCTCATTTTGAGCACACTGTGTTGATTAATGAAAACGATGCTGAGATATTAACAATTGTTTAAGACAAGGCGCCAGAGGGAGCTTCAAACTTGCCGTGATTATAGGACTAGCGTTATACTTCAACCATGAATGACCGCTCTCTACCAAATTTCGTTGGCCTAGATATAGGAACAAGCAAAGTTAGGTGCGTTATCGGTATTGCCGACCAAACTGATCCCACCAGACCGTCAATAATTGGCTATGGCAGTGCAGTTAACAAAGGTATGCGCAAGGGTAACGTTGTCTATGTTGATGATGTCGCAGAGGCTATTGTCGAGGCAATTACCCAGGCTGAAAGCTTATCGGGTGTACGAATACATAACGCCACTGTTAACATAAACGGCACCAATGTCGTTGGCATAAACTCTAGGGGTGTAATTGCTATAAGTACCGCAAATCGGGAAATAACCGACGAAGATAGATACAGGGTCGAAGAGGCTGCGATGATTGTAAAATTACCTCCAAACCGAGAGATACTTCAATTGTTCGCCAAGAATTATCGACTAGATGGACAAAATAACATAAAAGACCCTGTTGGGATGCATGGTGTTAGGCTTGAAGTCGACGCCCATATAGTGACAAGTTCAATCCCAAATTTGCGTAATTTAGACGATGCTCTTACCAAAGCACAAGTAAGAGTTAATAGACACACGATCTCGAGTCTTGGGGCAGCCGAAGCGGTGCTTACTAGGCAGCAGAGAGAGGCTGGGACTGCTCTAATCGACATTGGAGCTGGGACAACAAACTTGCTAGTTATTGAAGACGGTGAAATTCAACACATCGCGGTCTTGCCAATCGGCGGCATTAACATAACTAACGACTTAGCTATTGGACTAAAAACTGATTTGGATATTGCTGAAAAAGTTAAAATTAACCATGTTAGCTTGGATCAAAAAACTAAAAAAGAGAATGTTACAGTTAAAGTCGGTAATCAAATACATACTTTTAAGAGCGATGATATCGATATGATTACAGAAGCCCGGGTTGATGAGCTTTTGGAATATGTCGAAAGAGAGCTACATAAAATTCAGCGGTCTAGGAAATTACCGGGAGGGGTGGTTATAGTTGGAGGTACTTCTAAAATACCTGGGCTAGCAGAATTTGCTAAAGAGAAACTTCAACTTGCTGCCCGAATTGGGACATTACAACCTATCGGCGGCCTAGTAGAAGGTGTAAACGACCCAGCTGCTTTCACGGCGGTTGGATTAATGTTACTAGATATGATCCTTGGTCCAGATAGCCAATCGCAGTCACCAAGATCTACAACGAGCACAAAATTATTGCAACCGATGTACCGTTTTTGGCATTCAGTGAAACGATAGAAAACTTTTATACAGTCCGAAATAGGAATTTATTTAGTGACATTTTATTGAATAAGTAATTATATTGAACTTAAGATAAGGGTAGAGTATACTCACCAGTATAAATACGTAGGGGGATTTAAGTATTATGCCTGAAGTAAAGCCTGAAGTTGAAACGTTTGCTCGTATTAAGGTTGTTGGTGTTGGAGGTGCTGGTGGTGCTGCAATCAATCGTATGGTTGATGCGGGCGTAGATGGTGTTGAATTTATTGCCATAAATGCTGATGCTCAGGCTCTGCATAACTCTAAGGCGCAAACCAAAATTCATATTGGCAAGGATACTACTAAGGGCCTCGGTGCTGGTGCTGACCCATCTATTGGTGAACGAGCCGCTGAAGAATCCAAGGATGAGATAGAAAAGGCCCTCGAAGGTGCCGACATGACATTTATTACTATAGGCGCTGGTGGTGGCACCGGGAGTGGTGCAGGCCATATTGTTGCCCAGATCGCTAAAGATATGAATAGTTTGGTGGTGGCTTTTGCAACCAAGCCGTTCGCATTCGAAGGCGAGAAAAGACGACGTAATGCTGAAATAGCTATCGATAATCTCCGAAAATCAGTAGACACTTTAATTGTTATCCCAAACGATCGCTTACTCCAAACCATTGAACGACAGACACCACTGCTTGAAGCTTTTAAAGTTGCCGATGATGTTTTGCGTCAAGGCGTACAGGGTATATCTGATTTAATTACTGTTCACGGTCTAATAAACCTTGATTTTGCCGATGTTAAGACTGTTATGACAAACGCTGGTTCAGCTCTTATGGGGATTGGCCGGGCAAGCGGAGAAAGCCGTGCTGTCCAAGCCGCTCAACAGGCTATCGAGTCACCACTTCTTGAGGTATCAATCGATGGCGCCCGGGGTATACTCTTTAATGTCATTGGTGGCGACGATTTAACTATGCATGAGATCAATACTGCAGCCGAAATTATTACTGCCGCCGCCGATCCAGACGCCAACATTATCTTTGGGGCAAGCATTAACAGTGACCTAACCGGAGAAGTGATAATTACTGTTGTCGCTACCGGCTTTGATGAGTCATATTTCACGAATCGAAAGCGTATCGAGGATCATAATCTAAATGACAAGAAAGACGATTCTGATACTAAGAAGAGTAAAGCTAAAGGTTCTTCTGGCTCAGAAGATAAAGTAATGTCTGATCTTGATATGTCATTACCTTCAAACGAGGAAGATAACAATGCTTTCCACGATGACTCTCCCGTCCCAAACATATGGGCTATTGATGATGATAGTAGTGATGAGAATAAAGACTCCAAGTCTGATGATAAGGATGAAACTGAAGATCATAATGACGATCCGACACCAACCGTCGTCAATGGAATTGACGAAGAAGATGTGGAAAAACCATCGTTTCTTCGCCGACTATCTCGTCGCCGATCAAAGGATAATGACTCTCAAGACCACGACCAAGATTAGCTGTTAAGACGTATTAAATAATACAGCACTAAATGCTTGCAAAACACTATAAGTAGGGCTAACATGCTACTCATAGACACTATATGTAGCCTAACAAATATAGTTATCGTACTTTTATATTGAATAAAGGAGGTATGCAAGATGAAATGCAACCAATGTCAGATAGATGACACAAAAGTCATTGAGTCCAGAGATGCTGCAGACGGTCAAGCTATTCGCAGACGTCGGGTTTGTACCCACTGCGGACATCGCTTTACCACTTACGAGAGGGTTGAAAGACCTCAGCTCGTTGTAATCAAGTCTAGTGGTGTAAGAGAGCTCTTTGATCGACAGAAACTTATGTCTGGTCTTTATAGGGCTTGCGAGAAAACGTCAGTTACTAACTTACAACTTGAAAAATTAGTAAACGAGATAGAAAACGAACTGCAAGCACTTAGTGATTCAGAGGTACGCACCGCCACAATAGGCGATTTGGTTATGGATCGATTGGCGACTTTAAACGAAGTAGCCTACGTACGGTTCGCAAGTGTGTATCGAAAGTTTAAAGATATAAACAGTTTTGAGCGAGAGTTGTCTCAGATTCGAGAACGCAAGACAACCCAAGCATCAACAAGATAAGTTAAAAACCAGTTTTTAAAAATTAGTATAGACATTCAAATAAATGTGGAATATTATAGTGATTACAGGGAACTGGAACAAAAAGGTGAATAAAAATAACAACGAGCAAAAGCTCAATAATTAAGTGAGGGTTTATCATGGGACAAACAACCAGTTTGAAAGTTGGACGGCTATTTACTCCAACCAAGAAGAAGGCGTACGATGTGCTTAAGTGGGTCAAGACTGACTCAATTATTGTTAATCCGATAGCTAACAAACCAGTTTTTGAACAAAAAGGTGTTGAATTTCCAGAAGGCTGGTCCCTCAATGCTATAAATATTGTTGCTCAAAAATACTTCACCGGGACTCCAGGCACGAAAGAGCGCGAGAGTTCACTAAAGCACCTCATTGATAGAGTAGCTGATACTATTACCCGCCAAGGCTTACAGGAGGGCTATTTTGATAACGAAACAGACGCTGAAGACTTCAGAGAAGAACTTAAATATATACTAGCAACACAGAGAGCCGCCTTTAATTCACCGGTTTGGTTTAATATCGGTGTGCCAGAGCGTGCTCAACAGGCCAGCGCCTGCTTTATTCTTGGTATCAAGGATACTATGCCAGCTATCTTAAACTGGTACGTTGAAGAAGGTATGATTTTTAAGGGAGGTTCTGGTTCGGGGATTAATCTAAGTTCTGTTAGGTCGTCGGTCGAGCAGCTTGGCAAGAGCGCTGGAACTGCTTCTGGGCCTCTTAGCTTTATGCGTGGGGCTGATGCTTCAGCCGGAGCCATAAAAAGCGGCGGTAAGACTCGTAGAGCGGCCAAAATGGTAATTCTAAACGCCGATCATCCTGATGTTGAAGAGTTTATCTGGAGTAAGGCGCTTGAAGAGCGTAAAGCTCGTGATCTACAAGCAGCCGGTTGGGATATGAGTCTAGATGGCAAAGATTCCTTTAGCGTCCAGTACCAAAACGCCAACATCTCAGTTCGAGTTAGCGATGAGTTCATGGAGGCTGTTAAAGCTGATGCTGATTGGGACTTGAAAGCCGTGACTACTGGTAAGGTAGTTAAAACTCTAAAGGCTCGTAAAATTTTTCGTGAATTCGCCGAAGCGTCTTGGGAATGTGCCGATCCAGGCATGCAGTTTGATACAACCATTAATCGTTGGCACACTACACCGGTTGCTGGTCGTATTAATGCTTCCAACCCATGCAGTGAATATATGCATTTAGATGACTCAGCCTGTAACCTCGCAAGTATTAATTTATTAAAATATTTGCGCAAAGATAATAGCTTCGACGTACAATCTTTTGAGCATACTGTTGATGTTATATTTACAGCACAGGAGATTTTGGTTGGCTATAGTTCATATCCAACAGAGAAGATTGGGAAGACAGCTCGAGCTTACCGACAACTCGGCATAGGCTATGCCAACGTTGGAGCGTTGTTAATGGCACAAGGGTTACCATATGATTCTGATGAAGGTCGTGCTCAAGCCGCAGCTATAACGGCACTATTAACTGGTCGGTCTTATGCCGTCAGTGCTAGGATCGCTGCAAAAGTTGGTCCTTTCGCAGGATTCCATAAAGACCGAGAAGCTATGCTTAATGTTATCAAAATGCATAGGCAAGCCGTTTCTAAGATTGATGCAGCTTTAGTATCTGAGGATCTCTTAAGCGCTGCAACCAGTGCTTGGGATGACGCCGTAGAACTCAGTGAACTATATGGAGTTCGTAACTCTCAGGCTAGTCTTTTGGCCCCAACAGGGACGATTGGACTTATGATGGACTGTGATACGACCGGCATCGAACCAGATCTGGGTCTTGTAAAGGTTAAGAAGCTAGTCGGTGGCGGTACTATGAGTATTGTTAATCAGACAGTTCCTAGAGCTCTAGGGGCGCTAGGCTACACTAAATCACAAGTTGACGAGATTGTTACCTATATTGACGTTGAAAAAACTATTCTAGGAGCACCGCACTTAAAGAAGGAGCACGAACCAGTTTTTGCTTGTTCAATGGGTGACAACGCAATTCATTACCTAGGCCACGTAAAAATGATGGCTGCCGTACAGCCATTCTTATCAGGGGCTATAAGTAAGACTGTTAACTTGCCCGAAGAAGTAACTGTAGAAGATATTGAACAACTACATATTGAAGCTTGGGAAATGGGGATTAAGGCAATAGCAATCTATAGAGATAACTGTAAAGTAGCTCAACCTTTGTCTATGGCTAAGAAAGAAGACAGCAAAGACGCCAATACGGCGGAAGTAGCTACCGAAACAGAGAAGATTATAGTTAAAGGAGCAGTCCGACGACCACTTCCAAAGGTTCGCCAGGCTAAGACGTTTTCCTTTACTGTCGCAGATAGCCACGGTTACGTTACAATTGGTGAATATGACGACGGCACCCCTGGAGAAGTATTTATTAATACTGCCAAAATGGGGTCTACTTTAGCTGGTCTCATGGACTCTTTTGCTCGCTCAGTGAGCTATGGTCTCCAATACGGTGTACCACTCAAGACCTACGTTAAGGGTCTCAGCCACATGAATTTTGCACCATCAGGTATTACTGATGATCCAGAGATCCGTACAGCCTCAAGCCTAGTCGACTACATCTTTAGACGATTAGCCCTAAGCTACTTAAGCTTTGACGATCGATTGGAATTAGGCCTAGCATCGATAGATGACATGCCATCTGATGAACAGATAACTCTACTCACCGAGGAGCCACCAATCGAAGAAACGCCCGTTACCAAAGTTGTTCAACAAAAAGTTGCCGATAATCCGACAGTTATCTTAGAAGTACCGGTAACTAAAACCAGCGCTAATAGCGCAGCACCACTTTGTTACAACTGCGGTAATCAGACGCAGCGAGCTGGCAGTTGTTATGTTTGCAGTAGTTGTGGTTCGACCACTGGCTGCAGCTAGTAGCGACAGCTCAATCTATCCCTAGACCATATGCTACACTAGTCGTATGAAACTGCTTGTGCTCTATCAGCCAAAGTCTGAACACGCTAGAAGTGTCGAAGAATACCTTGATGATTTTAGGCGCCTTTATCCTGACATAGAGGTTGAGGTGTTAGACGCCGAAAGCGTTGAGGGGGTTAACAAGTGTCAGCTTTACGATATCTTAGAGTATCCGGCCCTTCTGGTCATAGGTAGAGACAACGTTCTACAAAATATGTGGCTCGGGAAGATGTTACCCCAAAAACAAGAAATAGTTTCGTATCTATACAGTTAGTTGATGTGGGCGAACAAATAGTCTATAGTTCTTAAGTGTTAGTTGTAAGGCATAATGCGTTTTGTCCTAACAGGTCAAATATGCGGCTATCAACCGTGAAAGCAGTGGGTAGAAAGGCACGCCAGGCGTGCTTAGTAGAACTCACCGGGTAGGCCCGAAATAGCCGTTAAATAAGCGTCAAAGAGTCATTTCTTTGGAAGTTGGATGGTACCACCCTTTTTAAGGGTTCCAACACCATAAAGAAGTGACTTTTATATTATAAAAGAGAGAATATTTGATTATGAAGTTTCAAAAGAATACCAGACGACCAGTAATAGAGTACGAGAAAGACCTGGTTCAATACTGGAAGAAGAACAAAATATTTGAGAAATCGATAGATAGTCGATCAAAAGACAACGATTACGTCTTTTATGATGGGCCGCCTTTTATTACCGGGGTACCACATTATGGGACTTTACTAAGCTCAATAGTTAAGGACGCTGTCCCAAGATATTGGACAATGAAAGGTAAAAGAATTGAAAGAGTTTGGGGTTGGGATTGCCACGGGCTCCCAGCGGAGGTCTTTACTGAGAAGAAACTTGGCATTAAAGACCGTAGAGACATCGGTACTAAAATTAGCCTAGAGGACTACATTAAAACCTGTAGGGATAATATGGTCCAAACCGGTAACGAGTGGGAAGAGACTATCGATCGTATTGGGCGTTGGGTTGATTTTCAGGGTGCTTATAAAACCATGGACAACAATTACATGGAATCAGTCTGGTGGGCTTTTAAGAAGCTGTATGATGATGACAAGATCTATGAAGGGGAAAAAGTATTACTTTACTGTACAAGAGATGCTACTCCCATCAGTAAGGCAGAAGTTGCTATGGATAATTCATATCAGGACGTTACTGATCCTTCAGTCTTTGTGAAATTCAAATTAGTTGATAGTGATAGCTATTTATTGGCTTGGACTACAACGCCCTGGACGTTACCGGCAAACACGGCTGTTGCTATCAATGAGCACGAAGATTATGCAGAAGTAGATGTCGATGGTTTGCATTTAATAATGGCAAATGAGTTAGTTGATAAAGTAATCCGTGATGAAAAACACAACACTATTCCACACAGTATTACAAGAGTGTTCAAGGGTAGTGAATTAATCGGAAGGAGTTATGAGCCTCTTTTTGAAAATCGTGGTAAAAATGCACACAAAATTTGGCATGCAGATTATGTGACTCTTGAAGATGGGTCCGGTATTGTACACTTGGCACCAGCTTACGGTGAAGAAGATTATGACTTGGCAAAAAAACAAGATTTTCCGGTAGTTTCGGACGTTGATAGTAGCGGTTTTTATACTTCTGGTGAGTGGAAGGGCCAACAAGTCTGGGAGGTGAATAAAGAGATAGCCAAAACCCTGCATGACCGCGGTGTCGTATGGAAAATTGAGTATATTCGTCACAGTTATCCGCATTGCCACCGCTGTGGTACAAAGCTGATGTATCGGGCTCACCCCAGTTGGTTTATGGATATAGATGGTCAGAGGCAGAAAATGATAGAGGCTAACGAGGGTATATATTGGTTCCCAGAGCACATTAAGCATGGACGGTTTGAAAATACTATTGAATCTGCCCCAGATTGGAATCTATCAAGAGACCGTTTCTGGGCTACTCCTATGCCGGTTTGGAAGGGTAAAGACAGCGAAGGTAAGGAGTTAATTAAGGTTGTTGGTAGTTATAATGAGCTTAAAGAACTCTCAGGTAAGGAGTTAGATGACTACCACAGACCATGGATAGACGATATTAAATTTACCATTGACGGAGTTGAGTATCGTAGGATAGACAAAGTGATGGATTGTTGGTTTGAGTCTGGATCAATGCCGTTTGCCCAGTTCCACTATCCATTTGAGAATAAAGAGAAATTTGAAAAAAACTTCCCCGGTGATTTTATCGCAGAGTACGTCGGACAGGTGAGAGCTTGGTTTTATTATGTGCATGCTATATCGGTAGGTCTATTTGGTGAAAAAGCTTTCAAAAATGTTATTGTAACTGGCACAATTCTGGGTAGTGATGGTAGAAAATTGTCAAAATCGCTCGGTAATTTTACAGACCCGAATACTGTCATAAATGACTATGGCGCTGACGCGCTGCGTTTTTTGCTACTAGCTTCACCAGTACTGAGCGGTGAAGATTTCTCGTTAGCCGACAAGGATGTGGCCGATATATCTCGAAAATTGAATATGATCTGGAATATGTATGACTTCTTCACGCTTTACGCATCTGTTGATGATTGGGAATGGGAAGGATCGCTTAAAGATCCTCTAGATGAGCTAGAAAATCCCCTCGATAGATGGGTGGTCTCTAGGCTACACCAGTTAGCAGTTGAGATAGACACCAATATGGAGGCCTATGATATACAAAAAGCCTTAAAACCAGTTCTAGAATTTATTGATGACGCTTCAAACTGGTACGTCAGGCGGTCTCGTCGTCGTTTCTGGAAGAGTGGTAATGATAGCGATAAGGCCAACGCTTATAAGACACTACACTACGTTTTATCGTACCTAGTAATGATAATAGCGCCTTTTACTCCGTTTCTATCTGATGAAATATATCAAAAGTTGACGAGAGAAGAGTCAGTCCATCTTTGTTATTGGCCAGAGGCAAGGGGCATCGACCTCGAGCTTATCAATAATATGACTAACGTCAGAGATTTAATTACCCAGGGGTTAGCCCAGCGTGCTGAGTCTGGCTTGAAAGTCAGACAACCCCTCCAGTCAGTCACTTTGTATGGGGTAGGTGAGCTTAATACACAACTAAGCGATATCGTTAAAGAAGAACTCAATGTTAAAGAAGTTAAAATCATCCAATCCGATAGTGAAGGGGTTGAGTTACGGGCAGAAGTCGACACTCAGCTTAGCGATGAACTCAGGGAAGAGGGTTTAATCCGTGAATTGATCCGTTTCATCCAGAACTCTCGTAAAGAAGCTGGGCTACAAGTAGAGGATAGAATATCATTACTTATAGATAGTGAGAGCCCAGAGATCAATCAAGCTACTATGTCGTACAAAGAAACAATCATGAGTGAAACACTCTGCACAGAGTTCGGTGAAGTCCCGGATGATGCTTTTGAGACGACAGTTAAGATTGGTGGGCTGCAAGTCAAAATCGCTCTGAGTAAATTCCTAGTTTAGCGGACTTAGGTTTGTCCAGGTTCAGATAGATAAGCGCCACTTCTAGAATACAATAAGGATTCTAGAAGGAGGCTTTTTATGAATGTCGGTAAACAGACTAGAACTGTTGAAGTATTCCCCGGACTTAGTCTGGTT
>Ga0182016_10002283_pt1 | contig 22676 bp, 19 predicted proteins | sample 712S2MmetaG_FD_120491 | JGI IMG/M metagenome (GOLD analysis project Ga0182016, IMG submission 120491) | Permafrost microbial communities from Stordalen Mire, Sweden - 712S2M metaG | ecosystem: Environmental > Terrestrial > Soil > Wetlands > Permafrost | place: Sweden: Stordalen | collected... | reverse complement strand
CGAAGGTGACGAGCGGAATGTTGAACGCGTCACAGGTGCGTACGAAACGCGCGGCCTTCTCACTCGAGTCGATGTCGAGGACACCGGCGAGCACGTTGGGCTGGTTGGCCACGATGCCCACGGAGTGACCATCGATGCGCGCGAAGCCAACGGTGATCTGCTGGGCGAAGGCCGCGTGGACTTCCATGAAGTCCCCGCCATCGACGATCGACGTGATGATCCTCTTCATGTCGTAGGGGAGATTGGGCGAACCGGGAAGGACGTCACGTAACTCTTCGCAGAGGCGGTTGGGGTCGTCGCCGGTGAGGATTCGAGGCGCCTCCTCCATGTTGTTCGACGGCAGGAACGACAGGAGGTAACGAACCTCGTCGAGCACACTCTTCTCATCGGGCATGACGAAGTTCGCGACGCCGGACTTCGTGGCGTGGGTCATCGCCCCGCCGAGTTCCTCCAGCGTGACATCCTCGCCGGTGACGGTCTTCACGACGTCGGGCCCGGTGATGAACATGTGACTGGTGTCCTTCACCATGAAGATGAAGTCCGTGAGGGCCGGTGAGTACACGCCACCTCCGGCGCTCGGCCCGAGGATGACCGAGATCTGTGGCACCACGCCCGAGGCCCGGGCGTTGCGTTTGAAGATGCCGCCGTAGGCGTTGAGGGCCGCCACGCCCTCTTGGATTCTCGCACCACCGCCGTCGTTGAGGCCGACGATGGGCAGCCCCATCGCCGTCGCCATGTCCATGATCTTGTGGATCTTCTCGCCGTGGGCTTCGCCCACGGCCCCTCCAAAGACGGTGGAGTCCTGGGAGAAGACGCAGACCTGACGGCCATCGATCTTTCCGTAGCCCGTGATCACACCGTCGGTATAGGGACGATTGTCCTCCATGCCCATCCCATCGGCGTTGTGGCGACTCAGCATGTCGAGTTCCTGGAACGTGTCCTCGTCGAGCAAGTATTCGATTCGCTCGCGGGCCGTCATCTTGCCTCGCGCGAGGTGGCGTTCGATCGCTTTCTCACCGCCAGCCACACGAGCTTGGGACTTACGAGCGTCCAGATCCGTCAAGCGCTCTTGCATTGAATGCTCCATGAGTTGCAAGGCTATCCAATCAACAGATAGGTCGCCCCAACGAGCAAACGGACTGGGCCTGTCGCTACTGACCCTCTTGGACGAGCTCGATCAATGTCCCAAACGACGCCTTGGGATGGACGAAGGCCACGACGGTCCCGCGTGAACCGGGGCGCGGCACCTCATCAATGACGCGCGCACCCGACGCCTTCACCGCTTCGAGCGCGATGGCGCAGTCGTCCACGCGGTAGGCCACGTGATGGAGCCCTTCACCGTTCTTGGCCAGATACTTCGCCACCGGTGAGTCGTCGCGCGTTGGTGTGAGGAGTTGGATGTAGGAGTCGGCCACCTTGATCAACGCCTCGTCGACCCCGTCGGACACGACCTCCTCGCGGTGCACGACCACGGCGCCCAGCACATCCTCGTACCAGTGGATCGCCGCGTCGATGTCGTTGACCGCAATGGCGACGTGGTCGATCTCGGTCAGCAACGATGTCACGCTTAATCCAGGTCGTGTCGGCGAAAGATGGTGAGTCGATCCTCACCGACCTGGGCTCGAAGTTCGGGGTTCGTGATGCCGAGTCCCTCTCGCTCCGCCACGCAGAGAACACCGATCTTGCCCTCGTGGCGATTGTGGTGGACTTCAAACGCGGCCTCCCCCGTCTCGACGAGCGGGAACACAGCCGAGAGTGGCGGTACGACTTTGCCGTCCATGATGGTCTGATTGGCCGCCCACGCCTCGCGGTAGTTCGAGAAATGCGACCCCTTGATCGTCTTTAGTTTCATCCACAGGTGGCGGTTGTCGTATTCGATCATGTACCCACTCGTGGCCGCGCACGTCACGATCGTGCCGCCTCGCTTCGCGACGAAGACACTCGCCCCCATCGTGGAGCGACCGGGATGCTCGAAGACAATGTCGGGGTCTGCGCCGACGAGGGCGCGGATGTCCTTGCCCAGTCGGCGCCACTCACTTTCGTCCTGGGTGTGTTCGTCTTTCCAGAACCGATAGTCATTGGCGCGACGGTCGATGACGTGCTCGCAGCCGAGTTCGCGCAGCGTGTCGACCTTGCTCGCACTCGACACGACGCCGATCGGCGTGGCGCCGGAGTTGAGGACGTGCTGCACGGCGAAGGAACCGATGCCACCCGACGCGCCCCAGATGAGCACCTTGTCGCCCTGGGTGACCGGCGCGCCGTTGTGCGACACCAACATTCGATAGGCCGTGGAGTTGCACAGCGCGTTGACCGCCGCCTCTTCCCACGTCAGGTGGGTCGGCTTGGGCATCAGCTGGTTCGCCTTCACCACACATATGTCCGCGAGTCCTCCGAAGTTGGTCTCGAATCCCCAGATCCGCTGACTGCTCGACAGCATCGAGTCGTCGTGACTGGACGGGTCCTGGTCGTCGACGTAGTTGCAGTGCACGGTGACCTCGTCACCGACGCTCCAGTTCCGCACGGCCGATCCGGCGCGAATGATGACGCCAGCGGCATCTGAGCCAATGACGTGGTAGTCGAGCGCGTGTCGCTGGCCCCAGAACGACTCCTTGGCGAGTCGATCGAGGAATCCAAACGTGGAGAGCGGCTCGAAGATGCTCGTCCACACCGAGTTGAAGTTGATCGACGACGCCATCACCGCGATGAACACCTCGTCCGGCGCTAATTCAGGCACCGGCACCTCGTCGACGTGCAGACTTCGCCGCGGATCCTTGTCGACGCTCGCCATCCCCTCGAACATCGCCTGTTCGTCACGACGAACGAACACGGCCCGGGTCGTCAACGGCATGTCAATGGACGCCAAGACCGCCCCCGAAGCACCGGCGCGGACCGCGTCGAGAATCTCACTCATGGCGGTGAGGTTAGTTGGCGCACGCGGATTCTCAGATACACCGTCCCGCCATTACCTCGAGCCCGATAGGAATGTGGAAGAACCGTCTATCGTGAATTGCACTGGATCAAAGGAGTTTTCATGTCACGCAGCGTTATCGTCGCGGGAAGTCGAACTGCCATAGGCAAGCTCGCGGGCGCGTTCGCGTCACTCAGCGCCATGGACTTGGGCGGCGCCGCCATCAAAGGAGTACTCGACCGCACCGGGGTCGACCCCGCGAGCGTGGACCTCGTATTGATGGGTCAAGTGCTCCAAGCCGGTCAAGGTCAGATCACCGCTCGCCAAGCGGCGGTGAAGGGCGGCATCCCCATGACCGTCAACGCCACCACGATCAACAAGGTCTGTCTTTCGGGACTGCAGACGATCTATCTCGCGGACCTCATGATCCGAGCCGGCGAAGCCGACATCATCATCGCCGGTGGCATGGAGTCCATGACGAACGCACCGTACTTACTGCCCGGCGCGCGAGCTGGCTACCGCATTGGCGACCAGAAGGTCGTCGACTCGATGATGTTCGACGGTCTCACGTGCGCCTTCGACCAGTGCGCCATGGGTCTCTCCACCGAGCGCTACAACCAGGGTCGCATCACTCGCGCCCGCCAGGACGAGTTCTCGGCCCGGAGCCACCAGTTGGCCGCCGACGCCATCAAGTCGGGCAAGTTCGCCGAGGAGATCGTGCCCGTCGCGGTCCCCCAGCGAAAGGGCGACCCGGTGTTGATCGAGACTGACGAGGGCGTGCGCGCCGAGACGACGGTGGAATCACTCGGCCAACTCCGTGGCGCGTTCGAGAAGGACGGGACCATCACCGCGGGCAACGCCTCGCAGATCTCTGACGGTGGCGCGGCGGTGCTCGTCATGTCGGCCGAGCGAGCCGAGCAACTCGGGCTCGCGCCACTGGGAGAACTCGTCAGCTACGGCCAGGTCGCGGGACCCGACGCCTCGCTCCTCACACAACCGTCGCGCGCCATCGCCCAGGCGGCGAAGAAGGCCAAGTTGGACCTTTCAAGCATCGACCTCTTCGAGATCAACGAGGCGTTCGCCGCCGTGGGGCTCGCCTCCGCCGATGACCTCGGTATCGATGAAGACAAGATCAACGTCAATGGCGGCGCCATCGCCCTCGGTCATCCGGTTGGGATGTCGGGAACGCGCATTGCGCTCACCGCACTCACTGAGTTACGTCGACGCGGCGGTGGTGTGGCCGCGGTGGCCCTCTGCGGTGGTGGCGGTCAAGGTGACGCCGCCATTCTTCGCTCCCTCTAATCGGGGACGAAGCTCGCCACGAAGTCGTAATGCTCCAGAGCGACCGACCGATCCTCAGGCAGTTCGAGGACGAAGGCACCGCCCAGTGGATAGTGATTGTTGCGCAACTCGTCGGGCAACTCCTTGGCCAGCGTGAACATCAACTCGAGCACCGTGGGATTGTGGGCGACGACCAGCAGCGACGTCGTTAAGGGATCGATCGCCGCGAGTTCACGGACGACGTCCTGCGCCGAGACATCGCGGACGCCGTTGTAGATCAACTCACTGAATTCACACCGTTCGACGAAGGGTGTCCCGTGGAACGCTCGACGAAACGTCTCCCTCGTGCGAGCTGCGGAGCTGACGAGCGCCGTCGTCGGTCCAAATTGGCCGAGTTCCTCCGGATCCTTCGCCGAGAGTCGGAGTTTTTCACACTCGTCGCGGCCACGTTTGTTCAGCGTGCGAACGAAATCGGACTCGCCGTGCCCGGCGGGCGACGTCTTCGCGTGTCGAACGATCGTGAGATAGCGCACCCCTCAATACTGGCGCATCAGCGTGGCGCCCACCACTGGTGCGGTGGTTTAGCGTTGGAGGGTGCACGCATCCTTGACGTACTTCCAGGCAATCATCATGGGACTGACACAAGGGATCACCGAACTCTTCCCGATTTCGAGCCTTGGCCATTCCGTGCTGCTGCCGGGAGTCCTCGGCTGGCACAACCTCGTCGCTGCTCAGTCCAAGCCCGAGTCATTCTTCCTCGCCTTCATCGTCGGTCTGCACGTCGGCACGGCCCTCGGTCTCCTCGTCTATTACCGCGCCACCTGGATCACCCTCTTTCGAGGTCTCGGCCGGCAACTCGCGGGGACACGAACGAACGGCGTCTCGTCACTGTGGCATCTCTCAGATCCCGACATTGACAAGAACTACCGACTGCTGTTCGTACTGGCCGTCGCCACGGTACCCGTCGGCATCGCCGGTCTCTTGTTCGAGCACGAGTTACGCGTGCTGTTCGCCAAACCGCTCGCCGCGGCGATTTTCCTCACCCTGAACGGTGTGATCCTGCTCGTCGGCGAGCGGCTCCGTCGAAACGGCGGCCGTCACGTGCAGTTCAAGTCGCTCGACACGATGAGCGTGCGCGGTGCCTTCGCCATTGGCTGTTCACAGATCTTCGCCCTCTTCGCCGGGATATCTCGTAGTGGTATCTCAATGGTGGCTGGCTTGATGGACGGGCTTGACCACGAGGAGTCGGCGAACTTCGCGTTCCTACTCGCAACGCCGGTCATCCTCCTGGCCGGCGTGTTGAAACTGCCCGACCTCATGGGTCCCCTCGGCGACGGTGTGCGCTACCAGACGCTGGTTGGCGCACTCTGCGCCATGGTGACCGCACTTATCTCCGTGCGGTTCCTCACCAAGTGGTTTACGACCAAGACCCTGACGCCCTTTGGTTTCTACAGTCTCGTCGCCGGACTTCTCTGTGTGGTGCGCTTCGCCTAATCGGTGAGGATTCGCCGACCGTCGATCGCGCGGCCGAGCGTGAGGTCGTCGGCGAACTCCAAATCGCCTCCGACGGGCAGTCCGCTCGCCGGTTGCGACACGATGAGGCCCGGCACCTGCAGCAGTCGACTGAGGTACATGGCCGTCGCGTCGCCTTCCACATTGGAGTTGAAACAGAGGATGACCTCCTTTACCGGACCGTGCAGACGAAGTATCAACTCCTGGATTCGTAGTCGGTCGGGCGTGATGCCTTCGAGGGGATTGAGCACACCGTGCAACACGTGATACGTCCCGTGGAACGCACCGGAGCGCTCAACGGCGACAACATCGGGAGGGTTCTCGACCACGCAGATGGTCGTCTGGTCGCGCCGTTCGTCGGCGCAGATCGGACACAGTCCCCCGGTCTCGGCAATGTTGCAACAACGTTCGCAGAACGAGAGTTTCGTCTTCATCTCGTCGAGCGACTGCGCGAGTCGCGCCACGTCTTCGTTGGGTTGTCGCATCAACCAGAACGCAATGCGCTGTGCCGATTTGGGTCCGACGCCGGGAAAGCGTCCCAGTTCGTCGACTACGGCCTGGAGTGGTGGTGGGTAACTCATCAGATCTCCGTCGTGCCGGGGAACATCTCGGTGATGAGGTGCTCGCCGGCTGAGTCCACGATGATGACCGACTCGTCGGGTGAGTACGTCTCCTCGACGTCCACTGGTCGCGGCTGCGCGCGGCGAGGTGTCGATGCCGGTGCGGGCGTTGACGTCGCGAGCGAAGGATCGACAGCCCACGTGATCTGGAGCGGAGTCTTGAACTCGTGTTCCATCGCACTCTTGAGACCCTGAGCGAACAGTTCGGTGTTTTGGCGCATCTCCTCACTGGGCAGTGCAATGGTGAGGTGCGACCCTTCGAGGGATCGAACGAACGCCGCCTTTAAGAGGAGTTGTGCCCCGCGCGACGTATGTGGGATGACTCGTTCCACGAATCGCTCGCGAACGTCGTCTAGGTCCAGGTCAACGCTGGACGACGACTCTCCGGTGGTTGTGACGACGAGCGCCGGCTCGGTCGTCGGCTCAGTCGCCGCGGACGCCTTGGGGACAATGGGCGCGTTCGGGCTCTGGGTGGGCGCACCAATCGGTCGCAACACCGCAGGAGCGATTGGCACAACCGGCTCCACACGAACGCCGTCGCGTTCGAGACGTGTCACTCGCTCGTCGAGCGCTTCGATCGAACTGTCGAGTTCGGGCTTGATGAGTCGCACCAACGCCACCTCGAGGATCACGATCTTCTCGGGGGCACTCTTCATCTCGCGCATGGCCCGCCCAACGGTCTCGAGAATTCGCACGGTCCGGGGAAGTCCCAGTTGTTCGCCCCACGCGGTCAATCGATCTCGGTCACTATCCACGGCGTCGGCGACCTCGGGGGCCACTTGCAGCAGGAAGACCTGGCGCACCTCTCCAGCGAAACTCTCCGCGAGCTGTTCGGGGTCCCATCCTTCTCGCGTCAACACCGCGAGTGACTTCAACGCTTCGACGGCGTCACCATCGACGAGGGCGTGGAAGAGTCCGTCAAACTCCGGTTGACTCTCAATGAGTGAACCGGTCGCGATGAGTTGATCGAGCGCGCTGAGCGCGTCACGGGCCGAGCCACGACCGAGTCGCACCGCCGCTTCGATGGTCGCATCATCGGCCTTCAACCCGGCTGCCTTCTCAACTTCGTGCAGCAATGAGTTGAGCGTCTCTCCGTTGAAGAGTCGGAACTCGAGGTGTTGGGTTCGAGAGCGAATGGTCGGCATGACCTTGTGAGGATCGGTCGTCGCCAGGACGAACACGACGTGCGGGGGAGGTTCTTCCAATGTCTTCAACAGCGCCGCAGACGCCGCCTTACTCAGTTGGTGCACCTCGTCGAAGATGTAGACCTTCCAACTGCCCGGCGTGCCGTGCCACGCGCCCGCGGTGATGTCACGGATGTCGTCGACACCGTTGTTGGAGGCGGCGTCGAGTTCAGTCACGTCGAGTGATGTTCCCTTGGTGATGGCAATGCAACTCGCACACTTGTTACAGGCGTCACCGTCGAGGGGATTCTCACAGTTGAGCGCCTTGGCGAGGATTCGCGCCGTCGTCGTCTTCCCCGTCCCTCGGGGACCAGAAAAGAGATAGGCGTGCGAGACGCGCTGGTTCTTCACGGCTCCTTGAAGTGCCCGAACCACGTGGTCCTGACCTCGAAGTTCGACGAATCGACCCGGGCGGAATCGTCGGTACAGAGACGTCACACCGTCAATCGACGTGGGGGTTGTGGACGCTTCAGCCATGCACGCATGCTAACGGTGGGGTGTGAGTTGCCGAGGTCCAAAGCAGTGGTCAGGCGATCCGTGGCACCCAACGCGATTTGCTGAGAGCTGCTGGCTTCCACCCCTGACTCGGTTCACAAACGGTCGTCGCACGGGACCCGACCACTGCTTTGGACCTCGGCCGTTAAAAGGCTACCGGAGAAGGCGAACAGGCGGCTCGGGGTAACCTTGCTCGCCGGTATTCATTTCGTAGGTGAGCGTCGGCAAGTCGGGAGGAGTGCGAGAGCGGCCGAATCGGCACGATTGGAAATCGTGTGAAGGGAAACCTTCCGTGGGTTCAAATCCCACCTCCTCCGCCAACCATGGGGTCTGCACCAAAGTAGGCCCCATCCGTTGATAAGGCCCCACGAGTCCCCTTCAAATGTCGATTAGTGGGTTCACGGCAACTCGTGCACTCGACGTCACGTCGAAATCACCAAGTTCGACCGACCGGTGCGGCGCCACGATTGCTTGTGCTGTTGATCAATCTCAAAGTCAGACTTGCTACGAGCGATCAGGCTCAGGAGAACCACAGGAATTCCTTAGCGTGCAATTAGTCGTTCGCTATCAACGACTTAAGGGACCCGGCACAGAATCGGGGTATGAAAAGAAAGAACCTCACCTCGTGGATATTCACCATGTTGATCTCGCTCGGCACGTTCGCCGGTGTCCTCACCGCCATGGGCACGCTCGGCGTGCAGACGGCGAGCACGGTGGCCGCCAGCGCCCAATCGACGGTCGCACCTGTCACATCAATCCCGTCTTCCTCGTCGCCTGCGTCGCACACTTCGCTCGCGTCGAAGACTCCGGTTTCGCTCGCGTCCCTACCGGCCGGCGGCCGTGACGACTCGTCGTTCACGAGGGGCTCATCCTCCTCTCGCTCGACCTTCACCTCCGGTTCGGACAACTGACGATGCCGACTTCGATGAAGCTCGCGAAGCGACCGTCGCTCCCGGGCCCCACGACGGAGCTGCCCGCGGGTTCGCAGCGCGGTTCGGGACCGGCGCCAATGCCTCGCGTCGCCGACTGGTTCGCCTGGTTGGGCGGCCTCGGCCTCGGGGCTAGCGCCGCGTTCGCGCTCTCGCAAGATTCATTGCACTCGGTGACCTCGATGGCCGGCTTCCTCGACGCCATCGGACGACTGAGCGGCATGGTGGGCACCTACTTGCTGCTCGCGATGTTGTTGTTGATGGCGCGCATCCCTTGGCTCGAACGCACAGTCGGTCAGGACCGGCTCACTCGTTGGCACCGACGCATCGGTGCGTGGCCGGTCGCGCTCATCACGTTGCACGTGGTCACACTGCTCTTCGGCTACGCCGCCGTGGCCAAGACGAACATCGTGAATCAGGCTGTCACGTTCATTCAGCACTACCCCGACATGCTGATGGCCTTCGTCGGCTTCGGGTTGTTGCTCCTCGCAACGACGTTCTCCATCCCTCAGATCCGACGCCGGCTCCGCTACGAAACGTGGTGGACCATCCACCTCGCGTTCTACTTCGCGGTCGCGCTCAGTTTCGCTCACCAGGTCCGTACAGGCGTCATCTTTCTGGGCCACCCAATGAGCGTCGCGGTGTGGACGAGGATCTTCGCCGCTGTGGCGAGCGTGTTGGTTCTCTCGCGCATCGTGCGTCCGATTGTGGCGAATCTGCGCTTCCGTTTGCGCGTGACCTCGGTCGAAGAGGTCTCACCGGGTGTGTTCGCCATCGTGATGCACGGCCGCCACCTCGAGCGTCTGAACGTCTCTGGGGGACAATACTTCCAGTGGCGCTTTCTGGCCCCGGGGCTGCTGATCCACAGTCACCCCTACTCGCTCTCGTCACTGCCCAACCCGCCGTATCTTCGAATGACGGTGAAGTCCTTGGGCGACCAGTCCTCCGCGCTCGCGCACCTTCGCCCCGGCACGCGCGTCTTCATCGAAGGTCCCTACGGCGTTTTCACCCGTCACCAGATCACCGCGCCGACCGTCACGCTCATCGGCGCCGGCGTGGGTGTGACACCACTGCGGGCCCTGCTTGAGGATCTCCCCAACGACATCGCGGTGACGGTGTTGCTGCGAGCGTCGACCGTTGAGGACTTGGTGCACGCCGACGAAGTCCGCGCGCTCGTCGAGCGACGACAGGGCACCTTCCACACCATCCTCGGGCCCCGGCAACGAACGCGGCTCGATCGCACCACTTTGAACAAACTGGCCCCGCACGTCCGTGACAGTGACGTCTACGTCTGTGGGCCCGCGGGTTTCACCGATGACGTCGCGCACGCCGCGGCCAGTTTGGGAGTACCCACCACACGAATCCACCTAGAGGAGTTTTCATTCTGATGACTACACGACGCGCCCCCATGGTCGTACTCGGCACCATCGTTGGCCTCGTCGCGATCGGTAGCTTCCGCGCGAGCCCGGCGGCACTCTCCCTGACGACGACTCCCGCCCCGGCGGCGGTCACCGCGACATCGCGCACCGCATCTACTCCCACCAATCATTCGACGACGACCCCGTCGGCGGCGGCCAAGTCCAGCACGACTGCCGCCCCGTCCGCGGCGCGTAGCCAGACCGGCTCGACGGTCAACTACAACTACGGCACGCTCGCGGTCTCGGTCACCGTCCAGGGCAAGACCATCACCAACATCTCGGTGCCAACACTCAACGACGGTGGAAATCCGTACTCACAGAGCCTCGACTCGATGTCGATCCCCATATTGACGAAGGAGGCCATGGCCGCCCAGAGTGCGAATATCCAGAGCGTCTCGGGTGCGAGCTACACCAGTGCTGGTTTCATCCAGTCATTACAAAGTGCGTTGACGTCACTGGGGATGTGAGACGACCACCCCGAACCTCAACTCATTCGTCGGCACGCTCCCAAAGTCGACCGTCTGGTCAAGCCTGATTCCATGTCGAGCGCACGTATCGCTCAAGTCCGTCGAGAATGAGGTCAAGCCCGAACTCGAACTCGCCTTCCTCTGCGACCTCTGATGACTTCATGTGCACTCCAGCGTGCTCCATGAGGTAGGGGAACACGTCGGGGTCGAGTTGGCGCATCAGGGTGTCGACGAAGTCCGGGGGGGCGTCCTCGGGGAGGGCGTGACCGAGTTGCCAGATGGTGAAACCCAGTATGTGACTATCGAGTGCGTGGTAGCCCCTCGAAGCGGCCTCGGGCGTGAACCCTGCCTTGCGCAGCCTCGCGAGAATTGACTCGATGTAGCCCATACGCACCGAGACCGCCGGCGCTGAAGGTGGGGAGAGGATGAGCTGGGTCGCCCAGGGGTGACGAAGCAGGGCCTCATGGGCTGACACCGCCGTCGCTCGCATTTCCGATCGCCAGTCCTGAGCGGTGGGCGCCAGATCGATCTCGGAGAGCACGAGCTCCACGATCCCGGTGAGGAGATCGTCCTTGTCCTCCACGTAGTTGTAGAGCGACATCGCCTCCACTCCCAAGGCTTGGCCGAGCGCGCGCATGGTCAGAGAGTCAAGCCCGGTGCTGTCCGCCATGTCGAGAGCGGCGCGCAAGACCCGTTCCCGGCTGAGCGGGGTCCTCGTTCGATGAGTTCGTGGCGTACGGGGCACGCTTGACATACTTACAGAGTATGGGTAAGTTTACGGTGTAAGTATACAGCGTAAGTGAACTCCGAGGATGGTGAAGGGAATACTGATGAAGGCAATCACCAGAACTACATATGGGTCAGCCGAGAGCCTCACTTTCGACGAGGTTCCGATGCCCGAGGTAATGGACAGCGACGTGCTCGTGAAGGTAGAGGCGAGTTCCGTCAATCCCCTCGACTGGCATTTCGTCCGTGGCGAGCCCTACTTGTTGCGAATGAACGCTGGCTTTCGGCGACCAAAGAACCCGGAGTTGGGCGTCGACGTCGCGGGCACCGTCACCGCAGTCGGCGCGAACGTCACGCGGTTCGAGATCGGCGACGACGTCTTCGGTCTCGCGAGGGGCGCGTTCGCCGAGTACGCCGCCGCGGACGAGAAGCGCCTCGCCTCCAAGCCCGACGCCTTGACGTTCGAGTCAGCGGCGTCCCTCCCGTGCGCCGGGATTACCGCCCTTATCGCGGTTCGAGACAAGGGAGGGGTCCGATCAGGAATGTCGGTGCTCGTCAACGGCGCGTCTGGGGGCGTCGGGTCCTACGCAGTTCAGATCGCGAAGTCACTCGGAGCCGAGGTGACCGGGGTGTGTAGCACGAGGAATGTTGAACTGGTGAAGTCAATCGGCGCCGACGAGGTCATCGACTACTCGCGTGATGACTTCGCTCGCCAGCGCCGGCGATATGACGTGGTCGTCGATACGATCGGGAACCGCTCGCTGCGCGACCTTCGTCGCGCACTGAAGCCGCGAGGGACGCTCGTCGTCGCGGGTGGAGGAAGCGGGAAGTGGTTCCGACCGATGGCGTTGTTGCTGAAAGCCGTCGTCGTTGGACCTTTCGTCCGCCAGCAACTTCGCTACTTCATGGCGGTGGTCACGACGGAGGACCTCGAGACGCTGTCCACGCTCGTGACGTCGGGCGACGTCGTTCCGCTCATCGATCGGACGTACTCGTTGAGTGAAACGCCAGCGGCACTGGGCTATCTCGAACAAGGTCACGCTCGAGGCAAGGTCATCATCACCGTGTGAAGTACTGGGCTGGCGGGCCACTCCGGTTAGCGACGACTTGGGATGGCGAGGAAGTGAGGGCCAGCTTCATATCGTCGTGTGGGAAAATGACTCCGTGCTCGGCGATCGACGGCAATACCACGGCGTACGGAACCGGCGCGAGAGGCTCCACGCGCTGCGCCTCCATCTCTCGCTGTCACGTCGCGCGCAACTCGTCTCACTGTGCTTCCTCGTTGGCGTTTTGGCACTCATTCCCTGGACCGTCTTTCTCGCCCTCACGCTCCCTCCCAGATTCCACGCGCAACACTGGCGCCTTCTCTGGACCGGATTCGACGCGGCATTGATCGCAGTGCTCCTCCTCGCGGCGTGGGCGGCGTGGTACCGGCGCCAGATACTCGCAGCGATTTCCATGGTCGCCGGGACCCTGCTCTTCTGCGACGCGTGGTTCGACATGGTCACGTCCTTCGGCCACCGCGACGAATGGCTGACCATGCTCACGGGGTTCGGTGTTGAACTGCCGCTCGGGCTCTTCTTCTTCTGGCTGTATCGACGCATCGCGATGACCACCATGTCAGTGCTGCATCGCGACGCGGGCATCGATCCTCAAACGAGGAGGCTTCGTGATTACATGATCGTCCAGGTGGAGAGTGAGGTGCTCGACCTCGAGCCTGACGATCAAACCAATCCGTCGACGTAACACGGAGACGTCGCCAAGGCCTCCAGCTCCCGAGCGAATTCGACGACCTACAGGGTCTAACTCGAGATGCCTGACGCGAGTACTCCTACGAGCACTCCGTTCAGGTGCACTTCACCTTTCCAGACGGTGTCGTCGTGCAAATGGTCGTTGTAGTGATCGGCACGGTCGTCGGAGGAACATAGACGGTTGTCGGCGTCGCGAGTGTCGTTGGCGTCGTTGGCGTAACCGGGACGGTTGTCGGTGTGCTGACCGGCCTGATGGTCGTCGTGACCGCTCCGCCGGACCGTGGAACAGTCGAGGTTGGTGACGTCGAGTGCGGTGCCAATGTCGTGCTCGAATGATCGACGGGACGTCCGCTCGAAGGTGGTCGCGTGGTCGAGTGACCTGGCAACGTCGTCGTTGAATGGCCGGTTGCGTGTGACGACGTCCCTTTCGATCGTGCGGGCACCGAACGCAAAGGCACGTGAGGAGTCGTCGTCACCACGGTGGAGGCGGTCGAATTCGCGAGATTCGCGGCGCTGGCAAAATAGTGGACCCCGAAGGCCGATACGAGTCCCGAACCAATGAATATCGCCTGTGTCAGTTGGCGAACACGAGTGAAGCTCCTTCGGCGAAGTTGGAGTGAAGCGTCCGCCGGGTGTCCGATCGGGCCCTTCTTCGCGAAGAGGCGAGCCATCTAATCGCTCCCAGGCGGGTCATCGGATCCGCCGCCACTCCCACCGCCCCCGTCGCCGCGGTGCGGTCGCGTCGTTGTGGTGGTTGGCGGGATCGTTGACGTCGTCGTCGTTGACGTGGTGGTCGTTGAAGTAGTCGTTGACGTCGTACTGGTCGTGGTCGAGGGGACAGTCGTCGTTGCGACGTGGGTCGGACGTACGGGCGTTTTATGTATGGCCGTCTGAGGCTTCACTGGCGGCGTTGCCACCAACCTCGAGCGAGCAGGGCGCACGACATCGTGCGCAACTGAAGTCGTGGCACGATGACTGACGGCAATGGTCGTCACCGGGGGGCTCGCGACGGGCGTTGGGACACGTGCCAACTGGCCCGACGCAACCACGGCGAGCGCAAGGGCCAGCGTGACGACACCCGTGGTCATCCACGAAGCGAGGGCCCTAAGTCGTTGCATCGCCCCTCCTCATAGTGCGTCGACGGGAAGTGAAATTGGTCCTAGACCTTTTCATTCGAAAAGCAATTCATCGTCAAGATACTGACTCGGGCGCATAAATCACTCCCTAGGAATCAGAATTTAAAGAGTTCGTAACAAAACCAAATACAGAGGAACGAGCAGCCATCCGAAGAACATCGCCCACGGTCGATGGGCTTGTCCCTTCGAGATGGTCATCCCAGTATTCGACCACTCCGCACTTCGCGGTGCGACAGTCGGCTCCGGTTGTCGAACACCTCATGTCCGAGCGGTTGCACGTTCAACCAGACCGCGTGAGCGTTCGGGAGCGAAAGCCTCCCCGGGACGTGCAACGCGGGTTGAGATTCAGAGACCAAACGAGGGCGAAGCGAGCTGGGATTCAAGGTAGGCCCGCTCGGACTGGTTCGCGGTCAGTTCGATGGCTCGTCGTTGCTCGCGCCGGGCCTCCTCGAGACGGCCCACACGTCGAAGCAGGTCCGCTTTGATCGCCGGCAGATAGTGGTAACTGGCAAGTTCGCCCTGCGCGTCCAGCGCTTCGACCTCCTCGAGCGCGAACTCGGGACCCCTCACCATCGACACCGCGACGGCTCGATTGAGAGCAACGATTGGAGTTGGCCACGCCACCGTCAGTTCGTCGTAGAGACGGACGATGCTCGCCCAGTCAGTCTCTTCATACGAAGGCGCCTGCGCGTGCACCAACGCAATGGCCGCTTGGAGAACGTATTTCTCCGGTCGTCCAAAGCGCAGTCCTTCGTCAATCAGATCTCGCGCATCGCTGATCGCCTGCCCATCCCACTGCGTTCGATCCTGCTCATCCAAACGAATCGGTTGGCCGTCGGACCCGACCCGCGTCCCCTGTCGGGCAGTCGTCACGACGAGCAACGCCAGGAGTCCACGAATCTCTTGCTCGTCGGGCATGAGTTCGCGAAGCACATGGGTCATTCGAAGTGCCTCGTCCACCAACTCGGGTCGCGTCAAGGTCTCACCAGATTGAGCGGTGTGCCCCATCGTGAAGAGGAGATAAATGACACCCAGTACCGTAGAGAGCCGTTCGGGTAGTTGAGATTCGCGCGGCACCCGGAAGGGTATGCGCGCGATCGCTATCTTCTTCTTCGCTCGCGTCAGACGTGCCGCCATCGTCGTCTCCGTGACGACGAACACACGCGCGATGTCAGCCGTGGACATGCCCACCACGAGGCGCAAGGTCAGTGCCATCTGTGCCTCACGCGATAGTGCAGGGTGACAGCACATGAAGATGAGTCGTAGTCGCTCGTCCCCTATTTCATCGGCATCACTCCGTCTGTGCTCCACCTCGACCTCATCGTTCAACGTCGATTCCTCCGTGACCAACAACGGAACCTTGGACCGCAACGTCATGTCTCTGCGCAGGACGTCCACGGCGCGACGCTTGGCAACAGTTGTGAGCCACGCTGACGGGTTCGCGGGAATCCCATCGCGAGTCCAGACCACGAGTGCCGTCGCGTACGACTCCTGCACGCACTCCTCGGCCACATCCAGGTCGCGCACTATCAATGCCGTCGCGGCGAGGACGACGGCCCACTCGCTTTCGTGGACCTTTGCCAGCTCCCTCTCGACATCGCTCTGCACGACGTTGCGAGGGGCACCACGACGCAAATTCTCCATCCTCGATCAGTCGGCTCGCGCCGGGATCACCCAACTCTCGACCGGGCGCACCTCGATACCGCCGCCCTGGCGAAGTATCGGGTTGGTCCGCGCAATCTCGAGTGCCGCGTCGAGGTCGGCCGCTTCGATGATGCCGAATCCGAGGATGACTTCCTTCGCCTCAAGGAAGGGGCCGTCAGTCATCACGTCGCCTCGAAGCGACGTTGCGGTCGACGGGTGCTCCAGCGCGAAGGCGGCAATCATCGTCCCGTTTCTCTGGAGATCCTCCGAGTGTCGGTCGTGCGCCGCGCGGTCCTCTGGTGAGCCCTCTTCGTCGACGTCCTGGAGTGGTGCGTACAGCAAGAATGCATACTCAGCCATGATGATTCTCCTTCCGGGTGGCAGTTCCGCCCTTCACCACTACGTCGAACGACTTTGGCACATTCGACAGTGATCTTGACGGGGTCAGCCATTATTTCTCTCGCGCCCCCGAAGCGAGGAATTCAGCGCTGATGCGCCACGATTGGTTGCCAACTCAGCGCTTGGACGATCTGGGAGGACGCCGACCGGTGAGGACTCGGACATTGTGGCGCAACGCCCATCGGCGTAGGGACGAGGACGCCCACAAGTTGGCGAAACCGGTTGAAAAGGGGTTGAGCCAGCGGCGAAGTCGCCGCTCGACGCGGTGCATTTCTACGGGCCCTCGACGACACCACGGGCGACGCCAGTGATACTCGTCGTCGTAATTTTTCTGCAGACGGAGACGGGGCCCGCGCCGATGCGAAAGAAGAAGTCCGCCGGGTAACTGAAGCGCAAGGTGACGCCGATCATTTTCCTCAAGGCACATGACGATCTGGGATAGTACTTCGCCGCGTTCCCAACGCCGAGCGACGAGCTGGCGGCGCCGCCACCGGCGTCGAGCACCACGTCGCCGCCACGACTGGGGTCGAAGTACGCGGCGGCGGGCGGACCGACCGGCTTGTACGAAGCGCCAACCGGCTGGGTGAAGGGCGTGCCGTTGAGGTAGCAGTTCGACGTTCCCTCATTCACGAAGATGATCGTCGTGTACGCGATACCCGACACCATCACCGTGCGTCCCTGCGAGACCCTGAGGCCCGATGCGACCGTGCAAATCGACAGTCCTTCGAACCTTTGGGCTGGCGGTGCGTGTGCCGCTGCGCTCGCCTCCACAGAAGCGACCGGACTCGCCACCGCGATGAGGCAGAGCATCACGAGACCCACCATGAACGTTCGGAGGCTTGCTCGCACTACCGAGCCGGCGCGGATACGGACGTCGGCTCTCATTGCGACGATCCTCGACTCCCCTTCGCGAAGTACGTGATGAGTGGTCGCACACAGCCATTGACCGAGTGGTTCAGTCGTAACGTGTGCACCCTGGTGTCCCCATTCAACCTCACAGAGAGATTCTGGTACCGGATCGAACACGATGTCGCGGTGGCCGTGAATTCAAGGAGGAATGATGCCTCGGCGCGACCAGATGCCACGGACACCACCGGTAGCGACCCGTTGGCGTTACCCGGTGACCCACCTCCGATGGAGCGAATCGGAGCGTGCGCCAGGGCGATGGGCGCCGTCAAATCGGACCCGGAGAGCGTCACGTTCGCGTAACCCGAGAGCGTGCAGTAAACGCCACTTTCATTCACGACGCGAACGACGTAGGCCGAACGATGGTGTCGTTCAACTATCTGGGGACTGACCACGACCCTGATGTCACTCCCCGCGCACGCGTAGAACGAAGGTGCGATACCCACCACATCCACGATCTTGTGCACATCATCAACGGCGAAGGTCGAGCACGATGGCACGTTGGGCGTGCGATCTATCACCGTGACATTCCACGAACCGGCCAACGCGTTCTTCGCCAACAACTGATTGGCGTCGGCAGTTCCGACTTGAATGGAAACACACTGGCGACTCGCATTGAATGCCATGGCCGCAAGCGACAACCGGGCCACGCTGTCGACGATGACGTTGCCGGAGTACGGCGCGTACCCGAGTGAGTCGCAGAAGTCCTTCTTGTGGATCTTGGGAAATACTCTCAGCACGTCATCGTTCGAAACGCAAAGTTCCGGTGAGGTGAAGTTCGGCGGCGTACCACTGGTGATCGATGCGCGCAGAGCGCGTTGGCACGTTCTACCGGGCGTCGTCGTCAGGTTGACCACTTCAATCAGTTGCGCGCGCTTCACTGGTTGGGAGTAACAGGCCATCGTTGCCGAAAGTCGAATGGGTTCGGGCGATCGAAGTAACGACACTGCCGCCGCGGTTCCGCTGGCAATGAGAAGCAGGGCGAGCGGTACCGTGAAACCGCGGCGGAATCTGCGCCAACGACGGCCCGTCTTGACGGGGACGTTCGCGTGTATGCCTTCGTTGATCCTGCCCATGAGCGCGTCGAAGGCGAAGACGCTGTCGAGGCCGGCGTCATCCAGTCGAGCGGCGGGATCGATCGCCATGAAGGCGCGTTCAATATCTTCTTCGTTCACGATCCGCGCTCCTTCCTCTCTTGATCGAGGTGTGTCACGGAGGCCGACGAGGAGTCGAGTCGAGCACGGAGCGACTTGCGCGCCCGCGTAAGGCGCACACCCACGGCGTTCTCACTGCAACCAAGGGCCAGGGAGATCTCGCGGTATGACAGTTTCTCCCAGTACAACAGTTCGAGAATCTCTCGCTCGTGTGGCGACAGTTGGCCCAGCGCGATCAAGAGCCGCGCGACGTCCTCGGGCGACAGGGGCGACTCATGTTGCACCTCACGTTCCAGTGACAGTCGGCCTTGAAGTCGTAGTTGGCGAACCTCGCGACGACGAAGATTTGAGAGGACCCGTCCCGCTATGCCGTAGAGCCAGAAGAGTTCCTCTTCGCGCTTCGGTAGTTGCTCCCACTTTCGCCACGCAACAATGAACGTCTCGGCAACGAGATCTTCAGTTGCGGAGTTATCGGCGAGGCGGCGTAGTCCGTAGCGAAAGATGGCGTGACGATGCGCGGTGACCAATCGGGCGAATTCGGAGTCCTTAGTTGCCATCGCGCCACACGCAAGTCAATGTCCAACCATTCGTGAACCTTTCAAAGTTTGGATCGCATTCGATTTCGTTGGACGCAGGTGCCACGCCGCATTCGTCGGCGACGCCAGTCTTACCCTTGTCGCCAAGGAATCACTCCGTGCCACGTCGACGTCACGAATTGTTGAAGATTTGGTTTGAGAGACCCGCTCGCTCTTTCTAAGGCATATGGAGCGAATTGGACGGCGCAACGCTCTTCAGGAGAGGTTCTGTTGAGGAAAGCGCAATTTCGTGCGGTTAGGTTGGTGCTAAGGCCCGTTGAGGGTGACGGTCGCGAGACTCGCGAGTGCCTTGGCTGCGTTGCTCCGATTCTGAGCAATCGTAGAAAGAAGGCTCCGAATGGCCCGTATCGCATCTCTCGAGTCAGACTTCCGTGGTTTCTTTCAAATATCGAGCGACCTGATGCTAATTGCCGACTCGAACGCCATCGTCGCCGATCTGAACACCGCGTGGTTGACCTCGCTTGGATGGTCGCACGACGAACTGGTCGGCACGTCAATCTTCGATCTGATTCATCCCGACGACCTCGTGTCGACGATGCTTGGATACCACGTACTGGTGGACGGCGACAGAGAGACCGTGGAGGTCCAACAGACCCGCATCCGGTGCAAAGACGGCTCTTATCGTTGGACCGACTGGACCGTCGGCATGATGGGCGACTCTCTGTACGCCATTGGTCGAGACGTGACCGCTCGAAATGCATCACTCGCCAATCTCGCCGAGAGTCTCGAGACGACGCGTGCCATCTCCGACGCGGCGCTCGACTCGATCGTGGTCATTGACCGTGCTCTCAACATCGTTGAAACCAATGCGTCGAGTGAAGAGATTCATGGCCACCCTTCGAGCGACCGTCTGAATCATCCTGTCCTTGATCTCGTCCATCCCGACGACCGTGAGAATGTCAAGCGCACGTTCCTGCGCACGTTCGAAGAGGGCGGCGTGGCAATCCTCAATTTTCGTCTACGCCACGCCGACGGTCACTACGTGGCCATGGAGGGGAGGGGCCGATCCCTTCGCAGTGACGATGGTGTGGCGACCAGATTGGTCTTCATCGCTCGCGACACCACGGAATCGGACGCCGCGAGGGCGGCTCTCACCGAGAGTCTCGAAGTGACCAGAGCTATCTTCGACGCAGCGGTCGACGGCATCGTGATGATCGACCGAAAGTTTCGGGTCGTGGAGTCGAACGCAGCGATCGCCAACATGCTCGGCATGGTTCCCGACAGGGAGGCGCGACAGGATGCGATGGCCGCCATCCACCCCGACGACGTGGCGGCCGTGGCTGACGCGGCGGAGCGGCTCTTCACCAGCGATGAGATCATCACAATTCGCTACCGGGCGCAACACACCGATGGTCATTGGGTGAAAATTGAGTCACGGGGTCGCGGGCTCTCTAACCCACTGGGGCCAACGACGATGGCGGTCTTCACCGCGCGCGATATTTCACAAACCGCTGAGAATGAAGAGGCGCTTGCGGCCAGCCTCGAGACAACGAGGGCCCTGTTCGACGCGGCGGCCGACGGTATCGTGATGATCAATCGAGAGTTCCAGGTCGTCGAATCAAACCTGGCGAGCGGGAGCCTGTTCGGGGCCACCGCCGGCGACCGATCCGGACAGGCATCGATGGACGTTATCCATCCCGACGACTTGGCGCTCGTCTTCGAGGCGGGCGAACGAATGTTCAATAGCGGCGAGGTCGTGACCGCTCGCTACCGTGTCTCGCGGCCGGACGGCGAAACGGCCGTGATCGAATCGAGGGGTCGCAGTCTGCACAACCCGCTCGGTCCTCCGCAGTTGGCGGTCTTCATCGCTCGCGACATGACCGAGTCAGTAAAGGCTGAGGAGGCCCTCGCGGCGAGCGTTGAGACCACTCGGGCGGTGTTGGCGGCGGCGCCGGACGCCATCATCATGATCGACGAAGACCTGAACATCCTCGACGCGAGTGCGTCGACACTACAGACGTTCGGCGTCACTCCCGCCGATCGACTGGGCGCGAGCTCGCTCGGCGTCGTCGTCGCCGAGGATAGGGAGCGGGTCGGCGCTGATCTTCGACGGTTCCTACAGGAGAAGCGAACGGAACCGTTCCGAATCCGATTCTGCGCGCAGCACAAGGACGGTCACACCCTCACCATCGAGGCTCGTGGAGTGGTGTTGTCCGACGAGAGCGGACGCACTCCTCGTGCGGTGATCGTCTCTCGCGACATCTCAGATGCCGTCACGGCCGAAGCGGCGTTGGCCGACAGCGTCGCCCTGACGTCCGCGATTCTCGAAGCGGCACCAGATTCGATCACGACCATCGACAATCGGCTTCGCGTGATCAACTCCAGTCCGGGGAGCGAGCGACTCTTTGGAATCTCGAGGGCCGATCGCAAGGGCGATGATGTACGTTTGATCGTCCACCCCGACGACCGGGACGAATACGTCGCCGCGTTGGAACGTCTCTTCCTTCTCGACGACGACGACACGATCACCATGCGCTTTCGAGCGCACCACGCCGATGGAACCTGGATGCGAATACAGACGCGTGCTCGACTGTTACCCAATGTCGATGGTCAGGTGCCCAAGGCCGTCATGGTCTCACGCGATGTCTCCGAAGAGTTCGCGGCACAAGAAGCGATGAAGGAGGCTAAGGAGGCGGCCGAGCTGTCCAACCTCGCCAAGAGTGAGTTCATGTCGCGGATGAGCCATGAACTCCGTACGCCCCTCAACTCCGTATTGGGCTTCTCACAGATCCTGCAGATGGAACTCGAGTCACCGGATCAGCAAGAACTCGTCGATCACATCTATAAGTCCGGACGTCACCTGCTCGGCCTCATCGATGAGGTCCTCGACATTTCGCGCGTCGAATCGGGAAACATCAGCGTCTCGCTTGAATCCGTGTCGGTCGAAGATGTCGTCGACGAGTGCGTTCGCCTCATGACGCCCCAAGCCAATGACGCCGGCATTTCGTTCATCGTACGTAACTGCCACGACACGCAAGTCCTCTCCGACGAACAGCGGCTCACCCAGGTACTCCTCAATCTCATGAGCAACGCGGTCAAGTTCAACTCCGTGCACGGCACCGTCACCATCGACTGCCAGCAGCATGACGGACGAGTCCGACTCGGCGTGACGGACACCGGCTCGGGTATCACCCCGGAGATGATGGACCGACTCTTCATCGCCTTCGAACGCCTCGATGCAGATTCGAAGGGAATTCAAGGAACCGGTCTCGGCCTCGCTCACTCCAAGTCGCTCATCGAAGCCATGGGTGGCTACGTTGGCGTTGAGAGTGTGCCCGGGGAGGGTTCGACCTTTTGGATTGACGTGCCAGCCACGAATGTGCCGCGTTCACTGGCGCCGCCACCGAGGGTGAGAGTCCCAACCAACAGTCCCGCGCTACGCGACACGACCATCCTCTATATCGAGGACAACGTTGCCAACATTCACTTGATTCAGCGGCTCTTGGCGAATCGAACGACCGTGCATTTGGTTACTTCCCTCCTGGGAGTGCAGGGCATCGAACTGGCGCAGCAACTCAAGCCGGCACTGATCTTGCTCGATGTCCACCTT
>Ga0182016_10002282_pt1 | contig 22677 bp, 20 predicted proteins | sample 712S2MmetaG_FD_120491 | JGI IMG/M metagenome (GOLD analysis project Ga0182016, IMG submission 120491) | Permafrost microbial communities from Stordalen Mire, Sweden - 712S2M metaG | ecosystem: Environmental > Terrestrial > Soil > Wetlands > Permafrost | place: Sweden: Stordalen | collected... | reverse complement strand
GGACAGCATCTACCAGGCCGATGCGGCAAAGAACCCCGCTGTCACCTACCTCAGCAGCTTGACCATCCTCGGCACCCCACAGGGCCAGTTCACCCCGTTCATCACCGCGAACGGCCAGGAGGTGAACATCCGCGAACCCGACGGGACGCACATCTCCCCGGGCGGAGGCGAGGTGCTGTCACAGGCTGTCATGGGAACGCTGCGCAGCCAGCTGCACATCAACCTTCCTGCCTGACGTGGCGCGTGGACTGGCCTCGCGCTCAGCACGTCGCAAGAGCACCCGATCACCCCGCAGGTCGCCCGTCGCCACGGGTTCACGAACGGTGGGGGCTGGAGCCACGATGGCCTCCACCCGGCGCTCGACTTCGCGCACGTAACGGAACTGCCCAACGCCGCCACTCTGGTGGCTGTCGGATCCGGCGACCAACCGGACGCCCTGCCGTGAGAGTTCGGCGACGACCATCGGGCCGGGGCACCGCCACTTCTCGTTGACTTCGACCACGACCCCGCCACGTCGTGCGCATGCTGCAAAGTGGCGAAGGAGTCGTTGGTCGAGCACGTCTTCGTGCAGGCCAAGCTTTCGAAGGAAGCTGAACGGGTGGGCGACGATGGGACGTTCGCGCCTCCCCGTTGCACCTACCGTTGCCTCCACGAGGCATTCGGCAACCTCCGCCGGAAGGAGCGACCCCTCCGCCAGCATCCTGCGCACGTCCGTGGGCTGGACCGGGCCATCCTCAGACGGGTATTGGTGATCGGCGATCAGGATGTGGTCGACGCCGACAACCGGCTCGGGCGAATCGAGCAGCCCCGTTCGGTCGAGCATTTTGACCTCGACACCCACGAGGAGCGAGAGTCCCGCCCGCGGGCGAAGATCGTCGACCGCATCGACCATGTCGGGTACCCATGCTGTCGAAGCTCTGGCGTGGTCCACCAGGCACATCGTGCGCAGCCCGGCGGATTCGGCCGCTCGGATGTTCTCGAACAGCGAGCTCTTTGCGTCGTCCGAGAACGTCGAGTGGACCTGATAGTCCTGGTCGAGGCGCAACCCGGTCATGTCGCCACGGGTGCCGGGGAAGAGACGATCGCATCGACGGCGACCACCATGCTGGCCAGGTAGCAGACTACGGCGACCTCACGATGCTCGATGCCTGCGGGAATGGGCCGGCCTCGCAGTGCATCAACCGCCATGCTCGCCATGTCCACCCCGGCGCCCGCCGTGAGCGCCAGCGTGGCGGGGACCCGCGGGTTGACCTCGAGCAGCGACGGGCGTCCATCGACATCGCGGCGGACCGTGACGTTCGAGATGAAGGGAAGGCCCAGGACCTCGACCACCAGGCGGCCGAATCGCTCGAGGTCGCGATCGCGCAGCGTGTAGCCGGCCACCGATGCCCCCGAGTCGCCCCGCACCCGGACACGGGGAACGCACGCGTGGACCCGACCCAAGTGGTCCGCCAGGACGTCGATCGAGTATTCGTCGCCCGGAAGATAGTCCTGCACGAGTAGGTCGGGCTCCGCTGCGCAGGCCGCCAGCTCGGCGGGTGAAGCGACGAGGGCGACGCCCCGGCCGCCGCCGGCATGACGGGGCTTCACGATGACCGGGTACCGCGATGCCACCCACACGGTTGGGGAACATGCAGGAGAGCTCGATCCACCCGGGCGTTGCCATGTAGGCGAGACCGAGCCCCACCACCAGAAGCGGCACGGCCCCACTTCCTTGGGTGGCCAGCAGGGCCCCGATGAGGAAGATGGATTGGTTACTCCCACCGAGGGCGAGCGACGAGGCCCCGACCCACGTGATAGCTCTCGGGTGGGGACGAGGCCGCTCGAGGTACTGCGTCATGAAGCTCGACTTCCCACAGCGCAGTGCGCTGCAACTGCTGCGATCTCGCACCGGGAAGTGCCGCCAACTGCCCGTGGGACGGATTCGCTACCGAGATCATGCCATTACGCACAACCCGGGCGTGGGTTCTGTGGTGGCAGGCACTACCGTGCGCCCATGAGTTCGACGGGGTCGACCCCGATCCCGAGGGGTTGGTATCCCGATCCCTCGGGCACGACGGCATGGCGATGGTGGGACGGGAGTGCCTGGACGGAGCACACGTCGGCACCAGCTCCCTCGGCACCCGAGGCCTATCTGGCCACCGCCTACCCGGCGTACCAGCCGGCTCGCGCTGTGCCGTCGGTGTACGACCGCTTCAGCAGCGAGATGAAGACGGTGCCGTGGGGCAAGCTCGCCTTTCTCGCGTTTGTCCTCGTCGCCGTCGCCCAGCTGCTGACGGTCTGGGCGGAGGCCTCGTGGTTCCGGCACGCCTACGACGTGATCAGGACCACACCGACCGGCGTCACCCCGGTGCTGCCAACGCAGTCGAGCCGCTTGGCGCTCGCGTCCCAGCTCACCTTGCTCGTCGAGGCTGCCTTCTATGTGGCGCTGTGCATCTGGCAGTTCCACGCCGCCAAGACCGCACAACTCCTCCACCTCCCAGCACGTCGGTCCCCCGGCCTCGGGGTCGGCGGATGGTTCATCCCGATCGTCAATTTCTGGTTTCCCTACCAGGCCATTCGGGATTGCTTTGCGCCCGGGGACCCGGGGCGCCAGGTGGTCGGCCGGATGTGGGCCTGCTTCGTCGGCGCGCTGATCATGAACCTAGTGACCGACGGTTTCGCGCTCGTCGGCAATCCGGTGGGTTTCGTCTTCGCCGCAGTCAGCTTCGCCCTCGCCTGTGGCTTCTCGCACTTCGGGATACGAACCGTCGGGCTCATCGCCGCCGCCCACCAGCGGCTGCTCTACCCCGGCCAGTCGGCAACCCAGCCCTGACCGGGCCACGACCGCGGATGTCCGTCGAGCCATCGATGATGCAAAAGGGCCGACCCGCGAGGGCCGGCCCTTTCTGCGAGTGCGGACCCGGAAGGCCTCCCGTCTCGATCAGCTGATCGGCGGGGGGTAGACGTCGCGGACGTAGACGTCTACCTCGGCCTCGGGAAGCCGGCTGGCGATGGCCACGAAGTAAATGACCAGGCTGAAGACGGCGACCACGAGGAGGTCCCAGTAGAGCGGCAGATCACCGTGACCCCCGACGACCTTGCCGGTGAGTCCGCCAATGCCATTGAAGATCGATCCCGCACCGGCGCCCACCCCACCGGTGAAGTCACCGAAGTAGGAGATGATGCCGAGCCCGATCAGGTAGGGAAAGATCCACTTGGCTGCCCCCCAGTCGATCTTCGGCTGGTTCGGGTTGAGGTTGAGCCACCTCGACACGGCCATCAAGATGTAGCCAATGACCATTGCGACCATCAAGGTGGAGTAGGTAGACCACCCGGACCAGTAGACGATGAAGTTGGCAAACACGAAGGCGAGGGGCGACAAGACCTTGGCGGCGGGCAGGCTGTAGACGCGAGCCAGCTCGGGCTTGCTCAATCGAAGGGCTCCAAGTGCCAACGGGGCACCGGCGTACATGAGCACCGAGGCGCTTGTCACAACGGCCACCAGGGCGGCCCAGCTCGGGAACGGGAGCAGGAAAAGCAGGCCAATGAGAGCCGTGATGATGACACCAAACACCGGGATCTTCGTTTTCGGACTGCTCTTCTCGAACGCTTCGGGGACGTAACCGTTTCTGGAGAGGCCGAAGCCGATCCGAGAGGCCGACGTGAGGTAGATCAACCCGGTCCCCGCCGGCGAGATCACGGCGTCGATGCGCAGGATCCAAGCCAGCCAGGCGATTCCCGCGACCTTGGCCACCGTGTAGAACGGCGCCTGTGCCAACCCAGCGTCCGTCGCCAGGTTGGTCCACGTGTGGTAGTGGGCGATGGTGGCCGGGTTCAAGGCACCGATGAAGGCGAATTGGGCCAAGATGTAAATCGCCGCTCCGATGAGGATCGAGCCGATCACCGATCGGGGCAGGTCCCGCTGGGGGTTCCTACTTTCCCCTCCGAGCTGGACGGCCTGTTCAAAGCCAAGCAGGGCAAACACGATGCCCCCGGCGGCGATCGCCTCCAAGATGGCGTGGACACCGCCGTCGTGACCCGGGATGAAGAAGCCGCCACCCGCCGTGAAGTTGTGGGCGTGGAAGTGGAAGAGGCAGAAGACGATCACCGTCAATACGGGGATCGCCACTTTCCACGTGGTGACCCCGGTGTTGAAGTTGGCCAACCAACGGACGCCGATCAGGTTGATGATGACGAACACGACCATCAATCCCACGGCCACCGCGATGCCCGTTCCCGAGAGGGTGCCCTTACTGGGGTTGTACCAACCTGAGGCCCACGAGGCGCTCGACATGTACTGGATGGCCGCCAGCACCTCGATCGGGGCCACGGTGGCCGCTTGCAGGTAGGCGAACCATCCGAAGGTGGCTCCCGCCAGGCTGCCGAACGCGTAGTGCGGGAACCGGCTGGTCCCGCCGGTCACCGGAAAGAGGCCCCCTAGCTCGGCATGGACCAGGGCCAGGAGGATGACGATGACCGAGGCGATGCCCCACGAGATGAGCGCTGAGGGCCCAGCGATGGTGACCGCCACGAAGCCGGCGAAGAGCCAGCCAGATCCGATGATGGATCCCTCGGATGCCCAGAGGAGACCGAGTAAGCCGACGTCTCGGTTCAGCCCTTCGGCACCGAGCCCCGCCTCTGTCAGCGTCTGCGGCGTCTGCGGTTCGTTCGTCGTTACCATCGTTAACCAACCCCCGATTCTTGGATTACCGATGCACCGTGCAGTACTGCCTGACCACTTCCTTTTCACTGCAGCTGAGGAATTTGTGACAAAGATAACAGGGTCGGCTTGTTTTTGATGTTTCCTCTTCATGAACCGCGGATTGCCGATCCCGGTGGCGAAGTTGGCCATATCGGACCGGCGGTCGAAGGCCACTCGGCGCCGTCGCGCCCGGCGTGCGTTGGACATACGCCCGGCCATGTCGACGGGGGGGATCCCGCCGGGCCGGCGCGACGGTTCAGCGGGTTCGGCGGGTCCGGCGTGTCCCGCCGACGTCAGGTCAGCGGGCCGATCTCGACCGGCCGCCCGCAACGGCGCCCGTGGTAGGCGACAGCTGCCGCACCGCATAGGCGAGGATGTCGAGCACCGCTCGACGACGTGCTTCGGGCAAAGGGGCGCCGATGCTGCTCGCTGCCAGAGGCAAGCCAGAGGGCCTTCAGGGCGCACCCCTTGGCGGACGGTTCAACGGAGAGCCCGGTAGGCAGCGTCCTGTATGGCGGTGTGGACCCGCGGCGGCTCAGGACTCTCGAACATGCGTTGGGTGAGCACGATCACCGCCGGGTCCCGCGAGGGGTCGACCAACCAGGAGGTGCCGAGCCCCCCGTCCCACCCGAAGGCGCCGCGGCGCGGTCCGTGGGTGATCACCGACTGACAGAACGCCCAGCTGCGGCCGAAGAGCACGCCGTGGCCGTCGCGCTCTTTTTGCTCAGCGGTGAGCTGGTCGCTCGTCATCTCCTCGACGGCAGTTTCGCTGAGCACGGGCGATCCGCCGCGCAACAACATGCGGGCGAAGGCGAGCAGGTCGTCAGCTGTCGAGACGAGGCCCGACGCCGCATCGCCGAAGGCGGGCTGCTTGCTCCACGCTCCATCGGGCGGGTCGCCGACCTCGAGGCCGTGGTCCGTCGGGATGTAGGAGGTGGCAAGTCGTTCGGTTTCGGTCGTCCACATGGACGTGTCGCTCATCCCGAGGGGCTCGAGCACCCGTGTACGGAGCACGTCGGCGAAGGGCTCCCTGGCGGCGCGCGCAGCGAGGACCCCGAGGACCGACGCTCCGGTGTTGTACAGCCACCGCTCTCCGGGATGCGCGAGCAGTGGCAGGAAGCCGAGCGCGGCGATCCAGGTGTCGGGATCAGGTTGGACTTGGGGGTCGGGAGGTCCGAGCGTGCAAAGGTGGAGCTCCTCGCTTGCCGTCACGATCGGCCATGGTTCGGGCGCCATGAACGTCTCGAGCGCCATGCCGAACCCGAAGGTGAAGGTGAGAAGGTCACGCACCGTGATCGGACGGTGCGTCGGAACGGTGTCCTCGAGAGGTCCGTCCATCCGGCGCAGGACCTCGGGGTGGCTGAGCTCTGGCAGCAGCCGCTCCACCGGCTCGTCGAGTTCGAACTGGCCTTCGCCCACCAACGCCAGCGTCGTCGCAGCGGTGAGCGGCTTCGTGGTCGATGCGATCCGGAACAGCGAGTCCCGCTCCACCGGCGGCCCGCCGACGGACAGGGATCCGAGCGCCTCGACGTGCGTCTGCTCACCGCACGCGACGAGTGCCACCAACCCCGGCACCTTGTCGTCGCCCATGTGCTCCGCGGCGACTGCAGCGAACTCTTCCACGCCTTTTTTCGTCAACCGGTCAGCCACGTGCCGGGCGCCAGGCCGGGTCGCGGCCGGTCAAGCCGATGAGACGCTCCATCAGGGGCGCCGCATCGGGAACCGGCACCGGTGCACCGAACAGGCCCGCGCTGCCGTGCGGGTGGGCAGCGACCGTCGACTGCACGAACGCAAAAGCCTCCTCGGCAAGGTGTGGGTCGCACGACATGTGCTGGCCGCTCGCCACGGCGATGTCCCACCCGTGGACGATCACCTCGTTCAGGGCCACCACCCCGGCGACCTCGGCGGGGAGCTCGATGCCGCCCGCACTGGTCAGCCCGGCCCACGCGTCCTCGTCGCCCCACGCAGCGCTCAGGCCAGCGAGCCGCTCGGGGACCTGCGATCGCCAGTCGGCGTCGAGTCGGGCCACATCGGCCGTGGGGGGTTGGGCACTCTCAGCGAGCGGTACCTTCCTGGCGGCAGCGCAAAAGGCGATCGACACGCCATCGACATGATCGATCAGATCGCCGAGGCATGCCCTGGCGCACGGTGTTGGGTCTGCCAGCTGGTCGTCGCGCACGCCCGCCAACAGGTCGCTGAACGCGCGCGTCGCCGGCTCCAAATCGAGCATCGCTCTCCTTCTTGTCGAGATCGGGAATCTAGCGGGGACTTGTCCGCAACTTGAACTGGGCGCCGGAAGGGTCCGCGGCGACCGCAAGCCGTCCGTAGGGAGTGTCTTCGGCCTGCAGCACTACCGAGCCGCCGAGCTCTTCCACCTTGGCAAGCGTGCCGTGGACATCATCGACCTCCCAGTAGATCGACCAAGTCGACGGCGTACCGTCGGCCAGGAAACCCGAAGCATCCATGATCCCGGCGAGCTCCCCATCACCTGCGGGATCGCGCATCGTGCAGTAGCGGAACTCGTCGGTGTCGCTCACAACGTCCACATCCCAGTGGAAGACGGACCGGTAGAAGGCGACGGCGCGTGCGTGATCCCGGGTGTGCAGCTCGAACCAGCTCGGAGTGCCAGGCTCGCCGAGGACGGTGAACCCTGGGAACGTCCCGGCCTGCCACATGCCGAGGCGAGCACCCGTCGGGTCGACGAGCACGGACTGCTGCCCGAGGTCGGCGACCGGCATGGCTGGAACCACGATCTGTGCCCCTTCAGCCTCAGCTGCATCGACCGCCTTGGCGATGTCGTCGGTGGCGAGATACACCCTCCACGCGTTGTCGGCTGCCATGTCACCCATGTCACCCATGCCGCCGGCTACGGGCACGCCGTCGCGGGCGAACATGAAGTAGCCACCGAACTCGGGGCTCGGCTCGAGCGCCTCCCAGCCGAAGACGCTGCCGTAGAACCTGGCGCTCCCCTCCACGTCGGACGTCCAGAGGTCCGCCCAGCACGGCGATCCGATTGGGGCACTGTCACGGGTGGTCATGGTCCTGCTCCTTTGCTCGGGCTTCCAGTCAAGTCCTTTGACGGGGCCCGAGCACGAAACTCATCGCTCCTGGCGCGATCCGTCCACGCTCGGATCGAGGCGGACCATCCGGCGCCCCCTCTCAGGGCTCGAGATGGAGTGCCAGCCTGAACTGCGGGAAGAGCCGCTCGGGCTCCAAGAGCGACAGGAAGAAGTGCATCCCCGTGATCTTCGCATCCGAGATCTCGAGGACTTGCAGTGCCCATGGGTCGAAGCTGCGGGGAAGGGTTCGGTCGGTATTGACCGAATGCCGGGCACCCGTTGGCCGAGGTGCGCAACAGCCGAGAGCCTCGGCACGCGCTCGGGCCCGGCTCGAGCATCCACTTGCCGATGTCGGACGCACCAGCGATCCACAACTCGAAGGGCGGCATCGACTGGACGGCGTCCTCGCGCAGCAGCGCCACCAGTCGCTCGATGTCGTAGTGCTCGAATGCGTCCACATACCGGTCGAGGAGCTCAGCGTCCCCACCGTCGAGGACGCGGACCGGCTGGTTCGACGGGCGGGCGGCCAGCGTGGCCCTGGCGCGTTGGAGGGCACTGTTGACGGCCGGCACGGTCGTGTCCAGGAGCTCGGCGACTTCGGCCGCCGGCCAGCCGAGCACCTCGAAGAGGATCAGTGCGGCGCGCTGGCGCCCCGGCAAGTGCTGCAGCGCCGTGACGAACGCGAGGCGCACCGAGTCGCGGTATTGGGCGATCTCGGCCGGGTCTGCGCCCTCGGGCGCGGCGAGCGAGTCCGGAATGGGCGTCACCCAGGTGGATTCGGGCAACGTCGGGCGAAGGAGCGACTCACGTGGGTGCGACGCGGGGCCCATGTCCATCGGGCGAGCACGGCGTTGCACATGGCGCTGCATGTCGATGCAGACATTGGTCGCGATGCGATAGAGCCACGACCGAACGCTCGAGCGCCCTTCGAAGCCGTCTGCATGGCGCCAGGCACGCAGCATCGCCTCTTGTACGGCGTCTTCGGCCTCGAATCCCGAACCGAGCATCCGATAGCGGTAGCCCGTCAGCTCTCGCCGGTACGGCTCGAGGTCCGAACTGAACAGGTGGGTCTCCGGAAGGGCCACTGGGGGAAATGCTAGCGAAGCGGACCCTCACTTCCCGGAGCGACGCATGCAGCGAGCGCCGTCGCCGCTGCAGCTGGTCAGCTGCGGTACGGGTGCAGTGGCGGGAGGAATCGCTCCAGGGTGGACATCGGTCGATAGGGCTCCCACGTGCCCTGGGGCTGCGCCAGACGGTCCGCGATCACGAACAGCACGGCTGGGTTCACGCCGAGCCCGACATGGCTGCCCCACACCTCGACGTTCTCGTGGCGCCCGTCGGGTTCTTGGATGCACGACTGCCAGGCCACGACCCCGTCGGTGCGCGTAAAGATCGACGTCGCGGGGACCGGCAGGGGTAGGCGCTCGACGCCCGCTGGCACCTCGTCGCTCAGGCGCGGACTGTGGAAGCGGCCGAGCGCATCGTAGACGCGTGTGGCATGGGTGGCCCGCTGCTGCGCCTGGTTGAACGGCGAGCCGAGCGTGATGACCTGGCGGACGGCGGCCGGTTCGCGGCGTGCCAGTTCGCGCGCATAGATGCCGCCGAGGCTCCAACCGATCAGGCTGACCGGCTCATCGTGGTGGCCGCCCAGGTCCGCCAGCCGCTCGGGCAACCGATCGAGGACCTTGTCGGTCGGCCCGAAGTTGACCCCGAGTCCCCAGCCGTAGCTGGAGTACCCCAGCTCGTCGAGATACGAGCGCAGCGGTCGCGTCGAGCGGTCACCCCCGCCGAGCCCTGGGAGAACGAGCACCGGATGGCCGTCGCCATGTGGCGCCATGCGCAGCGCTGGGTAGCTCGTGAGCATGGCGCCGTACTCGAGGCCAGCACGCCACTCGAGCGAGCGGAGGAAGACCGACGGTGCGCCGTGGGCTCGCTCAGCTTCTTCCTCTTCAACCGTCGCCGTCACCATTCGTGGCCACCGCCTTCGTCGCTTCCGCCGGCCAACCTACCTGACTTCCCCGGGCCGAGGGCGGCCGCGACACAGATCGGCTCGCCCCACAGCTCTTCAGATGTCCGATCCACCCAGAACCTCGGGCGTTCGTCACCGGCTCCCGACGAGGACACGAGGCCTTCTGACCAGGGATTAGGGGATCAGGACGATCTTTCCGCGGGTGTGGCGCTGTTCGAGCTGTTCGAAGGCGTCAACCACCTTGTCCAAGGGATAGGTCGCGGCGATGGGAATCTCGATCGCGCCCGAGGCCACCAGGTCGGCCATCTCGGTGAGAACCTCGGTGGTGGAGGCGTCCCCGCTGCCCTTTGCCTTTGCCCCGATCTCGGCTGCCTTCTCGTAGGAGATGATGGTCTCGATGCGGTCGGGAGGGATCCCGATGTCGGCCGCGAGCTGCACGTACTCGGGACCGAAGAGATCGATGAACGCATCGATGCCGTTCGGCGCGGCGGCCAGCAGCCGCTCCGCGAGCCCCTCACCGTAGGAGACCTGGACGGCTCCGTGGGCGATGAGCCATTCGGCGTTGTCCGGCGATGCGATACCGACGACCGCCGCCTTGTGCAGGGCCAGCAGTTGCACGACGACGGTCCCGACTCCACCCGCGGCCGCCGAGACGGCGACGGTCTCACCCTCCTTCACGTCGATGGCCCGGACGGCCGCATACGCCGTGCAACCGACCACGTAGAGCGACCCCGCCACCTCCCAGCTCAAAGCCGGAGGCTTTCGAATCAGCTGGCTCGTCGGGACTGCGACGTGGGTGGCGTGGCTCGAACGGCTCCAAGAGAAGCCCAGTACCTCGTCGCCCACCGAGAACTCGCCGACGCCGTCGCCGACGGATGTCACGACGCCGGCCAGATCGCTCCCCTCCCCCGATGGGAACGTGGAGGGGAATCGGGCGTCGAGCGCTCCGGAGCGGATCGACGCCTCGCCCGGGTTGATGGCCGCAGCCCGCACGGCGACGACGACCTCCCCCGGTCCCGGTGTCGGCATCGGCACCTCGGTGACGTAGAGGACATCTCGCCCCCCGTAGTGGTCGAACCGCACCGCTCGTGCTGCTTCTTCAGCCATCTACCGCTCCTCTCGTCGGTGCCCAGCCGGCGCACGACCGCTCTCGTGGGCTCCTCGCCGTCCACGCTCGATATACCCACCCGGGGGCACCACCGAACGGTGCGGCGGCTCGATCGGCGCCCGACGCGGCTCGATCCGTCAGCCGAGGGTGGCGATGGTCTCGTTGAAGGTCTTCGACGGGCGCATGACGGCTGCGGCCTCGGCGGGGTCCGGCTGGTAATAGCCGCCGATGTCGACCGGCGAGCCCTGGACCGCCAACAGCTCGCCGACGATGGCCTCCTCCTCCTCGGCCAACGCGGTGGCGAGGGCCCTGAACGCCTGGGCCAGCTCCGGGTCATCGGTTTGCTCGGCCAGTTCCTCGGCCCAGTAGAGCGCCAGGTAGAAGTGGCTACCTCGGTCGTCGATGCCGCCAACTCGGCGGGTCGGCGACTTGTCCCGATCGAGGAAGGTGCCGGTCGCGCGGTCGAGCGTGTCGGCGAGGATCTGCGCTCGGGCGTTCCCGGTGCTCTGGGCCAGCTGCTCGAAACTCACTGCGAGCGCCAGGAACTCACCGAGGCTGTCCCAGCGCAGGTAGTTCTCCTTCAGCAGTTGCTGGACGTGCTTCGGAGCCGACCCCCCGGCTCCGGTCTCGAAGAGGCCTCCACCGCCGATGAGCGGGACGACGGAAAGCATCTTGGCGCTCGTGCCGAGTTCGAGGATCGGGAACAGGTCGGTCAGGTAGTCACGCAGCACATTGCCGGTGACCGAGATCGTGTCCTCGCCACGGCGAATGCGCTCGAGCGAGAATGCCGTTGCCTGCTCCGGCGACATGATCTCGATCTGGAGGCCGCTGGTGTCGTGCTCGGGCAGGTACTGGGCGATTTTTGTAATGAGGATGGCGTCGTGGGCGCGCCCCTCGTCGAGCCAGAACACGGCGGGGGCTCCCGTGGCCCGGGCCCGCTTCACCGCGAGCTTGACCCAGTCGCGGATCGGCACATCCTTCGTCTGGCACATGCGGAAGATGTCTCCGCCGGCGACCGGCTGTTCGAGGACGACGGTGCCGGCGGTGTCGACGACGCGCACCGTGCCGGCGGTCGGGATCTCGAAGGTCTTGTCGTGGCTGCCGTACTCCTCTGCTGCCTCTGCCATAAGGCCGACGTTGGGCACCGAGCCCATGGTCGCCGGATCGAAGGCGCCGTTCGCCCGGCAGTCGTCGATGACGACCTGGTAGACGCCCGCATAGCTGCTGTCGGGGATGACGGCCAAGGTGTCGGCTTCCTTGCCGTCTGGGCCCCACATGTGCCCCGAGCTTCGGATCATGGCCGGCATGGAGGCGTCGACGATCACGTCGCTCGGGACGTGGAGGTTGGTGATGCCGCGGTCGGAATCGACCATGGCGAGGGCCGGCCCCTCCGCCAGCTCGGCATCGAAGGACGCCCGGATCTCCTCGCCCGCCGGCAGCGACGCCAGGCCCTTGAAGATGCCGCCGAGCCCGTTGTTGGGACTGAGTCCGCCAGCGGCGAGCGCGTCACCGTAGCGGTCGAAGGTGGCGGGGAAGAAGGTCTCGACGACATGCCCGAACATGATCGGGTCCGAGATCTTCATCATCGTGGCCTTGAGGTGCACCGAGAAGAGCACGTCGTCGGCCTTGGCTCTGGCGATCTGTGCGGTGAGGAACTCGCGCAACGGCGCCACACGCATGACCGCCGCGTCGACGACCTCGCCCGCCAGCACGGGCACCGACGCACGCAGCACCTTGGTGGCGCCGCTCTCGGTCTGCAGCTCGATGCGCAGCGAGCCGGCCTCGGCGAGCACCGCGGAGCGCTCGGTGGAGCGGAAGTCGCCGAATGCCATCGTCGCCACGTCCGTCTTCGACGCAGGCGTCCAGGCTCCCATCTTGTGGGGGTGGGCCTTGGCGTAGTTCTTGACCGAGGCAGGCGCCCGCCGGTCCGAGTTGCCCTGCCGCAGCACCGGGTTCACGGCGCTTCCCATGACCCGGTCGTAGCGGTTGCGGATGTTGTGGTCGAGGTCGGACTTCGGTTCTTCGGGGAAGTCGGGTAACGGATAGCCGTGCGCCTGCAACTCGGCGATCGCCGCCTTCAACTGCGGGCTGGAGGCGGACACGTTGGGCAGCTTGATGACGTTCGCCTCGGGCGTCTTGACCAGCTCGCCCAGCTCCGCGAGGTCGTCGGCGATGATCTGGTCCGCTTCGAGCCACTCGGGGAAGCTGGCGATGATCCGACCCGCAAGGGAGATGTCACGGGTCTCCACGTGCACGCCAGCGGTCGCGGCGTAGGCCTGGATCACCGGTAGCAACGAATACGTCGCCAGTGCCGGCGCCTCATCGGTGTGCGTGTAGATGATGGTCGAGTCAGTCACCGGTGCTCCACTTCGATTTGGGGTCGCACGAGGCGTCCCGCGCTGGTCCAAGAAGACCACCCCGGCCTGGGTGACCGCAACCTGGCGACTCTGAGGACACCGGCGGGCGCGTTCGCTCCGCTCGGCGGTCAGGCAGGCGTTCGCGGTGCTCGTCCCACTGTGCACCGTGGTCGTGGCATGGGCAACCGACGTGTTTCGCCAGGCGGTGGCCTGACCCGGGCGGCTCAGAACCGCCGTATTGACCTCGTGGCTCTGTCATCGATTGGTGTCTGTGCGGTGCTGCGCGTCCGGTGCAGGAAGATAGCGGCCGCACTGCTTCGTGAGGCGAGGCCTACAGGTCCAACTGGTCGACCGGCGCCGCTCGCGGCAGGAGCCAGACGAGCCCGAGGCAGAGCACGACTACACAGGCCACGACGAGGACGCTGACCGTCATGGCCCGCACGCCGCCGCCCTCACGCAGGATGCTGAAGAAGACAGTGGTGACGATGGCTGAGCCGATTGCTCCGGCGAGCTGCTGCACGGCGCTGAGGGAGCCGCTGGCACTTCCGGCCTCGTGTTTGGCGACGTCACCAAGGGCCACTTCATAGATGCTCGAGAAGCAGGCGCCCATCCCGATGCCGAGGACCAGCAGTGACGGGGCGGCGAGCCAGGGCGACACCGAGGTGCCCTTGGCGAGAACCGTGAGCCAGAGGCCGATCGTACCGACCAATGTGGTGGAAAGCCCGAGGACGACAAGCCGTCGGCCGAGGACAGTCAGCAGCGGTCGACACACTATGGAAGCGGCGATGATGCCGACCATCACCGGCGCCAGGCCGAGCGAGGCGTGTGCCGGGCTCAGGTGGAGGACGAGCTGGAAGAACAAAGAGATGACGTAGGCAAGCCCGCTCACCGCGGAGAAGAAACCCAGGCCCAGGAGCATCCCGGAAGTGAACCCTCTGTTCTTGAGCAGCGAGGTCACGATCAATGGGTTGGGGGCCCGCTGCTGTCGAACGGCGAAGGCTGCAAAAAGCAGCACCCCGGCGACCAGGCTCACGACCGGAACGCCTCTCCACCCGTCGGTGGAACCTTGGATGAGGCCGAAGATGAGGGCGAGCATCGAGGTGCCGAGCAGCACCGCGCCGATGGCGTCGATCGCCTCGCTGGACTGGGGCCGGTCACGGGGAAGCAACGTGAAGGCTGCCAGCAGCCCGACGAGACCGAGGATGATGTTGATCAAGAAGACCGGGCGCCAATCGAGCCCGCCGATGTTGGCCGAGATGATGAAACCCGCCGCGATCGGTCCGAGGATGGCCGAGACCCCCATGGCCGGTCCGAACGCGCTGACCGCCCGTGGGAACTGCGGCCTTGAGAAGGAGGTCATGAGGATGCTGATCCCCTGGGGAATCATGAGGGCACCGAAGCCCCCCTGGATGAGCCTGCCCACGATGATCATCGCCGGATCGACGGACAGGCCGCACATGGCCGAGGCAGCCGTGAATCCGGTCATGCCGATGAGAAACACCCGGCGCTTGCCAAAGCGGTCGCCGAGGCGACCCCCGACGACAAGCAACACGCCCATGGCCAGGGCGTAGCTAGCCCCGAGCCACTTGATAAGTGACTCTCCCCCGCCGAGCTGCCGGGCGATCGACGGCGCGGCGATGGTGGTGATCGTCGAATCCATGAGGTCCAAGATGTCGGCGAGGAGCACGACGGCGAGGATGGCCCGGAGGCGCGGCGTCAGGCGGGTCGGGTCGGGCGCATTCTCGGCTGCGGGGATCTCGGTGACGTCGGGCAAGCCGGCGCGGGTCATGGCAGTCCCGGACCTGCGTTCCCGGCCTCTCGGGCCGGACGGGCGGTCAGGGCGATGCCGGCGAGCAGCACCCGGACGTGCCATTCGAAGCGGGCCTCGGGAGTACCTGAGAGCAGGTCATCGCCGAGGGCGGCGATAGTGGGATACCCCGTGGCATCGGCCTGACGGAGTGCTTCGGCCAATGCTTCCTCGTCCTCGCCGTCGTCGAGCGTCAGTCCCCGGGTGCCGTGTTCGAGTGCGATCGATGTGGCGAAGAGCAGCAGGAGGTCCACCCCCCATGCGGACTGTGGATCGGCAACGCCCCCTTCTCGAAGCAAACTCAGCAGTCGCTCGACAAGGGCGAGGTAGTTCGGTCCCGATGGGCGAGTGACGAGTGCGGACCGGGCCAGGGCGGGGTGCTCGATCAGGATGCCGGTGTAAGACCCGAGCACGCGGACCACGACATTGTCCCACCCCTCGGACGTCACTCCCGCCTTCAGCCCGACAGACCCGAGTAGCTCGTCGAGCACGGCGGCGTGGAGCTCGGCAGTGTTGCGGACGTAGACGTAGAGGGAGGAAGGTCCGGTGTCGAGCGCTGCGGCGAGGCGCCGCATGGTGACGCGTTCGAGACCCTCCTCGCGCATGAGGGCGACGGCGGTCTCGATGATCCCGTCCCGGCTCAGTGACGGCTTCGCGGGACGTTCGCGGCGACTGCGAGGGGCGATGATCGGCATGCTGTCATCGTAACGAACATGTTCGTTACGAACAAGTTCGCCATCGGGCGGAGGCATCGCGCTGCGAGCACCCGCCTCGGGTCCTCCCCCGTGTGCCCCCAGTTGGGAGCAGAGGCCCGGGAAGGGAGAATGCCCGAGCCATGCCCGTCAACCAACTCCACGCCGTCGCACTCGTGTGCGGCCTCAGCCAGGTTCTCGCCGCCTGGCCGAGCGCGACGTCGAGGGCGAGGCCACCCTCGTGGTGGCACACGGGGTGAGACCCGGCGTGGAGTTGGACATGGGCCACGGTGACGCGTGGCCCGCCATCCGAGAGAGGGCGCGCACGCAATGCCGGCATCCTCGTGTTTGCCACGCTGACGTGGATGGGCCAACCTCCGAGCGTCTGCAAGCGTGTGCTCGAGCGCCTCGACGCCGAACTGTCCGAGAAGGACGAGCGGGGAAGGCTCATCACCTGCGAGAAGGACAGCCCACTACTGAGGGACGTTTCTAGTCGCTCGTGACCTGAAACTCCCTGCGGGTATCGCCGGTCAACCCGGCCTCACGCGGCTGCAGCCGCCGGGGCGGGCTCCGTCGTGGTGGACGACTCCCCCTCACGCCGGAGCAGGTAGAAGCCGACCACCCCTGCGAGGACGCAGACGGCTGCGGCGATGAGCATCATGACGGCGAACGCGTTCCCGTAGGAGACAAGGGCGTCGCCGAGGGCTTGGTGGCCGAGGGAAGTGGTGGGCGCTGTGCTCTTCGCCGCGTACGCCGTCACCGCGTCGAGTCCCGTGCTGGTTTGCGTCGGCGGCACCCCAGCCGCCGACAGCCGGTGCAAGGTTCCCCCGACCGTGAGCTTGTCGATGGCCACCGTCGAGATCGAGAAACCAATGGCGAAGAAGAACTGACCGATCGTCGTGCGCGAGCTGGTCACCGGACCGAAGTACTTCGGGGGGGCCTCTTCGATGATGAGATTGCCGTAGGGCACCGCACAAGTGATGACACCCGCCCCGACAAGGACCAGCCCGGGGAGGAAGCCCACAAGATTCGTCGAACCGTGGAGCGCAGCCAGGAAGACGAATCCGGCGGCGGTGATGGCGGTGCCGGCGAGAAGGGCCGACCTGTTGGTCATCCCCCTCGTCATCATTCGACCCACGATCAGCGCGGCGACGATGCCGGCCCCCGTCAAGGGAAGCTGCCAGAGCGCGACCTGGGCGGTCTTGAGACCGTTTACGTACTGCCAGAGGTTGGTGACCTGCAGGAAAGCGACAGCCTGACCGAAGTTGTAGATGAATCCGGCGCAGATGGCAGCGAGGAACATGGGTGAGCGGAACAGGCTCACCGGGAAGAATCGGTGCTCGTCCCTCGACTCGTGGACGAAGAACGCGCCGATGATCACGGCGCCGGCCAAGAGCGAGAGCAGGGTCCGGGGGCTGGTCAGGCTGCGACCAAGCTCGCTGACGCCGTAGAGGAAGGCGATGATCCCGACGATGAGGAGCACTTGTCCGAGGGCGTCGGTCGAGGTCCCGACCACACGCGCTTCCTTCGGCAGGACCAGCGGCACCAGCACGAAGCACACCAGGGACATGGCGGGAGCCACCAGGAACGCCAAGCGCCAGTCGATGCCGGCGAGACTGCCGCCGACGAACGTGAGGACGAGCGAGGTGAGGCCGATGACCGCAGAGAAGATACCGACGGCGGCCGGCAGCTTTCCGGGTTTGGCGACCGCTCGGATGTACGCGAAGGCCGCGCCGAACACGGCACCGAGACCAACGCCGGCGATGGCCCGGCCGAGGAGGTAGGTCGACGTCGTGGGCGCCAGCGCGACCATCAGGTCGCCGAGCGCCGCAATGAGCAGCCCCACCATGAGCACCCGCCGGCGACCGAGCCGGTCAGCAAGGAGGCCGGTGGAGATCACCGTTGCCGCCGTCGAGAGCGTGGCGACACTCGACGCCAGTGCCAGGGTGCCGCCCGCCATGTGGAGGCCGCGGCTGGCGCCCACCAACGCGGTGCTGGCGATGTTTGGGGCAGCACCCTGGATCGCCCCGAGCACACCGAGGAATGGGACGGCCCACGAGCTTGCTGACGGCAGCGTCGTTGCGCCTCTCGCCGTCACCGTGCCCTTCGCGCCCATTGCCGACCCGACCCGTCCTTCGTCAACAACAGGCGTGCTGATTGGGCTTCGCCAGCGCCCGGTGCGGTGCTGGGTCCATGGCCGCCACCTCTGCTTCGAAGGTTTCGAGGTCGATGCGCCGGCCCCCCACCCAGGTGCCGAGGACCGACACCTGCGTGGCGACTCGAAGGGGGGCGGCGGCATAGGGATCCATCGAGAGCTCGACCAGGTCGGCTTGCTTGCCGACTTCGAGCGAGCCGACCTTGTCATCGATGGCGAGTTGGCGGGCACCGTTGATGGTCACTGCGCGGAGCGCCTGGTCGAGAGTGATCTTCTGGTTCGCTCCGTGGATGGTGCCCGAGTTGGTAGTCCGGGTGACGGAGCCTTGGATGTTGAGCAGCACGTTGGGCGGCGTCACCGATCCATCGTTGTGGAAGGACACCTCGAGCCCGGCGGCGAACGCATCACCGATGGCCTGCCACTGGGAGCCGATCTCGGGGGCAAAGAGCGTCCCGTCGAGTAGGTCGCCCCAAAAAAGGAACTGGAAGGGACCCATCGATGCCTCGACACCGAGCTGGGCAGCCCGCTTGAACTGCTCCTTGCGACAGGCGCCGAGGTGCTCGACCCTCCAGCGGTGGTCCGTCCCCATGAGGTTGTGCTTCGTAAGGCCGCGCTCGTAGACGTCGAGGACGACATCGAAGCCGACGTCACCGTTGCAGTGGAAGGACATCTGCCACCCCTGCGGGGCGTGCTGGTCGATGACCGCGTCGAGCTCGGCGGGGCTGTAGTTCATGGCTGACCGCCCCGACGGACCAATCGGGATCTGCGCGGTCCTCACCACGTCGTTCGAGAGGTAGGGGAAGGACAGGGCAGCGGTCCCGACCCAGGGCGAGCCGTCGGCCCACAGTTTGATGCCCTGCTTGCGCAGTTTGTCGGGCAGCGGCGACGCCACCACGTCCCCACAATCCGACGATGTCGACACGTGATAGAGCGACACGCGCAGAGGGCAGTCGGCGACCGATGCCAGCGCCTCGTAACCCTTCAGGTATTCGGTGTCATAGGTCATATCCGACGTTGAGGTGATGCCGTTGGATGCCATCAGCCGGTACCACTTCGCTGCGGAGTGCAGCGGGTGCAGCACGATCTTGGCCATGACGGGTCCGGCGACTGCCATCACGGCTGGCAGCTCGAAGGCACAGCCGTCGAGCTTCCCGTCAGCCGTCCGCCCGTACGAAGCGCCAACCGGGTCGGCGGGAGGATGCTCGTCCCAGCCCAGCATGGACATCGTGGCCGAGTTGAAGTACGCGAGATGCCCCGAGTTGTCAGCGACGACGACGGGACGCGAGGGGAAGTACCGGTCCAAGATCGAAGCCGTCGGCATCGGTGCGGCCTGCAGCAGACGGTCCAACCCATTGAAGAGCAGTGGCTCGTGGGCGGGGGTCTCGGCGTCGAGCTTCGCGAACAGCGTCGTGACGTCGTCCCACGTCGGGAACCCGACGTAGGGGGCGATCCAAATGGCGGGGGCCTGGGTCACCACCCCCGAGACGAACGGGTGGCTGTGCGGCTCGATGAAGCCGGGTAGGAGGACGCTGTCGCCGAGATCGCTGATCTCGGCAGCGGGCGACGCTGTGGTGCACTCCTCGAGTGACCCGATCGCGTTGATCACCCCGGTGCTGGCGTCGAAGGCGAGGGCTTTTGCCCTGGGTGCCGCCGGGTCCATCGTGATGATGGAGGAGGCGACGACGATTCTGGGAGCAGCCGCAGTCCCGGACGAATCGGATCTCGCGCTGCTCATGCCCTGCTCCCTGCTGCCCTGCACCACACGTGGTGGACGGGCAAACCGTACCCCTCGATCGGGGAGCCAGCACGGATGGCCCCGCCAGGGAGACACAGGCCCGCCCACCAACGCGCCGGTTCGAGTCGCGTCCCGCCACGAGAAGGGGCGGGAGACCCGGACCTGAGGCGGATCGTGCCGATTCATCTGACAGGGCAGTTGACGAGGGAGGTGCTAAGCGCACATAGTATTCTCATGACGACCATCACCTCGGCGCACGCGACCACCGCTGCATCAGCCGCGTCGCTCTTCGATCGATGGAGCGACATCGCCACGTGGCCCGGGTGGAACGCCGATGTTGAATGGGCCCGCCTCGACGGCCCCTTCGCCGAAGACACCACTGGGGTCCGCGAGCCCAGACGGGGACCGCTCACGAAGTTCGTCATCGAGCAACTCGACACCGAGAGGGCCTACGTCGACGTCTCGATCCTCCCGGGCGCCCGGCTCGCCTTCAGCCACGTCGTCACCGCGAGTGCCGGAGGTGGCTGCACGATTGACCCCGAGATCACACTGCGAGGACCTCTGCGGGCGCTCTGGGAACGCGTGCTCGGCAAAGGGCTGCGAAGCACGGCGCAGCGTGAACTCGATTGCCTGGTCGCGCTCGTGGAGTCACGATGAGGTTCTGGCTCGGCGTGGTGAGCCGTGACCACGTGCTGCGTGGCGTGGCGCTGGGCATCGCCCAGATCGGCCACGGAAGGCGCTCCGGCCTCCAAAGGTTGAAGGCCGATGACTGGCTCGTCTACTACTCGCCTCGACCGTCGCTTGGGAGCAAGCAGGCGCTTCGGGCCTTCACGGCCATCGGGCAAGTGGCCGACAACGACATCTGGCAGGCCGACGAGGGGGACTTCCATCCTTGGCGGAGGCGGATCGCCTACCTCGACGACGTGACCGAGATTCCGATCGCGATGTTGGCCGACGAGCTTGAGCTGACGTCGACCCCCAACTGGGGCTACCAGTTGCGGCGGGGACTGTTGGAGCTGTCCGAAGCGGATTTCAAGGTCATACGAGGCGCCATGAGCACGACCACCGCGTGAGTGGGCAACTGAAGTCTCGCTTCGATGCGGCCGATGACAGCCCCGGTTTCCTGCTCTGGCAGATCACGAACCGCTGGCAGGCTGCCCAACGTTGCGCGCTCAAGCCGCTTGGGTTGACACACGTGCAATTCGTCCTCCTGGCCGCATTGGCGTGGCTGGGCTCCGACGGCCCGATCAATCAGAGGGACCTGGCTGACCATGCCTCCACCGACCCGATGATGACGTCGCAAGTCCTGCGGGTGCTCGAGGAGCGGGCGCTGGTCGTGCGCGCAGCCGACCCGGGTGACGGTCGGGCCCGGATGCTCACGATCACCAAGCAAGGTCGCGCGCTCGCCAACCGGGCCGTCGCCGTCGTCGAAGAGGTGGACCGAGAGTTCTTTGCACCTGTCGGAGACACGACGGACCTTGCGCACGCCTTACGTGTCTTGAAGTACCGCACACCCGAGGCCGTCGGGCCACCATGACGCGAGCGGCGGTGGCCAATGACCGCACGTGCAACATGGCCGGTCGACCGCAAAAGAGGCGGGACCGCCAAACACTGCGCTATCGCACCAATCAGGCGATGTGCGAGTTCGACCTCTCTGAGCAGGCCGCCAACGCGGCGGTCAGCATCGCGCTCGCGTCGGTGACCACTCTGCTGGCGACCTGGCGCCGCAACCCCACGTCTCGCGACGCCGCTGCTCGAGGACGTCCACGCGGGGATGGCGATGGGTGGACTCCGCGAGCTCGCGAGCCACCGCGAGCAGCTGGCCGACTCCGCTGGAATCCGCGATGAGCGCCACCTTCCGGACGCCCGTCGTCCGAAAGATCATCGGAGACCATTCTCCGTGAGTGGATGGTCGTCGGATGCCCGGCTCCTCCACCCCTGCCGCCGTGGCGTCATGGTCAGCCACATATGGCCGAATGACGCATTGGCGTGATTCGCATGTCTCGACCTAATCGGTCGCCTTGCCCTGAGCATCCAACTGGTGGGAACTGGGGCTGACCGCGAACATGATGGTGGTTGCCAGAACCGTGAGTGCCACCACGACGAGGGGCCAGGTGACGCCCACATGCAGGTACAGCGTGGCACCGCACACCGCGCCGACGAGCATGGCGACCACCGCAGAAGCCCTTCGGGCCACCTTCGGATTGGAGCCACCGGCCAGGGAGGAGTCCGCGGCCAACCCTGTCAGGGTCATCGTGAGGACGGTCGTCGTGATGTCCGGCACGGAGAGTCTCCGGATCGTGGAGTTGCGGACCCCCATCGCAAACGCCAGCACCGCGATGATCGTGTAGCGCCCAGACCCCGATCCAACCGCGCCCGAGTGAATCGCGGCAACCAGCGCGGCTATGCCGGCGACGAGTCCTTCGACCGTCATCGCAATCAGCAGCCAACGCCGCCGTGAGGCAACTCGTAGAGTCACCCTCCCGGCGGCGGCCGCACCGACGAGAAACGATCCTAAGGACACGAGGCTGGCGGCAACGGAGAACCCCGGTGCGCCTGCAGCGGCGAAACCCAGGAGCACTACGTTGCCCGTCATATTTGCCGTAAAGACGTGCCCGAGGCCCAAATAGCTGACCGCGTCGACGAGCCCGCTCACCACTGTGAGCATCGTGAGGGAGAGGAGCAGCGTCTTCGACGTTTCCGATCCGTTCGCCATGTTGACCTATTCCTATGTCCATAGGGAATGAAGGTCTCACCACACAAGGTAGTGATGCCCGACTGCTGGTTTCGGCGAACCCCCAGGCAAGAAGGCCCCGCTCCAAGAGCCCGGAGGGCTCGACTCCGCCGAGGGCGCCTCGGACAACCGGACACCCCGGCCACGGCGCCGGGCCGTCGGACAGCGAGATCTGGGATCGGTCCCCGCGGCATTGAGAGGAGCCTCAGGGCGCGCCGTCGCCTGACCCAAGCCGAGCCGCCGGGCTGTCTAGCTGTAGTGCCCTGTGACGTTGCCGACACGGCGCATGGGTGGGCCCCCGATGGCGGTGTGGTGTCGATGATGGTTGTAGATGTGGAGCCAGTGAGCAAGCGCGCGGTTGCGTTGGCCTTCTGACG
>Ga0182016_10002281_pt1 | contig 22683 bp, 17 predicted proteins | sample 712S2MmetaG_FD_120491 | JGI IMG/M metagenome (GOLD analysis project Ga0182016, IMG submission 120491) | Permafrost microbial communities from Stordalen Mire, Sweden - 712S2M metaG | ecosystem: Environmental > Terrestrial > Soil > Wetlands > Permafrost | place: Sweden: Stordalen | collected... | reverse complement strand
GGTGCTCATGCGGTCGGCGTCTCCGGGTAGACGCGGTTCTTCCATCCGCCGCCACGCCCTGCATGGTGCCGTAGCGCCGACGAAATCGTCGCACAGACATAGAACATTGCAATGGCAGGCAGCGCCACTCCCCACAACGGCGAACAACGGTAGCGGAGCAGCGTCGGCTGAAAGGCCACTGCCATCGCGAGCCACGACAGAAAACCCGCCAGCTGCGCCGGCCCGTGCGCAAAGAGTGCCAACAGCGGCGGCGCGCAATACAGAATCCCCATGCCGACCACGCACCCCAGCAGCATCACCGGCGAATTGCGGAGTTGCTCATAGGCCGTGCGCGCGATCATCTCCCAAACATCCCGCCAGCTTGCATAAGCCCTTGTCGAAACGGCGCGCTCCGCATGGCCAAGCCAGAGTTTGCCGCCCGTGGATTTGATCTCCTTCGCCAATGCACAGTCGTCAATCAGTTGGCCGCGAAAGTGAGACACGCCTTCGATGCGGTCCATCGCCGCGCGCGAAACCAGCATCGTTCCTCCGGCAGCGCCGGCAGTGCGCTTGGCTGGATCGGCCACCCAGCGGAACGGGTAAAGCATTTGGAAGAAGAAAACGAAGGCGGGAATCAGCGCCCGTTCAGCCAGCGTGGCGCAGTTCAGGCGCACCATCTCTGAGACCATGTCGAGCCCATCCGCTTCGGCCTTCGCAACCAGGCTTGAAATGTGGCCGGGCCCATGCTCGATATCGCCGTCAGTCAGGAGCACGTAGTCGGCTTCTCTTGCTTTCTTCTGTGCGAGTCCTTGCGCGACGGCCCAGAGCTTTCCGCTCCAACCCTGCGGTAGTGGCTCGCCGGTGATGATGGTCAGCCGCTCGCCCGCGCCGAGTGAAGCCGCAATCGCGCCCGTCCCATCCGTGCTGTTGTCGTCCACCAGGATGATCGCGAGCTCACCCGGATAGTCCTGCGACCGCAGGGACCTCAGGCTCCGCCCAATGCCCTCCGCTTCATTGCGCGCCGGCACAATCACGGCCACCTTTGCCAGACCCGAGGGCGCTCCTGCGTCCAGCACCTGCCCCGACCGCCAGAATCCTCCATGGAATCCAACCAGATACACCCAGATTGCCAACGAGATCAGAGAGACCACAATCGTGATTGCGTGCATCGGTTCTCCGTTCCTCGGTTGTGTATGGCTCTGTCCTGGTTTCGCCCGGCAAACAACTCTTGTGATCCAACTCACATGAGGATGTGCGCTGAAGGCTTCCCTTTTTTTCAATTTGGATCAAAATAAGCTTGGAGGATAAAGCCATGAAGCCCTTCCTTCAGCTTAATCTGCAAATCGGCGACGAAAAGGCCGAGGCGCCGAATCTTCCCGTACTGGAGCACGACCAGTCCAGACCCGACGTCCCGAGCAAGAACCTTAACCAGATTGCCAATCGAGCTGCGCACAAGGCGGCCATGGAATACAACCGCGGCGGCGCTGGAATTTTTTCGAAATAGCCGGCTTTGCGACAAGCGGCGGTCAGATCAGAACCGTGAGTCACCGTTCGCGTCTGATCTGCGCCAACATTACTGCAACCCTGCCTGGGTTGCGGAGATAGCGCAGCCGCCGGTTCCGCCTGAGGTGGTGCAGCCCTGGTTCAGCAGCGTCGTAAAGTAAATGTTCGACGCGCCTGCAGAACCATTGTCCACCACGATGCCGCTCGTCCCGCCGTCCTCCTGGAGCGTGCCGTTGGGCACGGCCGTGCTCGACACAACGCCGCTGTTAGGAGCGGTAAAGCCCATCACGCAGCCTACGATCAGGCTCTGGCCCGAGCAGGGATTGGTTGCGAACTGGCTGCCAAATCCAAGCACGCTGAGGAACAGGTAGTCCGCGCCGGCACCGGCCTGGCACGCGCTGTTGCCGTTGTTGCAGAACTCGGTGATCTGAAGCCCTGTGGCGTAGAAGAAGTTGGTGTAATTTTTGGCCACCACCGGCCCAGCCGTCGCGCTCCCCGTTGTCATGGCGTTGTTGCTGATCGTGATCGCGTACAGCGTGTTGTTTTGCGGGCCGGTGCCTCCCACTACGTAGAGGTGGCCGCTCGGCGGGTCGCCCGACGTGAAGTACTGGTTGTCGAAGGCGCCTGACAGCAGCACTTCGTAGCCGGCCCCCACCGTAGCCTCAGTGCCGGCGGCGTTCGCTGCGAAATTCACGGGGAATTGGAACACCGCCGCACACGGTCCGCTTGAACAGTTGGTTGAGTTGTCCGCTCCTGCCCACGTGTACACCCTGCCGGCAGCCGAGTCCACGATCGGGCTGTCTAAAATGCCCAGGTTGTAGTCAAGCTGCGCCGACTTCGTCACCGCCTGCGTGCTTGCGTTCACGGCGTAAAGATAGCCGCACAGGCCCTCGGCAGTCTTGACGCCCGGCTCGCAATTTGAGGCGATGTTGATCAGATAGTCGCTCACAAAAATGTTGCCGCTCACCGAGTCGTAAACCGGGCTGCCCAGCGCCGCATCGGTTGATGTATTCAGCGTCACTGGCCACCCGCTTCCAGCTTCAGCCGGAGTGCTGCTTGAAAACACATTCGTGAACTTGTGCATCTGGCCCTGGTCATCGCCCACATAGGCTGTCTTTGACCCAAAGTCCACGTAGGGCGAGGAGTTCGTGTCGCTGACTGCTCCACTGAACGGAATTGAAATCATGCACGGCGCCGTGCAGTTCGGATATGCACTGTTTGACGGGAGCATTTTCGGGCCGGTCAGAGTCCCGCCTGCCGCCCACTTCAAAACCACCAGATCGGCGTGGCCGGTCACGTTGTCCGTTTGCACAAAAGCCACCTGCGTGCCGTCCTGCGACAACGCAACCGACGTTGCCGCGATTCCGCCGGTGTCGAAGGCCCAATAGGTGGATGGTCGCGGAGTGCAGCCCGTGTAAAGTTCGTTGAAGGCCACGACGTTCGCCTGCGCCGCTGAGCCGGCCAAGCTTGTGTTGTACACCGCGAAGTCGGCGGTGCAACTCACAGCATTGCTCGTAAACGTGGCCGGAAAGTGTCCCATGCCGGTTGTTCCGCCGCTGCCTTCCGTCTCGCTCCAGTCCCTCGTCAGCTGGTTCTCTTGCTTGCGCCCAGCCTTCCTGCTTTCGTGCCTGCGTTCGTCACCCGATTGAAACTCCGCGCCTGATCGCCGCCGCTGTGCCTGAGGCGGAATCAATGCGCGCACCATGCCGCGCGGCACAGCGCCGCCTGGAAGATCCTCTTCGCTTGCCGGGGTCGCGAGCTCTACGCTGTCTTCAAACCCGCGCTCTTCGTCCGCGTCGCCAGTCCCCGCATCCTGATCTCGTTCCGGCTCTGCGTTGCTGGGTTTCGTCCTGCCCAGCATCGCTGTCCCCGCTTCTCTGCGCCTGAGTTGTTGCATCACGTAGCGCGGCTCTCCGGTGATTTTCAACCAGCGGTCGTAGGTTCCATTTCGCAGGGCCTCCTCCGCCGTGCCCAGATGCGAGAAGATCAGGTGGCGATGACTCCAATCCCCGGCCAATCCCCGGTTGCTGGGTTCCGGAACCGCGAAAGATGGGCTCGCTAATTCCTGGCTCGCAGCGCCTGCAACGGTGGCGTTCTGGCCCTGCATGAACGCAGCGCATCCCAGCATGGCCACCAGGGCGACCCATGCCAACGATCTCCGCTCAAACCAGAACCTTGATTCGCTCATCATTCTTTACCAGGCGGTGTTGTACACGAGGTTGTACGCGTTCACGCTGCCAAGCCCCGTTGCAAAATCCCAGCCCGGCGTTGCGTAAAAGGCTGGCGCATACGCGCCGGGGGCGATCGCGGTATTCACCTCAACCGCACAGGTCGCGCCCGACCCACCGCCGCCCGACAGGGTGCAGCCGGAGCCGCCCGCATAGCCCGCTCCCGACCCCGTAAATGCGATCGAGGTCACGTAACCCGGCCCCGCGCCAAAGGTTGTAATCGTTGGAACGATATCGCTGTACTGGTTGTTGGCGGCCGACAAAGCAAAGTTCCCCGCGGCCCCGTTCGTTCGGGCCGTCAGCGTAACGGTGTTCGTGGCTTCTGTTGCCGCCGCGCTGGCGTTGGCTGTCTGTGTTCCGAAGACGCACCCTCCTCCGCCAGTGCACTGTGTTGCAGTGGCGTTCAGCACGGCCTCAAGATTCTTCGCCGTGTCGGCCTCGTTGGTCGCGCTGTTCCGGCTCGCTGTATACAATTCCACCTGGTTTGCGGCGGTTGGTGCGCCCGTCACCAGCGTGTACGTCGTGCTGCCAACCGTCACCGTGGCGCCTGCCCAGTCGGTGGCCACCGTGCCTGACACCACAACCATCCCTGCTGAGGCCGTGCTTCCCGGAAGGACGTTCGCCGAGCAACTACCCGCCTGTGTGCCGCCTGCGTAGAGCGTTGTGCCCGTCGGTGAAAGATACGGCGTGGATGTGGCCGGAGCTCCCAGCGTGCAGGTGGGCGCGCTCGTATAGCCCGATCCACCCGTGATCACTGAAACTGTTGCGGCCGGCTCGGTGCTCAGCACGCCGTTGGTGCCTGAAGGGATGTAGCAGGGGAAGTTCGGATTGTTCTGCTGGCAGTCCGCGTTGATGTCACCCTGGGTAATGTCGTTGAACGCGCACGACGAGGCCAGGCCCGCACGCGCCGGCTGATTGATCGCGTAGCAGGCGCTCTCTCCGCTCGAACCAAACTCAGCCTTCGCAATCTGGTAGTAGATGGGATTGGGATTGCCCTCGCGCGTGCCCCACTTCTGATTCACGAGCGCCTGGATTCCGGCCATCAGCGGCGCCGCCACCGATGTTCCGCCAAAACCGCTCCACGAAGGCGTCGAGGCCAGAGGATTGGGCGTAGGTCCGCAGGTCGCGGCGCCGTCGGCGGAATAGAAAGTTGTGTCTGACCAGCAGACCACAAAGAAATGTCCCCACACGCCGTTTGCGGCGAACATGGCAACGTCCGGCATGTCGCGCACCCCGTCTGCCGGATTGCCGAAGACGCCCGACTGCCACACCGGCTTCGCGTATCCGGCGCACCCGGCCGTTACGTATCCGTTGGTGCTTGCTCCGTTGGCGCATCCGCTGGGACCGCCGCTCGCGCCGCCGATGGTAAGGTAGTTATTCTTGCCCGTTGTGCTGTTGCAAAAGCCGGCTGTGCCGTAGGTGGTCCCGTAGCCTTCGTAGTTGCTCAGCAGCCAGCTCGCGCACGAGTCGTTCCATGGAATCTCCGGCACGTACGACTTTGCATTTCCGTCTGTCGTCGTGTTGCTTGAATTCCAGTAGGTGCTGGTGGGAATGCTCGCCTCTTTGGCGTTGTAGGTGTCTTCAAAATCCGTTCCACCCACCGACACGTTGTATGGCGTGGAGCCCCACCCTGAAACGCCGATGCCGAAGTAGCCGTAGTTGTAACGATTGCTGCAACTGCTGGAGAGCTGGTCGCCTGAGGAGACGAACACTGAAACTCCCGCGGCCGCCGCCGATTGGTACGCGCTCAAAAACGCCGCGTTGCCCGCCTGGCCGATCACGGCTTCACATTCTCCGTAGCTGATGCTAATCACCGACGGCGGACTGCCCGCGGCCAACAGGTTTTCCAGAGCCAACAACCCGCCGAACGTGCTTACCGGCGTACCATCGGCGCACGAAGCTACCTCGACCGTCGCTCCCGGAGCAACCGACAGCACCGCGTCCACGTCGATGTTTGCCTCTGACTCGGCTGGGTTCGGGCTGGTGGGATGCGTGCAGTTGTTGCCTGCGTTCGGATACGTCTGCGTCCAGCTCCCGCCGTACTGCATCAGGCCAAACGTCTTTTGGAAGATCGTCGGATCGTTACTATAGGGGATTGCATCTTCCACCACGACGATCGTCTGGCCCTGTCCGTAAAGTCCCTGCCGGTAAAGAGGACTGATGTTGTAGATCGTCTGGAGGTCCGCCGGCACAAGCACGTTGGAGGCAGTCCCGCTTCCGCTCGTCACTCGGTACTGCGTCCGCGGCTCAAGATTCATGTGGGGTTTGAAGTCGTGCATTGAAACGACGCCCGTGACTGCCGGAGCCAACTCTTCCGGTATCTCCGGATCGCTCATGTTGGCAAAGTGGTGCACGCCATGCACATGCAGGTGGTGAATTTCCGTATGAAACGCCCTGCGAATCTGCTCCGCGGTGCCTGAGAAATCGATCACCTGGTGGTTCGGATAGACATAGCCCACCGTAAATCCGTACGACTCGAGCCAGTCCGTCACCGTATCGATGTCTTCCTGCGCCAGCCCATATTGTTGTCCCTGCTGGTCCGGCGTGAGCCATTGATGAAAATTGGGCGAGGTCTTGTCGGTGAGCGAATCAATATATTGTTCGAACTCCAGCTCCAGTTCCGGGGGCCGCTTCAACTGGAGCAGCATGTGCTCCAACCTGAAGTCGTCCGCCACCCGGCCACGATCGTTTCGCTCGTTTGCCTCGCGCCGTGTGTTGCCACGCAGCCTTACCCAATGCCTCTCGTTTACAGGTTCCGTAATCAGAATCCGCGCGCGCGATCCGGCCTCGGCGGCCCACAGGCTCTGCGCTCCCAGGCTGGCAAGGCTCAGCCCGGCGAGCACCAGGACGAGAGCAAAACCTCCGGTCTTTCGGCTCATAAGGAGACCCCCTTCCCAAGAACCTGCTCTAGCCGAAGCTTAACATTTACGATGCTCGATTTCACTCTGATCCGGCAAGAGTCCCGCGCCTTAAGTAACCGGGGTAATCCTGCGCAATTACGACTCCGCGCCCAGGTCACTTGACACGGCGTCGCGCAGGCCCGGCAACAGCCAGCATCTTTGCGGAAACACGGTATTTTTTCATTGAGGGTTTTGTGATTCGTACGATAGACTCCCCCAATGAATCTGGGAAACATGCTCCGCCGTTCTGCTGAGAAGAACCCGCACAAGCCGGCCATCATCTGCGGTGAACGTGTTGTCAGCTACCAAACCCTAGACCGCCAGACCGATGCACTTGCGCGCTGGCTGCTGAATGAGGGGCTCGAACCCGGCGACCGCGTCGCGATCCACTGGAACAACTCGGTGGAAGTCGTCGAGCTCTACTTTGCCTGTTTCAAGGCGGGCCTGATCGCAGTTCCGGTGAACAATCGTCTCAAGGCGCCTGAAATCGCCTACGTGCTTTCTCACTCCAAGGCGAAGCTCTGCTTCAGCCAGCCTGCGCTGGTGCACCTTTGCGTTGAGGTGGTAGCAGACTGCCCCGATCTGCGCGCTCTCTACAACGAGCTTCCAGCCCTCGACGAAGCGGCGCTCGCACCCATCGCCCTGCCTGAAGTCTCGCCTGAAAAAGTGGCGGCAGTTCTGTACACCTCTGGCACTACGGCGCGGCCCAAGGGCGTGATGCACACACACATTTCGCTCACCGGCGGAACAGAACTGATGTACCGTCTTGGCGTCAACGAAGACCACGTCCTGCTTGCGGTGACGCAGATGATGCACATTGCCGCGTTCGGCTGCGTGCTGATGCCGGGCATTCGCTGCGGAGCCACCGTGGTCGTCATGCCAGCCTTCGATCCCGGCCAATCGCTCGAACTCATCGAGCGCTGGGGTTGTTCCTGCTCTCTGATGCTGCCCGCCATGCTCCGCTTCATGGTGGAAGAGCAGGGAATCCATCCGCGCAAGGTGGATTCCATGCGCGTGTGCATTGTGGGCGGAGACACCGTGCCCATCACCCTGCAGGATCGCTTTCAGGCTTTGTTCGGCGCGCCCGTGCGCGAGATCTTTGGCATGACAGAGACGGTTCCTGTCACCTGCATCCGCGAGGGCCAAAAACGCGCCGGCTCCATGGGACCCGCAATGGACCTGGTGGAAACCCGCGTCGCCCGGCTCACCGGCGGACTCGCGGACGTGGACGAAGTGGGCGAGTTGCAGGTGATGAGTGCGGCCAACACGGTCGGCTATTGGGACGACCCCGCGGCCACAACGGCCACCTTTGCCGATGGATGGCTGCGCACCGGCGACCTGGTTCGTTGCGATGCCGACGGCTACTACTGGTTTGAAGGCCGCGCCAAGCAGATCATCGTGCGCGGCGGGTCCAACATTTCGCCGCAGGAAGTGGAAGATGCTCTCTACCACCACCCGGCCGTGCTTGAAGCAGGGGTCATCGGCATGCCCGATCCCGAGTTTGGAGAAAAGGTGATGGCCTATGTGGCCCTGCGCCCAGGGCTGGACGCCACCGAGGTTGAGTTGCGCGCCTTGGTCAAAAGCCGCATCGCCGACTACAAAACGCCTGAGCGCATCTTCTTCCTGCCTTCCCTGCCCAAGGGACTCACGGGAAAAGTGCAGCGGCGAGAACTCAAGGATTGGTCGATGGCCGCCCACGATATGGCCTGAACGTCAATATCACTTCATCACTCAATCAGGAGAACCAAATGAAGCGTCGTTCTTTCCTCAAGTCTGCAGCCGCATTGCTCCCTGCCGCCGGCATGGCTGACTTCGTCCTTGCCCAGGCCGCCACTCCGTCCTCCGCTGAGGTTCACGTGGTCGGCGCCGATCAGGATCGCTTTGGCGAGCATCACTCGCTGGGCTTCAGCACTATTCGCTTCAAGGTCGCAACCGGTGACTCCGGCGGTAGCCTCTTCGTCATTGAGCACGAACACTTGCTCAAAGGCGGTCCGCCTCTGCATGTTCACCTTCACCAGGATGAGTGGTTCTACGTTATGGAAGGGGAAGTTCTGTTTCAGGTGGGCAGCGAGCGCAAACGTGTCGGACCCGGCGAATCAGTGCTCGGCCCTCGCGGCATTCCCCATTGCTTTTCTGGAGCCGGAGAAAAACCAGGGCGCATGGTCATCGCGTTCACGCCCGCAGGGATGATGGAAAAGTTCTTCCGTGATACAGCCGTTCCGAATGGGCCTGTGCTCGATGCGGCCGTCTTCAGCCGGTACGAAATGAAATATGTGGGCCCGTCGCCCTTCGCGAGCTAGCTGCGCAGTCGGCTGAGCAGATCCTGCGGGTGCACCGGCTTGGCAAGGATCTCAAACTCGTATCCCTGCGCCCGCGCTTTCTCCAGCAGGTCCGCCGTGGCTGCCTGCCCTGAGAAGAGCAGCACCTTGATCCCGGGCAGCAGCGCCTTGATCCGGATGGCCGCGTCAATGCCGTTCAAATCCGCCATGATCACGTCGGAAATCAGCATGTCCGGCGCAAAGGTCGGGACCAACTCCAGTGCTCCCTCGCCGGAATAAACCGGGCGCGCTTCAAATCCGCTCTGATTCAAAATCATCGCAAGCGTGTCGGCAATCACGCGCTCGTCGTCAACAACCAGAACTTTGGGTCGAGCCTTCGTATCCGGCATACGCTCCTGAGTGCTTCAATCGTGCGGTTCTTTAAACGATCTTGAAGGGCAGCGCCTTGACGGCAATCGGGGAAAGGCGCCATCCCTTTGTGGACTCTTTACCTAATGATACTCTCGCCTTGGGAATTCTTGCCCAATTGCCTCTCTCCCGGCTGCTTCGGCCCGTTTGCCCCTTGTTCCACCGGCATGGCAGCCTCAACCGTCTTCGTGTTCATGCGTAAGTAATACGCGAAACATATACTTGTACTTGCATCAGTCCCCGGCCATGAACCTCGGCCAGCGTCCCAAAGCGGAGAAACCCATGCAGCAGGTAGACTTCCCCAACCAGGCCCCGCCCGCCGTCGCCTCGGCCGAGCCAATCATCCGCGCGGAAAAAATTGAGAAGTACTACGCGCAGCCCAGCCAGAACCGCATCCAGGTGATCTCGGCCACCGACCTGAGCATTCTTCCCGGCGAAATTCTCGCCCTCCTTGGGCCCTCCGGTTCAGGCAAATCGACCATGCTGCGCATGTTGAGCGGGCTCTCCACGCCGACGGCCGGCCAGGTCTACTGGCATCAGAAGCCCATCGCCGGAGCCGAGATCAATGTCTCCATCGTCTTCCAGAGCTTCGCGCTCTTCCCATGGCTCACCGTTCTTGAAAACGTCGAAGCGCCCCTGCAGGCGCGCGGCGTCGAACCCGATGAGCGCCGCGCGCGCAGCATGAAGATGCTCGATACGGTGGGCCTTGACGGTTTTGAGGCAGCCTATCCCAAGGAGCTCTCGGGGGGCATGAAGCAGCGCGTCGGCTTTGCCCGTGCCCTGGTCGTCGAGCCTGAAGTTCTCTTCATGGACGAGCCCTTCTCGGCACTCGACGTGCTCACCGCTGAAAACCTGCGCAGCGAACTGCTCGAGCTCTGGGCCAACAAGACCATGCCCACCAAGGCTGTCTTCCTCGTCACCCACAACATTGAGGAGGCCGTCTTGCTCGCCGATCGCATCGTGGTGCTCGGCCGCAATCCCGGACACATTCGCACCGACTTCCGCGTGCAGCTTCCGCAGCCCCGGGACCGCAAGTCGGAGCCCTTCACCCAGCTTGTCGACTACATCTACAAGGTCCTCACCCGGCCCGATGTGGTGCCTGCTCAAGCGCCCGACCAGCTCGCCGTGCCCGCAGTCCGCGACCAGCGCCAGATGCACTACCAGATGCTGCCTCACGCGCGGCCCGGCGGCGTCGCCGGATTGCTTGAGCTGCTCCTCGACAAGGGCGGACGGGACGACATCTACCACCTCGCCGATGATCTCGCCTTTGAAATCGACGACTTGCTCCCCATCGTCGACGCGGCCCAACTCCTCGGTTTCCTAACCGTGGAAGAAGGCGACGCCGCCATCACGCCCAGCGGCACAGAATTCGCAAACTCCGAGATTCTCCGTCAGAAGGAGCTCTTCCGCGACGCTGCCGTTGAGCACGTCCTGCTCCTGCGCCAGATTAGCCGCGCCCTTGAGGCCAAAAGCGACCACACCGTTCCCGAGGACTTCTTCCTCGACATGCTCGACGAGCAGTTCAGTGAAGAGGAGTGCCTGCACCAGATGGAAACCGCCGTTACCTGGGGCCGCTACGCAGAGCTCTTTGACTTCGATGCCGGACGCCGCCGCTTCGTCCTGCCCGACGCCTCGGAGGAGGACGCCGTCGCCAACACGCCGCCCGTCGCACCGTCCGCCCCGCCCGGCGAAGAGGATAGCAAGTGAACGTTCAGCATCCTCTCGCCCGATCTCTCGTTACCGCGCGCACCTGGCCCTTCTTCATGGACCTGGTGGTGGGCGCCCTCGCACTCGCGGCCTTTCTCGGCCTGGTCAGCACCGGTGTCTACTGGCTCGGCAAGCCTGTCCCGGTGGTTCCCATCTCCAACTCCATCGGGGCGCTTCCGCTCTACGCCTTTTACTCAATTGTGCGTATGAGCATCGCTTATTTCCTGTCGCTGGCCTTCGCCATCGGCTACGGATACACCGCTGCCTACAACAAGCGCGTCGAGCCCTGGATGGTCGCGGTCCTTGACATCCTCCAGTCCATCCCCGTCCTCAGCTTTCTTCCTCCCGTCGTGCTCGCGATGGTCGCCCTGGTGCCCGGCCACCAGATGGGCATTGAGATGGGCGTGATCCTGCTCATCTTTACCGGCCAGGTTTGGAACCTCGCCTTCAGCTTCTACTCCTCACTCAAAAGCATCCCGCGCGAGATGGTTGAAGCCACGCGCATCTATCGCTACTCCGCATGGCAGCGCTTCTGGCAGCTCGAAATGCCTTACGCGGCCATCGGCCTTGTTTGGAACTCGATCGTCTCGGTCGCGGGTGGATGGTTCGCGCTCATCGCCTGCGAAATGTTTACCATGGGCGATCGCAGCTTCCAGCTCCCCGGCCTCGGCAGCTACCTGCAAACCGCGACCGCCAATGGCGACATCAAGGCCCTCATCTCCGGCTTCGCTGCCGTCATACTCATCGTCGTCGCCACCGATCAACTCATCTGGCGACCTCTCATTGCCTGGAGCGACAAGTTCAAATTCGAGCAGGTCGAGTCCGCCGACCGCGTTACCTCGCCCGTCCTCGAAATGCTGCGGCGTTCCAACCTCTTCAGCTCACTGCCCGACCGCATCTTCGCCAGAGTCGAGGAGCCCATCTTCCGCCGCCTGGCCCGCAGCCGCGAGTGCCAGGTGGTTCAGCCACTCGATCAGGAAGAGCCAAAGCCTTCGCCGCTTTTGTGGGTCCTCGCGGTTGCAGCCATCGCCGCAGCCTGCTGGGGCGCGGTCAGAGCCGCATTCATGCTCAGCTCCATCACATGGCCCGAGCTCCGCCTTTTGCTTGAAGGCGCCGCCGCCACCTTCCTACGCGTCAATGCAGCGTTGCTCATCTCCGCCGCTTGGACCATCCCTGTAGGTGTCGCCATCGGGCTCAACCCCAAACTCGCACGCATCGTTCAGCCAGTCGCGCAGGTGCTCGCCTCGGTCCCTGCCACTGCATTTTTTCCCATCCTACTTATCGGCCTCGTCAAGATCGGCGGCGGCCTCGGCATCGGCTCCATCGCCCTCATGCTGCTCGGCACGCAGTGGTACATCCTCTTCAACGTCATCGCCGGAGCCATGTCCATCCCTTCTGACCTGCGCGAAGTCTCTGAGCTGTTCCATTTCACCCGCTGGCAGCGATGGACCAAACTCATTCTCCCCGGCATCTTTCCCTACCTCATCACCGGCATGGTCACGGCTTCAGGCGGCGCCTGGAACGCATCAGTGTTTGCGGAGTACTCCCACGTAGCCGACCGCACCCTGCAGACTATCGGCCTCGGCGCGCAAATCGACGCGGCCACCGACAGCGGCCGTTTCCCGCTCCTGTTGCTGGCTACCATCATGATTTCCCTCATGGTCGTCACGATGAATCGGCTGGTCTGGCGCCGCCTCTACCGCCTCGCGGAAACAAGATACAAGCTCGAAGCCTGAGCCGGCCCTCCGCTACCTGCTGCGCGCAGGGGTCGAAGACTCGGTGCATGCCGGCGCGGGTATCGTTGCCGACTCCGTGCCGTGGCTTGAGTGCCAGGAGTCACTCACCAAGGCCAAGGCTGTGATGGGGGCGACTGACGGAGCGAGGGAGATGTAGACTGGATTGCCGAGGTGAGAAGATGCGGAAATTCATACTCCTGATCATGTCGTTGGCAATGATAGCTCCCTGCGATGCGGCCACGCATAGTTTTACCGTGGAGCAGTTGAAACAGAAACTGGCCGCGCAGCAAACGGCTGGCAAAAACGATGACAGCTGCGCGCAGCAGCTCAACTCCCTGAAAATGACCGAACAATTGACTCAGCCTACTCTGGACCGCATTACGGCGGAGTTCAAGCCCGGCCCGAAGACCGCCCTCTCGTTGAAGATGCTCGCGGATTTCTCAGCATTTCTTGAGCCGCCAGCAGGCGAATTACTCGATAAAGCTCCGCCGGAGATCGCCGTGCAGCAGGCCATGTTGAAATCCGCCATCGATTTTGTCGGAGTCACTTTACACCAGATGCCGGATTTTTTGGCGACGCGCCTCACCGACAGCTACGATGACATCCCCGAGTTGGTGACGCATAGCGGCTGGGCTCCGCAAACGGATCTGCATCTGGCGGCGAGCTTCAGCAACCACATCACCTATCGCAACGGAAAGGAGGTCCTGGATCTTCAGCCGGGTTCCTCTGGCGCCAAGCCAGGGAACGATCCCTCGCCTGTGGGGCTGGTCTCGTTCGGCGAGTTTGGCCCGGTGCTGGGGACTACCCTCACCGACGCATCCAAGGGCACGCTGAAGTGGAGCCACTGGGAACAGTCTGCTACAGGCCCGGTCGCCGTCTTTCACTACGAGGTTCCGCCTGTTGCTTCCCACTATTGGGTGAATTACTGCTGTGTGAGGGGTTCACAAGATACCGGCGCCGCCATCGCCTTCGGTATCGGCGCCCAGGCCGCGAGTTTGGAGTCCGACTCCTACCACGGAACGCCCGGCTACCATGGAAACCTGTATCTGGATCCAGCCACTGGCGCGGTTTTGCGTGTCACTATCGAGTCGGAACTTAAACGCTCCGACCCGATCATGCGCGCCGCCGTCTCGGTGCAATACGGGCCCGTCGAGATCGACGGCAAGAGCTACATCTGCCCGGTGCGCAGCCTCGCGATCTCCCTGGTGAAATCTCACGCCAGAGGAGATATGAGCGATAGGGAAATTCAGCGCATCAATGAGGTCAGCTTCAGCAGCTATCACCGCTTCGGCTCGACCTCGCGAATCATCGTGGACGGGCCAGCTCAGTAATTGAACAAGCATGATGCTGGCTAGTAGGGAACTATGGCGACCATGAAGCCGTCCGGCCCGCCAGTTACTTCCGGCAACCCCAAAGTCGTACCATCGCACGAGCAGAAGTTTTTGGGCCGTTGACCTTGGGGACAATTTCTCTCCGCGGAGGAGGAATCATGATTCGTGCAGGACTCATCGGTTTCGGCCTGGGTGGCCGCGTCTTTCACGCCCCTCTGCTTTCTTCCGTCGAAGGCATCGAACTGGCCGCCATTGTCGAACGCACCACCAATAAAGCGGCCGAGCGCTATCCGGGCATCACCACTTACCGCGCGCTTGACGCGATGCTGGCCGACGCCTCGCTCTCGCTCATCGTCGTGACAACGCCCAACGACAGCCACTTCGAATTCGCCCGCCAGTCGCTCGAAGCCGGCAAGCACGTTGTCGTCGACAAGCCCATGTGCGTCACCTCAGCTGAAGTAGCCGAGCTCATCACGCTCGCCGCAGCCAAAGGCCTCCTGCTCGCACCCTTTCACAGCCGCCGTTTCGACAGCGACTTCCTCACGCTCAAAGAGCTGCTTCACGATGCACCGCTCGGTCGCCTCGTCTCCTTCGAGTCCACCATGGACCGCTGGCGTCCCGCGCCCACCGCACGCATGCCCTGGAAAAACGATCCCGCGCAAGGCGGGCTTCTGCTCGATCTCGGCACGCATCTTGCCGACCAGCCTCTGGCCCTCTTCGGCCTCCCTGAAGGCGTCGATGCCGAAATCAAGCGCGAGCGCGATGGCAAAGGCGCCAACGATTCCTTCGCCATTCGCCTCCGCTATCCCGGCCTCACAGTCGTGGTCTCGGCCAACACCCTCTCCACCATCGAGCGTCCCCGCTACCATGTCCGCGGCACCCGCGGAAACTACGTCAAGACCGGCGTCGACCCGCAGGAAGCGGCGCTCAGCAAAATCACTCGCATCGCCGATGGCCCATGGGGCACCGAGCCCACCTCCGCCTGGGGGACACTCTGCGTCGATGTCGACGGCGGCACGGTGACTCGCCCCATCCAGCCCATTCCCGGCGACTATCGCCTCTTCTACGCGGCCGTCCGCGACGCCATCCTCGGCAAAGGCCCAGCCCCCGTCGCCGCGGTCGACGCGTGGCGCGTGGCTCGCCTGCTTGAATACGCTGCTGAAAGCTCAGAAAAGCGATGCGAAATTGTCTGCGACTGGTCAGACGAGCCGGTTTGACCGGATTAATTTGACGGAAAATCCGCGCAGGGAAGGGAACTGCGGCTCAGGCCTTGACTTCCGGTTCCTTCTCCACCAGCGGCACCCAGAAGCGGAAGCGCGCTCCGCCTTTTGCGCAATTTGTTGCTTCAATCCCGCCGCCATGGGTGGTCAGAATCGCGCGCGTAATCGCCAGTCCCATGCCGGAGCCTTTCTTCATGCTGATTCTGCGTTGCCCCCGGTAAAACTTCTCAAAAATCAGGCCCAGGTCGGCGGCGTCGATCCCCGGGCCGTCGTCTTCCACCGCGAACTCGAGCCGGTCTTTCACGCGCCGGCTGCTCAGCTTCACGTGGCTTCCGGCCGGGGAGTACGCCGCCGCGTTCTCCAGCAGGTGGCGCAGCACCCGGCCCAGCAGGTGCTTGTCGTACCACACCGGATCCTCGCTTTCCTCCGTCTTCTGCGCAATTGTCACGCGGTGTTTGGCCAGCGCCTTGCGCGACTCCTCCACGGCCTCGTCCAGCAGCGCCCGCGGATGGTGCGGACCTAGCCGCACCTTCACCACATGCGCATCAATCTCGGCCATCTCCACCGCATCGCCCACCAGAGTATCGAGGCGCGTGGCCTCTTCATCGATAATCGCGGCCATATCGCGCCGCCCTTCCTCATCCATCTCCGCCGTCTGCAGCAGCGTGGTAGCCGCAGCGCGGATTGAGGTCAGCGGCGTGCGCAGCTCGTGCGTCAGAGAGTCAATCAGCGCCGTTCTCAGCCGCTCGCCCTCCCGCGCAGCTTCAGAGCGCGCCGTGGCCTCCAGGGCCATCGAGCGCGCGATCACAATCGACACCTGCGCGCACACTGCCGTCGATACCTCAAGCGAGAGCTCCGCCGGCCTCCACCCCATTGCGCCAATCGGCCGCATCCCCACCATCAGAGGCCTCGCCGTCATGTCTCCCGGAATTGCCAGGGTTGGGTTCCGGCTTTGCGCCATGGCGCGCAGGCTCGCCTGAATGCTGATCGGCAGCTCCGACGTCGACGCGTAAAACTGGTCCCGTTCGTAGACGTACAACACCACGCCGTCCAGCGAGAAGATCCGGTCGATCAACCGGGGAAGGTCGCGGATCAGGGCGTCCGCGTCGTCATAGAGCATCAGCTCCTGGCTCAACTCGTAAAGCCGCTCCACGTCCATGCGCCGCTGCTCGGCCTGTTCGGTCTGCTTGCGCGCCCGCTCCGCCACCCGGCTGACCAGCACGCAGCACGCCAGAAACGTCAGCATCTCCACCCATTGACCGGCAGTTGCCAGTCGAAGCGTGTGGTACGGAGGCAGAAAGTAATAATCAAATGCCAGTGCGCAAAGCAGGGCAAGGTAGAGCGACAGAATGATCCCGGCCTGCGTCGCCGACCACACCACCAGCGCCAGGTACACCATGCCTGCCGTCGCGGAGTTGGCGTTCAGACTCGTGAGCACGAATGTGGTCGCGCCCGCCAGTGCAGTCGCCACTGCCCAATGAAGCGCTCCCCGCGAATCGGGCAGGCCTTCCATTAATCTGTTCGCAGGACTCATCACGGAAATCATACGCCCCTTCCGGATGATGTAATCTTCCGTTGAGTGAGTTGAGAAAGAAGAACGCCATGCCAGGCAGAATCCTTGTTATCGACGACGAGCCGAACATCACCCGCGTGCTGCGCGGTTCGCTCTCAGCACAGGGCTACGACGTGCGCACGGCCAACGATCCCGAGGAGGGTCTGCGCACCTTCAAAGACTGGACGCCCGATCTCGTCATCACTGACCTCATGATGCCCGGTATGAGCGGCGTGGAGGTCTGCCGCGCCATCCGAGCCTCTTCAGCGATCCCCGTGCTGGTTCTCTCCGTTCGCGAGCACGAGCGTTCCAAGGTTGAAGCCCTCGACGCTGGCGCCGATGACTACGTGACCAAGCCCTTCGGCATCCAGGAACTGCTGGCCCGCGTGCGCGCACATCTTCGTCGTGCTCCGGAGCGCGCGGCCACGGCCATCGAGGCCGGGGATTTTGTTGTCGACGTCACCAACCACAGCGTCGCCGTGCTCGGCAAAGCAATCCATCTAACGCCGAAGGAATTCGATCTGCTTGCGCACCTGGCCCGCCATGCCGGCAAGGTCATCACCCACCGCGCCCTGCTCACCGCGGTCTGGGGCGCGCAATCGGCTCACCAGCCCGAATATCTCCGCGTCTTCGTAGGCCAGTTGCGCAAGAAGCTCGAGGCCGAAACCGATAGACAGTACATTCAAACCGAGCCATGGGTCGGCTACCGCTTCATCCCTGAGGGCTGGTCCGGAATCGAAGAATAGCCCGCGGCTCGCCAGTAAAGTCCGCGCCAAATAGCCCAAATCTCGCCACTGCGATCGCCAAATCCGCGATCCCAAACTCTCTGTCTGCAATCCGATCCCTTCTCACTATGTGGGCTTTCCCGCTTGATCTTTACGGTTCCTTTACGAAATCCTTCTCCCACCCAAATTCTGCTCACCCCACAATCAATCCTGTGCCGGGCTCCGAAAGCCGGCGGGAGATCTGCGATGCAAGATGTCGTCATGCTGCTGTTTACCGTTGTTTTCTTCGCCATGGCGTTTCTCTACGTCGTGGCCTGCCAGAAGTTGAGGTAACCCATGCAAATCGACCTCGTCACCGGTATTGCCCTCGTTCTTTCCGTCCTTCTGCTCGGGTACCTCACCCTCACCCTGCTTTTCCCGGAGAAATTTTGACATGTCCGCCAATGGCTGGTTGCAGTTTGCGTTCTACTGCCTCGTTCTGCTGTTGACCGTTCGTCCGGTGGGCATCTACCTGGCGCGCGTCCTTGAGGGCGAGCGCACCTGGCTCGATCCCGTCCTGCGTCCCTTCGAACGGCTCATCTACAAGCTCTGCGCGATCAATGCAGCACAGGAAATGAACTGGCGTCAGTATGCGTTCGCCACGTTGGGCTTTTCCGCGGCATCCCTGCTCCTCACTTATGGCATTGAGCGCCTGCAGGCGTGGCTGCCTCTGAATCCGCAGGGACTGGCCGCCGTCGGCCCCGATCTGGCTTGGAACACCGCAGCCAGCTTTACGACCAATACCAACTGGCAGTCCTATACGCCCGAAGCCACCATGAGCTATCTCACTGAGATGCTCGCCCTCGCCACTCATAACTTCTGGTCTGCAGCGGTCGGCATCGTGGTGGCCGTCGCGCTCATTCGCGGCATCAAGCGCACCCAGTCTGCCACCATCGGCAACTTCTGGGTGGATATGACCCGCACTCTCCTCTACGTGCTTTTGCCGGGAGCGTTCATTTACGCGCTGCTGCTCGTTGCCCAGGGCGTGCCCCAGAACTTCAGCAAGTACACCGTCGCACACCCTCTCGAGCAGCCTGCCCAGACGCAGACCATCGGCCAAGGCCCGGTTGCCTCGCAGGAAGCCATCAAAATGCTCGGCACCAACGGCGGCGGATTCTTCAACGCGAACAGCGCTCATCCCTATGAGAACCCCACGCCGTTCTCCAACTTCCTCCAGATTCTTTCCATCTTCATCATTCCCGCCGGGCTCACCTACACGCTCGGGCGCATGACCGGTTCTCCGGGCCACGGTTGGGCAGTTTTCGCCGCCATGTTTGTCCTCTTCGCCGCTGGATTCACCGCCGTCTACTGGGCCGAGTCGCAACCGCACCCCCTGATCCACGGAGCCGCGCAAACCTACACCACCGGGCAAGCGGGCGGCAACATGGAAGGCAAGGAGGTTCGCAATGGCATTGCCGAATCCGCGCTCTTCGCCACCATTACCACTGACGCCAGTTGCGGTGCCGTCAACGGCATGCACGACAGCTTTACGCCCCTGGGCGGCATGGTCGTGCTCACCAACATCATGCTTGGCGAACTCGTCTTTGGTGGTGTCGGCTCCGGCCTCTACGCCATCCTCATCATGGTGGTCCTCTCCGTCTTTATCGCCGGCCTCATGGTCGGCCGCACACCCGAGTACCTTGGTAAAAAGATCGAGTCTTACGACGTAAAGATGTCCATGCTCTACGTCCTCATCTTTCCGCTCATCATCCTCACCCTCACCGGCATCTTCGTGCTATCCCCGAATATGGGATTGCTGGCTCTGAGCAACGGCGGCCCACATGGACTTACGGAGATCCTGTATGCCTTCACCTCGGGCGCGGGCAACAATGGTTCGGCCTTTGCCGGCCTCAACATTCCCGTCAATCCCACCACACAATGGTGGTACAACGTCACGCTCGGTTTCGACATGCTTTGCGGGCGCCTCCTCATGATGATTCCTGTCATTGCGCTGGCCGGCAATCTGGCAAGCAAGAAGAGCGTACCCCCTTCGCCTGGAACCTTCCCTGTAAACACGGCGTTGTTTACCGCGTTGCTCATCGGCATCATTCTGCTGCTCGGCGCACTCACTTTCTTCCCAGCGTTGACCCTGGGACCGATTCTCGAACATCTGCAGCTGCATGCAGGCCAGCTTTACTAACGCTTACCGCACAAGGAAAAGGCGAGACAGACTCTCATGGCTGACAAGAAAAGTCTTTGGAACACCGAAATCATGGCCGAGGCGCTGCTGCAATCGGTGCTCAAGCTCGATCCCCGCGGCATGGTCAAGAACCCGGTGATGTTCGTGGTTGAAGTGGGCAGCGTGCTGACCACCGCGCTGCTGATCGACAACTATATGCACAACCGCCCCGGCTTCGGCTTCAATCTCCAGATCACCCTCTGGCTGTGGTTCACGGTCCTGTTCGCGAATTTTGCCGAGGCCATGGCCGAGGGCCGCGGCAAGGCCCAGGCCGACACCCTGCGCAAGGCAAAAGGCGAGACCATCGCCCGGCGCTACACAGCCGACGGCGGCCTTGAAGAGGTCGCAAGCGGCCTGCTGCGCGCCGGCGACGTCATCTTCGTTGAGGCCATGCAATACATCGCCGGAGACGGCGAAGTCATTGAAGGGGTCGCATCGGTCGATGAGTCCGCCATCACCGGCGAGTCGGCGCCCGTCATCCGCGAGGCGGGTGGCGATCGCTCTGCCGTCACCGGTGGCACCCGCGTGCTTTCTGACTTCATCAAGGTTCGCATCACCTCCAACCCCGGCGAGACCTTCCTCGACCGCATGATCGCCCTGGTTGAAGGCGCATCCCGCCAGAAAACGCCTAACGAGATTGCGCTCAGCATTCTGCTCTCCGGTCTCACCATCGTCTTCCTGCTGGCGGTCGTCACGCTGCAGCCTTTCGCCATTTACTCGAAAGCGCCCCAGACTGTCTTTGTACTTGTGTCGCTGCTGGTCTGTCTTATTCCTACGACGATCGGCGGGTTGCTTTCGGCCATCGGCATCGCGGGCATGGATCGCCTGGTGCAGTACAACGTGCTCGCGATGAGCGGCCGCGCCGTTGAAGCTGCGGGCGATGTGAACACCCTGCTCCTCGACAAGACCGGTACCATCACGCTCGGCAACCGCCAGGCCACTGAGTTCATGACCGCGCCCGACGTCACGCCCGAACGCCTGGCCAATGCCGCACAGCTCGCCTCGCTCTCCGACGAAACCCCTGAGGGCCGTTCCATCGTGGTGCTCGCCAAGGAAAAATACAACCTGCGCGGTCGCGACCTCAGCGAAATGCACGTCGAGTTCGTCCCCTTCACCGCGCAAACCCGCATGAGCGGTGTCAACCTGCCCGGAACCCGCATTCGCAAGGGGTCCGTGGATGCGATCTCCCGCTTCCTTGAGGAGCAGGGAAGCATGCTGCCCCAGAAAGTGCGCGACCATGTTGAAGAGATCGCCCGCGCCGGCGGAACGCCTCTCGTCGTTGCTGAAAACTCGACAGCCCTCGGCGTCATTTACCTCAAGGACATTGTCAAAGGCGGCCTCAAGGACCGTCTCGCCCGTCTTCGAGCGATGGGCATCCGCACCATCATGATCACCGGCGACAATCCGCTGACCGCCGCCGTCATCGCCCGCGAAGCTGGTGTCGACGACTTCCTCGCCGAAGCCAAGCCCAAGGACAAAATGGATTTGATCAAGCGCGAGCAGGCCAAGGGCAAGCTCGTCGCCATGACCGGCGACGGCACCAATGACGCGCCCGCTCTTGCCCAGGCCGACGTGGGCGTCGCGATGAACTCCGGCACCCAGGCTGCGAAAGAAGCCGGCAATATGGTCGATCTGGACTCCAATCCCACCAAGCTCATTGAGATTGTCGAAATCGGAAAACAATTATTGATGACGCGCGGCGCTCTGACCACCTTCTCCATCGCCAACGACGTGGCCAAGTACTTCGCCATCATCCCCGCCATGTTCGCCGGAGTCTTTCCCGTCCTTGGCGTGCTCAACATCATGTATCTGCATTCGCCGCAGTCCGCCATTCTCTCTGCGGTCATCTTCAACGCCATTATTATTGTGGCGCTCATCCCGCTGGCCCTCAAAGGCGTGAAGTACGAGCCCAAGGCCGCTGAAATACTTTTGCGCAACAACCTGCTCATCTACGGAGTTGGAGGCATCATCGTGCCCTTCATCGGCATCAAGGCCATTGACCTTTGCCTCGTAGCGCTGCACATGGCGTAGGAACGTGCGGCTGAAGGGTACGGGCCTTAGCCTGTGCATCACAGGCTCAAAAGATTCGGGGCTTTAGCCCCTGCAAGAAAAAGGAGATTCACATGCACTCCATGTCGGGATCAACTCTGATCGACAAAGAATCGGAACACCTCAGCGGCCAGCAAACCGCGCCCGCCCGTCACTCCATCGTCCGCACTTCCATTCTCTTCACTCTCGTCACGGCCGTTCTGCTCGGCATTATCTATCCCCTCATCGTCACCGGATTCGCCATGGCGCTGTTTCCTCACAAGGCCGCCGGAAGCCTCATCCTCAAGGACGGCCAGATCATCGGCTCCGAACTCCTGGCGCAGAGCTTTACCTCCGACCGCTACTTCCATCCCCGCCCCTCCGCCGCCGGCAATGGATACGACGCCACCTCCTCCGGTGGAACCAACCTCGCGCAATCCAATGCCAAGCTCGTCGCGCGCATCCAGGGCGATATCGACGCCGCGGCCGCCAAGAATCCCGGCAAGCCCGTCCCCATCGACATGGTCACCTACTCCGGGTCTGGCCTCGACCCCGACATCACTCCTGACAACGCCTACTACCAGGCCCCGCGCGTCGCCCAGGCTCGCAACCTCCCGGTCGATCAGGTCCGCGCTCTCATTGCCACGCACATCTCTCCGCGCGACCTCGGCCTCTTCGGCGAGCCAAGAGTCAACGTCCTCTCGCTCAACCTCGCCCTCGACCAGTTATCGAAATAGAGGCGGCTGCCCAAGTGATTGCCTCCTGATCGGGATGGTCTCAACCAAGACCATCCCGCTTTTTTTGCGCAAGAAGCAGATTCTTTGTGCAGGAATTCGATTGATTGGGAAAGAGCGGGCCTAGCGCTACGG
>Ga0182016_10002280_pt1 | contig 22688 bp, 23 predicted proteins | sample 712S2MmetaG_FD_120491 | JGI IMG/M metagenome (GOLD analysis project Ga0182016, IMG submission 120491) | Permafrost microbial communities from Stordalen Mire, Sweden - 712S2M metaG | ecosystem: Environmental > Terrestrial > Soil > Wetlands > Permafrost | place: Sweden: Stordalen | collected... | reverse complement strand
GATGAGCTAACGGCCCGTGTGCACGATACTGCGGGCGACGGTGCCGATGACCCTTCTGCCGTCGAGCCGGACGGTCTGACGGGCCCGCCCTGGCCGCGTTCCCGCCTGTGCGGTGTCGGATCCGCCGACTTCGTGCCCACCGACGGACCGGTAGCTTCGGGGCACGGCGTCGGCCGACGGCCGCCGTGGAGCTGGGCGAGACGAGGTGAACGACGGTGATCTATCCGGTGCGACCTGAGCGGAGCGCCCTCGTGGTCGTGGACGTCCAGGAGGAGTACTTCGATCCCGACGGCCCGGCGTCCTTCCCCGAGGCGGTGGACCGGCTCGGCGACATCAACGCCCTGATCGACGCGTTCGCCGGACGCAACGCCCCGGTCGTCTACATCCGCCACGCCCACCGGCCGACCGGGGTGGACGTGGGACGGATGGGTGACTTCGCCGAGGAGGACGAGGAGGACTCGTTCATCGAGGGGACGCCCCGGGTGGCGTTCCACGGGGGGCTCCGGGTCCCTGAGGACCCGATCGTGATCACCAAGACGCGCTACGACTCCTTCCAGGGCACGGATCTCGACGGCGTCCTGCGCACCCTCGGGGTCTCGACGGTGGTGGTCGTCGGCTACATGACGAGCTTCTGCTGCGACAGCACGGCCCGCAGCGCGCAGAGCCGGGACTACGGGACGATCTTCGTCCGGGACGCCGTGGGCGGCCCCGATCTCGAGCGCCTCGACGGAAGTCCCTACCCGAGTGCCGAGGTGCTCGAGGACGTGGCGGCCGCCCTTGCGGCCGGCTTCGCCGAGGTGCTGTCGACGGACGAGGTCATCGCCCGCCTCGACGAGGCGTAGGCCGCCCCGGCCTCCGACCCCGGGGCCGACGACGAGGTCACCGGCGGTGGACGTCGACGAGCCGGGCCGTCGAGCCGGCCGCCGTGGGCTTGCGCTCGACCCGCTCGGACACGAGCGCCCGGACGAGTCCCTGCTCGCCCGACCGCGCCGCCGCAGCAATGAGCGTCTGGTCGATCACGTCCCGTTGCGCCACGCTGCCGCCGATGACGGCCGAGCGGCTCCGGGACCGGAACAGTCGGTCCGTGGCGTCCCGGGGGTCGCCGAGGGCGAACGCGTGGAAGCCGTCGAGCAGGTCGGCGCCCGAGAGCGCGAGGGCCCGGGCATTGGTGGTCCCGTCGTCGTGCCCGGTGGCCCCGATGACCGCCCGGACCAGGTCCTCCCGTTCGGCCAACGCGAAGACCATGACCGCGTGCAGGTCGTTGAAGGCGGAGAGCGCGTCCCCGATCCGGGGCTCGAGGGCCCCCACCAGGGTCGTCGCCCGCTCCTGCACGTCGACGCCCACCAGGGCGAGGCGCCAGAGGAGCGCGGCGGCGTCGACCAGGTCCAGCCATTCGCCGCTGTCGCCCTTCCGGATCGGCCCGTCGTAGAGGTCGAGGGCGCGTTCGGGCCTGCCCTGCTCGATGCGGTAGAGCGCCAGGTGCCACCAGTTGTGGACGGCGAAGAAGCTCGTCACCCACCGGACGGCACTGTCGGTGAGGAAGGCGACGCCCTCGTCGGTGCGGCCCTCCATCTCGAACACGTGGGCGAGGGCGTGGTGGGCCCAGACGTCGTGCTCGTCGGCCCGGAGGGCGTAGCGGGCCGCGTCCTCGGCCCGGCGGTAGTCCCCGGTCTCCTCGAGCCCGAAGGCGTACATCCCCCGCAGCACCCCGAACAGTGGATCCGGCTCGGACCAGGCGGCGCGGGCGCGGGCGACCACATCGCGGATGTTCGTCGAGTCGCCGAGGAAGAACGAGAGGTCATGGGCGAACCGGATCGCCAGCAGGTCGTGGGGGTCACGGGCCACGGCCCGGTCGAACCAGCGGGCGGCGACGTCGAGCTGCCCGTCGGCCCAGGCGCCGGCGGCGGCGGCGTGGAGCTGTTCGCGGGGCGACGCGTCGGCCAGGAGCGGGTCGACCTCGGCCAGCCGGTGGCGCGCGGCCCGCTGGGCGTCCCGGGTCTGGGCGAACAGCTCGAGTTCGGCCCGCACGATCCGGGGCAGCGGGGCCTCGGGGTCGGCCTCGATCGCCGCGTCCAGGGCTGCGGCCGGTTCGCCCCGCAGGAGCACGACGTCGGTCGTCGCCTGCTCGAGGAGTCGGGCCGCCGGCTCGCTCGAGGTCTGGATCTCGACCCCCCACCGGTCGGCGACGGTCATGGTCTGCGCCTCCGGTCGTGGGCGGGGTCCCGCCGGGACGTGGTCGCCGCCAGGTCGGCCTGCAGCCGACGGAGGTCGGCCATCCGCTCCTCCACCCAGAGCAGCCGGAGCACGGCGATCACCCCGTCGCGCCGCCCGTCACGGCGGACGGCGTCCCAGGCCGCCACCAGTTCGGGCGCCAGGTGGTCGTCCTCGGGCGGCATGGTGGCCACCGGAGCCCTGCGCACCCCGAGGGAACCGGCGAAGCCGTCGAACCACGACTCGACGGCCGTGCACTCGGCGGTCACCGTGGCCCGGGCGGTGACCACCTCCGGCAACGGCGGTGGACCGCCCGGAAACGTCAGGTCCGGCAGACCTTCGAGCGTGAGCGCGGTCAGCCGGATCCGGACGGTCCCGGTCAGGAGCCGGGTGATGACCGGCAGGGGGATGCGTTTGGCTCCCCGTTCACCGAGGTACTGCCGGTAGGCGTCGTCGAGCCGTCGGGCCGAGGCCAGTGCCGTGAGGCCCTCCGGACTCCAGGTGCGGTCGGCGCCGGCGCCGGCCCGGGCGACGTGGTCGACGGCCGTCGCCATCCACGCGGCCGCGGTGGCATAGGCGTCGGCCAGGGCCCGGGCCAACTCGGCGCCGGCGCCGCGCGGCCAGAACAGGAGTCCGACCACCACGCTGACGGCGGCACCGATCAGGACGTCCTCGATGCGGATCAGGCCGATCTTCGAACCGACCGGCTCGATGATGTTGAACACCACGACCACCAGGACGGTGAAGCCCGCCTGCCCGGCGGTGAACGAGCTGATGGTCGGGGCGATGCCCGCCACCAGCACGGCCAGCGGCAGGACGATCCAGAGTCGCGCCCCGTGGTGCCCGATGGCCAGGAGCACGGCGTAGCCGACGAGGAAGCCGATCGCCGTCCCGAGCACGGCCCGTACCGCGGTGGCCCCGGTGCCGAGGGCGTTGGACCGCAGCACGGACAGCGTGCCGAGGACGACCCAGAACCCGTGCTGCACCGTCGTCGTCTCGACCACCAGTACGGCCAGCGCCAGCCCCACGGCCCCGCGGACGCTGTTGCGGAACCAGACGGACCGCAGGGTGAGATGGCCCGCGGCCACCCGGCCGAACGAGCGCATCGTGGCGGCGGCTCGGGCTACCGGTCCGGCACCGGCACCCGGCCCGAGCGCATCGAGCACCCCTTCGGCGAGCAGTTCCAGGGCGAAGGCGAGCATCCGGACCGGGTAGGTGGGATCGACCTGGTGCAACGCCGTGGCCGGGTCCGTCGATGCGTCGACCGCGGCGGCGCCCGACGCGCCCGGACCGGTGTCGTCCACCAGGGCGGTCAGGACCGTGTCGGTCGCCGTCCGGCGTGCGGCGACCAGGCGGGTGGCCGCGGCGCGCAGATCGACGGCCGCGACGGAGTGGGCGACCGGATCCGGCGTGGCCAGGAGCCCGCCGACCTCGCGGAGGACGTCGGCGGCCGCGGCCTCGACCGCCGAGACCCGGAGACGCTCCGCCGCCGGGGGCGGCTGCGCCGTGGCGGCGACCGCCCGCGACCCGACCCATTCCAGTCGGGACACCAGGTTGGTCAGGGCGACGTCGGTGGGGCCGGCACCGGTGGGGCGGTAGGGCGTCGCCTCGAACTGGGCGCGCAGGGCGGCGAGGGCACGCTCCACCGGGACCTGGTCGACATCCGTACCGCCGGCCCGCGACGCCGCGTCCAGGTGGTCGGCCACGGAGCGGGCGGCGGTGGCCAGGGCATGGCGGAGCGGGTCGTGCCAGCGCTCGGCCCAGACGAACAGGGCCGCCGGGATGCAGACGACGCCGGCGAGCGCCCAGCCGAGGAGCCGGTCGCCGATGGCCGAGACCGGCGCCTGCTCGGACACCGGCAGCACGAAGAAGAGCAGCGCGGCCGTGGACGCGGCCACCGCCTGGGGACTCACCACGCCGGCGAACAGGACGCCGAACCCGACCAGGGCCATGGACGTCACAGCCGCCACCGGGTGCGTGGAGCAGAGCGTGCCGACGACGATGAAGGCGGCACCCGCCACCCAGAGGACGAGGAACGAGCGGGTCCGGATCCGCAGTGGGCCGCCGAAGTCCACGAACAGCAGCAGCGACACGGAGCCGAAGACGGCGAACAGCGGAGTCTGGCTGTTGTGGGTGCCGTACCGGGCCAGGGCGAACACGGCCGGCACCAGGACGGCGGCGCGCACGGAGCGCTTGGTGGCGCGCAGACCGGGATCGTGACGGACCAGCCACGCCCGGGGGCCGCCGGAAGCCGGCGCCGTCCCGGCCGCACCCGTGTCGAGCGACGCCGAGTCCACCGGCCGAACCTACCAACTCAGAGCGGCGCCGAGCCTCCGTCGGTAGGCTGCGCGTGCCCGCCGGGCGCACCCGGCCGGCGACGAAGGAGAGGCCGATGTCCGCCATCGAGGTCCAGGTCGATCCGTCCGAGGTCGGGTTCGACGCCCGACGGCTGGCCCGGATCGACGACCACTTCCGGGACTATGTGGACGACGGCCGGCTGGCCGGCTGGCTCGTGCTCCTGGCCCGCCGGGGGGAGATCGTCCACCTGACCTCCTACGGCCGGCGCGACGCGGCGGCCGATCTGCCCATGGAGCCGGACACCATCTTCCGGATGTACTCGATGACCAAGCCGATCACCTCGGTGGCCGCCATGATGCTCTACGAGGAAGGGGCGTTCGAGCTGAAGGACCCGGTCAGCCGGTTCATCCCGTCGTTCGCCGACGCCCGGGTGTTCCGGGGCGGGACCGCCGTGCGCCCCGTGACCGAGCCGGTGACGGAGCCGATGCTGCTCTGGCACCTGCTCACCCACACGGCCGGCCTCACCTACGGCTTCCAGTACTCCTCGCCGGTCGACGCCCTCTACCGCTCCGCCGGCTTCGAATTGGGCACCCCACCCGGCCTCGACCTGGCGGGGTGCTGCGACCGGTGGGCGTCGTTGCCGCTCCTGTTCCAGCCCGGGACCGAGTGGAGCTACTCGGTGGCCACCGATGTGCTCGGTCGCGTGGTCGAGGTGGCGTCGGGACGCACCCTCGACGAGTTCCTGGCCGAGCGCATCTTCGGTCCCCTGGGCATGGTCGACACCGGGTTCCACGTGCCGGCCGCCGATGCCGGACGCCTGGCCGCGCTCTACACCCCGGACCCGGCCACCGGGGCGGCGGTCCAGCAGGACGGCCTCGGGGCCGACGCCCTCCGGGCACCGGTGGCCCTGTCGGGGGGCGGTGGTCTGGTCGGGACGGCGGCGGACTACTTCCGGTTCATCGAGATGCTGCGCGGCGGCGGTGCCCTCGACGGCGTGCGGCTGCTCGGCTCCCGGACCGTCGACTACATGACGCGCAACCACCTGCCGGGTGGCGCGGACCTGGAGGAGTTCGGGCGGCCGCTCTTCGCCGAGACGACGTTCGACGGCACGGGTTTCGGACTGGGGTTCGCCGTGGTGGACGATCCGGTCAAGGGCAAGGTGCTCGGTACGGCCGGGTCCTACCTGTGGGGAGGGGCGGCCAGCACGGCGTTCTGGGTGGACCCGGTCGAGGAGATCACCGCGCTGTTCCTCACCCAGCTCCTCCCGTCGAGCACGCACCCGATCCGGTCCCAGCTGAACCAGCTCGTCTACCAGGCACTCGTCGACTGAGGTCCCGGCGGGCCGTCCGACGGACGACCACCGTGCGCCGTCCGGCCTACGAGCAGCAGCCGCCCCCGCAGCAGCCGCCCGCCGACGGCGCGGGGGCCGGTCCCGACGCCGTTCCTGTCGTGGCGAACCCTGTCGTGGCGAACATCGGGAGCAGGCGGATCGCACCGACGTGGCCGTCGGGGCAGGTGGCCGGCGCGTCGGCGTCGGCCATGGGCCTCGCCACCTCGTACGTCTGGTCACACGTCGTGCACCGGAAGTCGTAGCGCGGCACGGATCACTCCTCGGTCGGCGGTCGCTCGTCGGTCCCATCGTAGCGACGGGCCAGGGGCCCGGCCCCTGCCGCCGGCACCGCCACCCGGGGGCGGTGGAGTTCGGGATGGAGGTCGGCCGCCACGGCGAGCGCGTCCTCGGCGTCGAAGGCCTCGACGATCTCCGCGGTGAACAGCGGCTTGCCCATCTGCCCCCAGAGCACGAGGAACCGGTGGAGCTGGGCCACCCCCGGAGCGTAGCGGGGGCGCCCGGCGCGCCGCCGGGGGTCGGCCGGTAGGTTCGGGCCGTTCACCGGCACGCGGCCGTCCCGTCCCGTCGCCGTCCACCGGAAGTGATCCCGCCCGTGCACCCACTCGACAACCCGGTCTGGTCGTCGCTCACCGGTCCCCAGCACGACGTGGCCGAGCGGGTCGGACCCGTCGCCCGTTACCGCACGCAGGTGTCACCCTTCGGCGCCTTCGAGGAACCGCCGGGCCCCCGTCTGTGGCGGGCCATGGGGGACCTGGTGGGACCGGGAGGCGTCGTCATCGTCACCGGTCCCACCGGGGACCCGCCCGACGCCTGGGCCGTCGAGTACGACGGGGTGGGCGTCCAGCTGACCGCGGCCCACCTGGTGGCGTCCCCGGCCGAGGTGGCCGCGACACGCCCCGACGTCGACGTCGTCCCCCTGGGCCTGCCGGAGGCGGACGACATGGTCGCCCTGGTGGAGCTGGCCCGCCCCGGCCCGTTCTCCCCCCGCACCTACGAGCTCGGCGGCTACGTCGGCGTGCGGCGCGGGGGCCTGCTGGTGGCCATGGCGGGACAGCGCTTCCGTCCCGACGGGTGGTGCGAGATCAGCGCCGTGGCCACCCACCCCGACCACCGGCGCCAGGGCCTCGGCGAGCTGGCCGTGCGGACGGTGGCCGCCGGGATCACCGCCCGGGGCGAGACGCCCTTCCTCCACACGGCCGCCGACAACACCACCGCGCTCCGGCTCTACGCGGCGATGGGGTTCACGGTCCGCCGGCAGGTGCGCTTCGTGGCCGTCCGTGCTCCCGGCGCGACCCGGGGCATCCCGACGCCGACGCTCCCGCCGGTCCACGACTGAGGGACCGGGGCCACGACGCCGTCGGGGCTGCCGGTCAACCGCGCGAGCAGGCGGCGCCGAGTTCGACGGCCGCATTGCGCCACCCGGGCTCGTCGGTCACCGGAAAGAAGTCGCCGGTGGCCGTGTCCTGGACGTACGGGACCGGGGGCGGCGCGCCGCCGGCCAGGTCGGCGACCGCGGCGAGCAGGGCGTCGACGTCGTCCCCCGAGGTGCCCAGGCCGGCACTGGCCCGCACGGCACCCGGCACCCCCCGATGGTCCCCGGACAGCACCTCGCGCCGGTAGGCGTCGACGTCGGTGGGGTCCATGCCCAGCAGTCGGACCACGTAGGGATGGGCGCAGAAGCACCCGTGGCGCACGGCGATCCCGTACTCGGCGCTGAGGCGGGCCGCCACCAGCGCGTGGTGCATCCCCTCGACGACGAAGGGGGCCACCGGCAGCGTCTCGACACCCGGCACCCCGGCACCGACCGGGCCGAGGAGGCGGACGCCGTCGAGGGAGGCGAGGCCGGCGTGGAGCCGGTCGGCCAGCGCCCGCTCGTGGGCCGCTATGGCGCCCCAGCCGATCGTGCCGAGGGCGTCGACGGCGGCGTGCAGTGCGATGGCGCCGACCACGTTGGGCGAGCCGGCCTCCTCGCGGTCGGGGGGCGCGGTCCAGATGACCTCGTCGAGGCCCACCAGGTCGACGGCGCCGCCGCCGGCGAGGAAGGGGTCCCCGGTCTCGAACAGCGCCCGTGGGCCGATGAGGGCGCCCGATCCGAAGGGGGCGTAGAGCTTGTGGCCGCTCAGGGCCACGAAGTCCGCCGTGGCGGGGAGCGGGCGGTGCGGCGCCAGCTGCGCCCCGTCCACCACCACGGGGACGCCCCGGGTGTGGGCGGCGTCGACGATGGCGTCGATCGGCGGCACCCAGCCGGTGACGTTGGACGCCCCGGTCACCGCCAGGAGCGCGGGCGGGCGCCCGCCGGGGGTGTCGAGGGCGGAGATCACGTCGTCCACCCCGAAGGTCCCGTCGGTGCCGCACTCCACGTAGCGGCGCCGGGCGACCCGGCCCCAGGGGAGCAGGTTGGCGTGGTGCTCGACCACGGTGGTGACGACCACGTCGTCGGGGTCGAGGCGCAGCCGGTAGGCGAGGTGGTTGATGGCTTCGGTCGTGTTGCGGCACAGGATGGCCACGTCCGACCCGTCCGGATCGCGGCCGGCGAAGGCCAGGACGGCGCGGCGGGCCTCCTCGTAGGCGTGGGTGGCCCGCCGGGACCGGAAGCCGGCGCCCCGGTGGACGCTCGAGTACCAGGGAAGGAACTCGGCCACGCGTGCCGACACGTCCGGGTGGGCCTGCGTGGACGCCGCCTGGTCGAGCTCGACGGCGCGGCGCTCTACGCCTCCGAGGCACGGCACGGTGAGGCCCGAGCCGACCAGGACCGCCAGGGGGGCCGACGCGTCGTGGGGACCGGGGCCGGCCCCTCCTGTCACGGCGGACTCCACACGGCAACCCTAGGGGACGCCCCGTCGACGGGGGTACGCTCCGGACCATGCAGACCGAGTGGTCCACCGGAGCGAACGACCGGAACGTCGGAGTCGGGGTCGACCCGACCCCGACGGACGGGGAGGGTCTCGCCGGCGACGCCGGAGGAGCGGTCCAGGCTGACGCTCCGACCGACGGCACCGAGGCCGAGGAGGAGGCCCACCGCTCGGCCGTCGACGCGGTCGACGGGCTGCTCGACGAGGTGGAGCGGGCCCTGGCCCGTCTCGACGACGGGACCTACGGCCGGTGCGAGGAGTGCGGCTCGCCGATCGACGACGCCCGACTGGCCGACTCGCCGATCGAACGCTCCTGCGGCGCGTGCGTGATCGGGGGCACGGGCGCCGCGCCGGTGCCCGGCGGGGGACCCGGCGACGGGGACGCCGTCCGGACCGCCGTGGGGCCGGTCGGCCTCTCGGCTGCGACCGGCCACCACGGCGACTGACGGAGGGTCTACTTCTTCGACTCCCAGAACATGGCGTCGATGGCGGCGATCTCACTCAGCAGGCGGTCGGCCACGGCCACGTCGTTCGTCTTCTTGGTCTCGCCGGCCGTCTTCGTGGCCTTCCAGAACATGTCGTGCAGGTTCGGGAACTTCTCGAGGTGCTCGGGCTTGAAGTAGTCGGTCCACAGCACCCACAGGTGGTGCTTGACGAGGTCGGCCCGCTCCTCCTTGATGATGGCGGCCCGGATCTTGAACGACTCGTCGTCGGAGGCGTTGGACTTCTCGATGGTGGCCTTCACCGACTCGGCCTCGATGCGGGCCTGGGCCGGGTCGTAGACCCCGCACGGCAGGTCGCAGTGGGCGTGGACGACCGACGGGGGCGACACCCGGTCGACGAGTGCGAGCAGGTGGGCTGCGATGCGCATGGGAGCTCCTTGTTGTTCCTGGGTTGGGTTCCCGGGTTGGGTTCCCGGGATGGGGGTGGATTCCTGGTGCCGGGCCGACCCGTGGGCCCGCCCGGCCCGGGCACGGCTCCCGCCGGGCCCGTCTGGTGCAGAGTGGGGGCATGGACCCCGACGGCGCCACCTTACCCACCTCGGGCGCCACCCATCCGGGGTGCCGGACGAGGTCGTGGGGCCGGAGGGGAGGGGTCGCGGCCGTGGTGGCGACGCTGGCCGCGCTGGTGCTGGCCCGCTGCGTCCGCCGGGTGGAGGTGACGGGTGACTCGATGGCCCCCGCCCTCCTCGAGGGCGACCGCCTGCTCGTGGTCGCGCCGCCGTGGCCCGGGGCCCCGGCACCCGGTGACGTCGTCGCCGTACCCGACCCCCGGTCTCCCGGGCGCCTGCTGGTGAAGCGGGTCGCCGGGGTGGACCGGTCCCGGGGCACGGTCGAGGTGCGGGGGGATGCGCCGGACCGGAGCACCGACAGCCGGACGTTCGGGCCCGTTCCGCTGGCCTCGGTGGCGGGCCGGGCCGTCTACCGATACGGGCCGCCCGGCCGCTCTGGCCCTCTGGGCCGGCCCACGGAGTACCATCGGACCTGATGCCGAGCTCCCAGGAAGACCTCGCCCGACTCCTCGAACCGGGCTACCTCGCCGACGTCCCCGGGCTGTCGCTCGACGACATCCGACGGATGCGCGCCGAGTGCCAGGAAGCCGAGGCATCCCTGTCCTACCTGCGCCGCCTCATCCAGGGCCGGCTGGACATCGTGCACGCCTACATGGAGCGGCCCGAGGGCTCGGCGGCCCCCGACCTCTCGAGCGTGGTGGAGAACCTGGCCGGCATCCTGGCCGGTCCCGGTCGGTCGACCGGACCGAGCCGCAACCCCGTCCTCTATTCGCCGGACACCGACGAGATGGCGGAGCTCACGGTGGAGCTCGACACCATCCTGGGCGCCGACGACGTCGCCAACCTCGCCGGATTCGACGACGCCGCCCTGGCGGAGCTGGCCGGCCGGCTGCGTGACCTCGAGAACCGTGTGTCCGCCGAACGTCGGGGCCTCCACGAGCGGATCGACACCCTGCAGGCCGAGCTGGTCGAGCGGCACAAGAGCGGGACCGCCTCGCTGGACGGTCTCCTGACATGACCGACCCGGTCGGCCACGACGGCGACCGGTTCGTCAAGGAGCTGCCGGAACGCTTCAACGAGCTGGGGTCGTTCATCCGGGAGCAGCGGAGCTCGGCCCGACTGTCGCTGCGGCGCCTGTCGGAGCTCGCCGGCATCTCCAACCCCTACCTGAGCCAGATCGAGCGGGGCCTGCGCCGACCGTCCGCCGAGATCCTCCAGCAGATCGCCAAGGCACTGCGGATCTCGGCCGAGACCCTCTACGTCCAGGCCGGCATCCTCGAGCGCCCCGACGGCGACACGGACCTGTCCCGGCACATCTTCGCCGACCAGCACCTCACCGAGGAGCAGCGGCAGGCCCTGATGCGGATCTACCTGTCGTTCCGGCACGAGAACGAGGACCAGTCCGACGGCGCTCCCCGGACGGAGGCCGCCCCGGCCAACGTGGCCCCCGACGGCCCCGAGCCCGCCGACACCACCGCGGCTGCCGGCTGACGCGCCCCTCCCGGTAGGATCGTCCGGGCATGAGGCGACTCGCCGTCCTTTCCCTCCACACCTCGCCCCTCGCCCAACCGGGCACCGGGGACGGCGGCGGCATGAACGTCTACGTGCGCGAGCTCTCCTCCGCACTGGCCCGGGCCGGCGTCATCTGCGACGTGTACACCCGGGCCTGGTCGGACGACCTGGCCCCGACCCTCGACATCGAGCCCGGATTCCGCGTGCACCACGTGGCCGCCGGGCCGCCGGCACCCCTCGCCAAGGAAGCCCTCCTGGGCGTGGTCGACGAGTTCACCGACGGGGTGCTCAAGTCCATGACCACGGCCGGGACGCTCGCCTCCGACGACGACCTGCCCTTCGACGCGGTGCACGCCAACTACTGGCTCAGCGGGATCGCCGGCCACACCATCAAGCACCAGCTCAACCTGCCGCTGGTCTCGACGTTCCACACGCTGGACCGCGTCAAGGCCGAGGCCAGCCCCGAGGAGGTGGAAGCCCACTCCTCCCACCTGCGGGCCGAGGCCGAGGCCGCCATCATCCGCTGCTCGGACACGGTGCTGGCGTCCTGCTCGGTCGAGGCGGCCCAGATCTCCGACCTCTACGGTGCGGACCCGTCGCGCATCCGGATCGTCGCCCCCGGAGTCGACCACGCCTTCTTCGGACCGGGTGACCGGGCCCAGGCCCGGCGGGCCCTCGAGCTCCCGGCCGACGGTCCGCTGCTGCTGTTCGTGGGGCGGATCCAGCCGCTGAAGGGCGTGGCCGTGGCCGTGGCCACCCTGGCCTCGGTGGTGCGGGACGAGCCCGACGCCCGTCTGGTCATCGTGGGCGGCCCGAGCGGGCCCCACGGCGACGAGGAGGTGGAGCGCATCACCGGGCTGGTCGACGCGCTCGGCCTGGCCGACAAGGTCCTGTTCGTCCCGCCCCGCCCGCACGAGCTGCTGTCGACCTACTACCGGGCCGCCGACGTGTGCCTGGTGCCGAGCCGGTCGGAGTCGTTCGGACTGGTGGCCCTGGAGGCCGCGGCGTGCGGCACCCCGGTGGTGGCGTCCGACGTGGGCGGGCTGCGCAGCCTCGTCGACCACGGGCGGACCGGCTACCTGGTGGAGGACGCCGACCCCGAGGCCTACGCCGCCTGGGTGCGCCAGATCCTGGCCGAGCCGCTGCTGGCCGAACGGCTGAGCACCGGCTCGGTGCTGCGGGCCCGGCGCTACACGTGGACCCGCGCCGCCCACCTGCTGGTGGACATCTACGCGGACCTCACGGCCGGGCGCCTCGTCGAGTGCACGTGACCGACGACTGGGCGGGCATCCTCGGACCCGCCGAGCGCGATGCGGTCTGCGCCCGCATCGACTCCTGGAGCGCCCGCGAGCTGGCCACCGGGGGGGCCCTGGTGGCGGTGGACCGCCAGGCGGGGGGCGACCCGATCACCGGGGCACCGCGCTGGTACCTGCGGCTGAAGGGCGACGAGAAGGAGTTCGTCACCGTCTGGCTGACGCTCCGCCAGCGCACCCTCCGCCACGAGTGCCAGTTCATGCCGGCTCCGGAGACCAACATCGAGGCGACGTGGCGCTACCTCCTGACCCGCAACGCCGACCTCCTCGGGATGGCCTTCGCCCTGGGTGACGAGGACGCCGTCTACCTGGTCGGCCGGGTGCCGGTGTCCCGGGTCGACGACTTCGAGCTCGACCGGATCATCGGCGCGTCGCTGGCCTACACCGACGAGTGCTTCCCGACGGCCATGGCCCTGGGCTACGAGGGCCGCTACCGCCGCCGGCCCCCGTCGCAGCGCTGACACCCCCCACCGGGGCCCCGCAGGGCCGCTGGTAGCGTTCGGGCATGGCACCCACACTCCTCCTGGTCGGCGGCGGAAAGATGGGCTCCGCCCTGCTCAGTGGCCTGGTGGCCGCCGGATGGGCCCCCCTCGGCGACCTCGCCGTCAGCGAGACCGACCCGGCCCAACGGGCCCGGCTGGCCGAGGCCCATCCCGGCCTGACGGTGGTCGACGGGCCGGTCGAGGCCGCCGACGTCCTCCTGGCCGTGAAGCCCGACGTGGCCGAGGCCGTGCTGCGCACCCTCGGCGCCACCGGTCCGCGCCGGGTGCTGTCGATCGTGGCCGGCATCTCGTCCGACCGGCTCGAGGCGGCGCTGCCCCCCGGTTCGGTGGTCGTCCGGGCCATGCCCAACACCCCGTCCCTGGTCGGAGCCGGCGTGGCGGGCCTGTCGGGCGGGATCGGGGCCACCGCGGCCGACCTCGACTGGGCGGAGGGGATCCTGTCGGCGGTGGGCACGGTGGTGCGGGTGCCCGAACGCCAGCTCGACGCCGTGACCGGCATCTCCGGCTCGGGCCCGGCCTACGTCTTCCTCATGGCCGAGGCCATGATCGAGGCCGGGGTGACCGCCGGGCTCAGCCGCGACGTCAGCCGCACCCTGGTGGTCGGGACCCTGCTCGGCGCCTCCCGGATGATGGACGAGACGGGGCAGGACCCCGCCGAGCTTCGGGCCGCCGTCACGTCGCCCGGCGGCACCACGGCGGCCGCCGTCCGCACCCTCGAGTTCAAGGCCGTGCGCTCGGCGTTCATCGAGGCGGTGGCCGCCGCCGTCGAGCGCTCGCGCCAGCTCGGCCGGTAGGCGGGCGGGTCGGACAGGACGGGCACCCGTCCGTCGCCCTACGATCCTGGCCGTGCCGCCCTACGCCCCCCGTCCGAGCAGAGCCCAGCCGTCGGGCCCGGGCGGTACCGCCGAGCGCCGGATCCCCGAGGCCACCGTGGCCCGGTTGCCGGTCTACCAACGGATCCTCGAGGAGCTGCTGCGGTCCGGCACGTCGACGGTGTCCTCGGAGCTGCTGGGTGCGGCCGCCCAGGTCAATGCGGCCAAGGTGCGCAAGGACCTGTCGCTGCTGGGCTCGTTCGGGACCCGCGGCGCCGGCTACGACGTGGCCTTCCTGGTCGAGCAGATCGACCACCAGCTGGGCCTCGACCGTGACTGGACGGTGGCCATCGCCGGCGTGGGCAACCTGGGTCGGGCCCTGGCCCGCAGCCAGGGGTTCGCCTCCCGCAACTTCGAGGTCGTCGCCCTCGTCGACACCGACCCGGCCGTCATCGGGGAACGGATCGACGGCGTCGAGGTCCGCCATCCCGACGACCTGCCGACGATCGCCGCCTCGATGCCCCTGGCCATCGGCGTGATCACCACACCGGCCCCGGTCGCCCAACGGGTGGCCGATCTGCTGATCGAGGCCGGGGTCCGGTCGCTGCTCAACTTCGCACCCCGGGTCCTCGACGTGCCCGCCGACGTCTTCCTCCGCTACGTCGACCTCAGCATGGAGCTCCAGGTGATGAGCTTCTACCAGGCCCGCCGCATGGACCTCGAGGCCGGCGAGCGGATGCCGATCATCCGGTCGGTGGGTCTGTCGTCGGGCGGCCACGGCTGACCCGTCCCCGGAGGCGACTGGCGGCCCGCCCCCGGGAGCCGCGAAGCTGGCCCCCCGTGCGTGCACTCCGCCCGGCCGGTCGCCCCCGATCGGTAGGGTGGTGGACCGGGGAACGGGTGTGCGCCGAACCGGGCGCCGCACCGTGGCCGCCGACGCCCAGACACCGAGGCAGTGTGACGTGACCCACCGAGACGACCAGGCAACGAGCGAGGCGGCCGTCCCGTGTCGGTGATCGTCGTCGGCCTGGAGCAGAAGCGCGCGCCGCTCGACCTGCTGGACCGGGTGTCGGTCACCGAGTCGGACACCCCGAAGGCGCTCGGCCGACTGCGTGACCAGCCGAACCTGTCCGAGGCGGTCCTCCTGTCGACGTGCCTGCGCACCGAGGTCTACGCGGTGGTCGAGCGGTTCCACGACGGCGTCGACGAGATCCAGGAGTTCCTGGCCGACGTCAGCGGCACGACCATCGAGGCCCTCGCCGAGTACTGCACCATCCGGTTCGACGACGACGTCATCGACCACCTGTTCTCCGTGGCCTCCGGCCTGGACTCCGCGGTCCTGGGCGAGTCCGAGGTGCTGGGCCAGGTCCGCCGGGCGTGGGAGCGCGCCCAGGGCGAGCACGCCTCGGGGCCGGTGCTCGGCACCCTGTTCCGCCACGCCGTCGAGACCGGCAAGCGGGTGCGATCGGAGACCGCCATCGCCCGGGGGATCACCTCGCTGTCGCACGGTGCCGTGGCGCTGGCCGCCGACCGCCGGACCGGCGGCCTCGGGGGGACCCGGGTGGCGGTCATCGGCGCCGGCGAGATGGGGGAGGGCGTCGCCCAGGCCCTGGACGGGCGGGGCGTCGAGCACCTGATCATGGCCAACCGGACCCTGGAGCGGGTCGAGTCGCTGGTGGCGGGCCTGCCCGACACCGCCGCGGGCACGGTGGAGGCCCGGGACCTCGACGACCTGGTCGCCCTCCTGGGCGAGGCCGACGTGGCCTTCACCACCGTCGGCACGGCGCACCCCATCGTCACCCGGGACCTCCTCGAGGCCGCTCTGACCCGCCGCACGGGCCGTCCCGACCTCGTGGTCGTCGACCTCGGTGTGCCGCGGAACGTGGAGCCGACGGCCGCGACGCTCGCCGGCGTGGCCCTGCTCGACATGGACGACCTGCGCGCCGCGGTGGCCGACGCCCTCACCGGGCGCCAGGACGAGGTGGCCGCGGCCAACGGCATCGTGACCGACGAGGTCGAGCGCTACCGGGCCGCCTCGCGCGCCCGCGACGCCGCGCCGATGGTGTCGGCCCTCCGGTCCCGGGTGGAGGAGGTGCGCCGCGCCGAGCTCGATCGTCAGCGGACCAGGCGGTCCGACCTCGACGACGCCCAGTGGGAACAGGTCGACGCCGTCACCCGGGCCATGGTGGCGAAGCTGCTCCACCAGCCCTCCATCACCCTCAAGGAGGCTGCCGGCACCCCGCGTGGGGAGCGCCTGGTCGAGTCCCTCCGCACCCTGTTCGACCTCTGACCGGTGCCCGGGCGTCCGGCATGACCACCCCGTCCGGCCGCCTCCGGCTGGCCACCCGGGGCTCCCCCCTGGCGGTGTGGCAGGCCCGCCGGGTCATGGCGCTGCTGGCCGGGATCGGCGTCGAGGCCGACTTCGTGGTCATCGACACCGAGGGCGACCGTCGCACCGACGTGCCGCTGGCCCGCATCGGCGGCCAGGGCGTGTTCGTCAAGGAGGTCCAGGCGGCCGTGGCCCGCGGTGACGCCGACGCCGCCGTGCACTCGGCCAAGGACCTGCCCGCCGCCGCGGAGCTGGCCGCACCCGGCCTGGCCATCGCGGCGTTCCCGGAACGGGGCGATCCCCGGGACGTGCTGGTGGGTGCCGACCTCCACGGCCTGGCCACCGGGGCCACGGTGGCCACCGGGTCGGCGCGGCGGCGGGTGCAGCTGGCCAACCTGCGACCCGACCTGGCGTTCGCCGACCTGCGCGGCAACCTGGCCACGCGTCTGGCGCGTGCCGGGGCCGACGGCATCACGGCCGTGGTGGTGGCCCGCGCCGCCCTCGACCGGCTGGCGTGGGTCGCCCCCGACGGGGTGGCGACCGAGACCCTGGGGCGGAGCACCATGGTGCCCCAGGTGGCCCAAGGTGCCCTGGCGGTCGAGTGCCGGGCGGACGACACCTCCACGCGGTCGGCGCTGGCGGCCATCGACGACGCCGCGGTGCGGCGGGTGGTCGAGGCCGAGCGGGCGTTCCTGGCGGAGCTGGGCGGGGGCTGCACGTTGCCGGTGGGCGCCCACGCGGTCGAGGTGGCCGAGGGTGGACCACCCGGCGACCTCGAACTCACCGGCATGGTGGCCGGTGCCGACGGCCACGTCGTGCTCCGTCACACCCGACGGGGAGCCGACGGGCCGGCGCTCGGACGGGCCGTGGCCCGCTACCTGCTCGACGACGCGGGCGGCAGCGACCTCGGCCCGTGGCGGCCGGAGTCATGACCGTCGCCCTGGTCGGCGCCGGTCCGGGCGACCCGGGCCTGCTGACCCGGCGTGGCGCGGCGCTGCTGGCCGCGGCCGACGTCGTCGTCCACGACCGGCTGGTCGCCCGCGAGCTCCTCGACCTCGCACCGGCGACGGCCGAGCGCATCGACGTGGGCAAGGGTCCCGGGCAGTCGGGCCGGCAGGCGGACATCAACGGGCTGCTCGTGCGCCTCGGCCGGTCGGGCCGTCAGGTCGTCCGCCTGAAGGGGGGCGACCCGTTCGTGTTCGGCCGCGGCGGCGAGGAGGCGGAGGCCCTCCGTCGGGCGGGCGTCGCCGTCGAGGTGGTGCCCGGGGTCAGCTCGGCGTTCGCGGCACCGGCCGCCGCCGGCATCCCGGTGACGCACCGGAACGTGTCCACCTCGGTCACCGTGGTGACGGGCCACGCGGGCGACCCGTCGCTGCCCGGGGTCGACTGGGAAACACTCGGCCGGTTGGACGGCACCCTCGTCGTCCTCATGGGCATGGGGGCCCGGGCGGCCATCACCGAGCGGCTGCTGGCCGCCGGCCGGGCGGCGACCACGCCGGTGGCCGTCGTCCACTGGGGCACCACCGAGCAGCAGCGGGTGGTGCGCACCGACCTGGCCCACCTGCCCGAGGTCGACCTGCCGGCCCCCGCCGCCATCGTGGTCGGTGCGGTCGCCGGGCTCGACGTGACGGCCGCCGCCCTGGCGGCCGACGCGGCCGGGGCGACCCCGGCGGCCGGGGACTGAGCGTGCACGACCACGGTGCCGTCCCGCCGGCCCGCCGGTCCGTCCCCCCACCACCGCCGGGTTCGCTGGCCGGACGCACCGTCGTCGTCACCCGGGCCCGCGCCCAGGCCTCCGAGCTCGTGCAGCTCCTGTCCGGGCTCGGGGCGTCGGTCGTCGAGCTGCCGGTCATCGCCATCGACGACCCGGCCGACGGGGGTGCGGCGTTGGCGGCGGCGGTCGACCGGGCCGTGGCCGGGGCCTACGGATGGATCGTCGTCACCTCGGTGAACGCCGTGTCCCGCACGGTGGACGCCCTCGCCGGGCGGGCCCTGCCGGCCCCGACCCGCTGGGCGGCGGTGGGCACGTCCACGGCCAAAGCGCTGATGACCCGGGGCATCGTCCCCGACCTCGTGCCCGCCGACGCGGTGTCGGACGCACTGGTGGCCGTGTTTCCGGAGGCCCCGGCGGAGGACGCCGCGCCCGGCCGGCCCACCGGGGAGGGCGCCGCGCTGTTCGTGCGGGCGGAACGGGTCCGCGACGTGGTCGGGCCCGGTCTGCGCGCCAAGGGCTGGCGGGTCGACGAGGCCGTCGCCTACCGCACGGTGGCGGGCTCCGTGGACCCCGCCAGCCTGCCCCGGGCCCGGGCCGCCGATGCGGTGGCGTTCACCTCGTCCTCCACCGTCGAGCGCACGGTGGACCTGCTCGGGACCGACGGGGTCCCCGCGATCGTGGTGTCGATCGGTCCGATCACGTCGGGCGCGGTGCGGGCGGCCGGCCTCACGGTGGCCGCGGAGGCGGTGGTGCACACCCTCGACGGGCTGGTGGCGGCCGTGGTCGAGGCCCTCGGGACCACCGACGCCTGACCGCCCGTCCGGGGTCGGACGGCGCACGGGTGCCGTAGGCTGGGGAGCCGTGCCCGACCTCCTCCCTCCGCCCGGATTCCCGGTGCGCCGCCTGCGGCGCCTGCGCCGCACACCGGCGCTCCGCCGACTGGTGGCCGAGACGGCGCTGTCGGTCGACGACCTGGTCGCCCCCCTGTTCGTGGCCGACGGACTCGACGCCCCGCGGCCCGTGGGGTCGCTGCCCGGGGTGTCCCAGCACTCCGTCGACTCGCTGGTCGCCGAGGCCCGGCGCCTGGTCGGCCTGGGCGTTCCCGGTGTCATCCTCTTCCCGCTGCCCCGCACCGAGGACAAGGACGCCACCGGATCCGCCGCCCTGGACCCCGACGGCATCACCCGGCGGGCCATCGACGCCGTCCGGAGCGCGGTCGGCGACGACCTGGTGGTCATGGCCGACTGCTGCCTCGACGAGTTCACCGACCACGGCCACTGCGGCGTGCTCGACCCCGACACCGGCGACGTCGACAACGACGCCACGGTCGAGCTCTACGCCGACCTGGCCGTCGTGCAGGCGACGGCCGGCGCCCACGTGGTCGCCCCGAGCGGGATGATGGACGGACAGGTGGCCGCCATCCGCGGCGCCCTCGACCGGGCCGGCCACCACGGGACCGCCGTGCTGGCCTACGCCGCCAAGTACGCGTCGGCCCTCTACGGCCCGTTCCGCGAGGCCGCCGACGTCACCATCGTGGGCGGGGGCGACCGCCAGGCCTACCAGCAGGACTACCGCAACGGGCGCGAGGCGCTGGCCGAGGTCGCCCTCGACGTGGCCGAAGGTGCCGACATGGTCATGGTCAAGCCGGCACTCACCTACCTCGACGTGCTGGCCGAGGTGCGGGCCACCGTCGACGTGCCCGTCGCCGCCTACCACGTGTCGGGGGAGTACGCGATGGTCAGGGCCGCCGCCGAGCGCGGCTGGATCGACGGGCCGGCCGTGGCCCTCGAGCAGATCACCGCGGTCAAGCGGGCGGGCGCGGACTTCGTGCTCACGTACTTCGCGGCCGAACTGGCGGAGGCCCTCGGTGGCTGATCCGGACTCCGGGCGGTCCGTCGTCCCCCACGCGCGGTCCGAGGCGCTGTTCGCCCGGGCCGCCGATGTCATCCCCGGCGGCGTCAACTCGCCCGTGCGGTCCTTCCGCTCCGTCGGCGGCCACCCCTACTTCGTGGCCCGGGGGGAAGGGGCCTACGTCTGGGACGCCGACGGCAACCGGCTGCTCGACTACGTCCAGTCCTACGGCGCCTCCCTGCTCGGCCACGCCCACCCCGCCGTGGTCGCCGCCGTCCGCGACGCGGCGGGCCGGGGCACCACCTTCGGCGCACCGACGGAGGGGGAGGTCGAGCTGGCCGAGGCCATCCGCGAACGGGTGCCGGGGTGCGAGCAGCTCCGGCTGGTGTCGTCGGGCACCGAAGCCACCATGAGCGTGATCCGGGTGGCCCGCGGCTTCACGGGCCGGGACCGCATCATCAAGTTCGCCGGCTGCTACCACGGCCATTCCGACGGGCTGCTGGCCGGTGGCGGCAGCGGCGTGGCCACCCTGGGGCTGCCGGACTCCGCCGGCGTGCCGGGCGCCGCCGTGGCCGACACCGTGGTGGCGCCGTACAACGTGGTACCCGAGGTCGACGACCGCGTCGCCTGCGTGATCGTCGAGGCGGTGGCGGCCAACATGGGCCTCGTCCCCCCGGCCCCCGGCTTCCTGGCGGGCCTGCGGGCCGCCTGCGACGCCGCCGGTGCGTTGCTCGTCTTCGACGAGGTCATCACCGGCTTCCGCCTCGGCGAGGGGGGTGCGGCCGCCTGGAGCGGCGTGCAGCCCGACCTGTGGTGCTTCGGCAAGGTGATCGGTGGGGGCCTCCCGGTCGGCGCGTTCGGCGGCCGCCGTGACGTGCTGTCGGTGTTGGCGCCGCTCGGCCCCGTCTACCAGGCGGGAACGCTCTCGGGGAACCCGCTCGCCACCGCGGCGGGCCGGACCGTGCTCGAGCACGTGACCGCCGCCGACTACGCCTCGTTGGCGGAGGCGGTGGGCTCGTTCGCCGCGTCGCTCCGTGCGGTCCTCGACGCCGCGCTCGACGCCTCGGGGACCACCGACGCCTCGGGACGCCGGCTCACCGCCCGGGTCCCGGTCGTCGGCCCGCTCTTCGGGCTGTACTTCGTGCCCGACGGCTCACCCGACGTGTCGGACTACGACGGTGCGGTGGCCTCCGCCGACACCGGCCTCTACGCCCGCCTCTTCCGCGAGATGCTCGCCCGGGGCGTGGCGCTCGCCCCCGGGCCCTACGAGGTGGCGTTCCCCTCGCTGGCCCACGGGGCCGCCGAGTACGACCGCACGCTGGACGTCGCCGCGGCCGCCGCGGCCGCCGCCTTCGCGTCCTGAGACCGCCGTCCGTGGCTCAAGTCGTGCCGTGGAGGTGCCGATCTTGCCGGGGAGGGGACCGGTCCTTCCACGCCGACCCCGGACTGGGGCAGAATGGCAGCAGCGCGTCGTCCCGCGGGACGCGCGCCGACAGCAGGCCTGCCCCCACCGGGGTGGGTCGGGGGATGGCCGGGCCGCAGGGCGCCGCCCGGCCGAACTCGACCGCCTCGGGCCACGAAGGAGAGATGCATGACCGTCGGGATCACTGAGCTTCCTCCGGAGGGGATGCAGCTCCCCGGTGTCGCGCTGGCCGGCGACCCCGAGCGGGGGACCAAGACGACCGAAGGCATCAGCCTGCTGTTCACCACGGCCGGTGTCACCGTGCAGGGCCCGCAGCCGCAGATCGAACGTCTCCTGGTGTGGTCGGCCCTCGACTCGGCCACGTGCCGCGAGAAGGTGCAGCTGTCCGACGGCCGCGAGGCGGCCATCATGGAGCTGACCTCGGGCGGGCAGTCGATCCGGTTCCTCCTGCCCGGCGACACCGTGTCCCCGGGTCAGGCCGCCTACCTCGACCAGGCCCTGCCGACCTGGTTGCTGCGCTACAAGGGCACGTCCGCACCCGCGGCGCCCGCCGCCGCCACCCCCGTGGCCCCGGGACCCGAAGTCGGCGTCACGCTGCCGCCCCCGGGCCCGTCGGCACCCGCCGCGGCAGCCGAGACGGCGCCCGCACCCGCCGCCGAGACGCACGCGCCGGCCTTCGCCGCCGCGGCGGCGGCCACCGGCGCCCTGGGATCGGTGCAGCACGCCGTCGCCGGCGAGACGCCCGGGGCCAACGCCCAGGGCGGTGGGAACAGCCAGACCACCGGCACCGCTCCCGCGGGTGCGACCGGACTGGCCGGCGGCAACGGCACCGGCACCGGCAACGGCACCGGCACCGGCACCGGAAACGGTGGCGCCCCGCAGCAGGCCGCTCCCCCGACGATGCAGGCACCGCCGCTGGCGGCCCCGCCCGCGCCCCCGGCCCCCGCACCCCGGCTGCAGTCCCCGCCCCCTCCGCCACCGCCTCCGGCCCCCGCCGCGGCGCCTCCCACCTTGCACGCCCCGCCTCCGCCCGCGGCCGCCCCCCCGACGGCCGCGCCGACGGTGGCCCCGCCCACCGGATGGGACGACCCGCCGCTCGGGCTGGCGGGCCCGGACGACATCGCGCCGCCGGCCCATGTGAAGAAGCCCCGGTTCGCCACCTCCCGAAAGAAGATGCGGGAGGCGGAGGCCGCGTCCGCGGCCGGTGCGGCGGCCGCCACGACCGGCGCCGACCTGGTGGCTCCGGCGACGCCGGGCACCCCGCCGCCCGCCGCTCCGCCGCCCGCCACGGGGGCCACCGGCGACACGCCCCTCACGGAGGCGCCGTCGGCCGGTGCCGACGGTGCTCCCCCGACCGCCAAGAAGAAGCCCCGCTTCCCGGTGTCGCGCAAGCAGATGCGGGCCGCCGAGGCCGCGGCCGCCGCCGCCGCAACCGGGACCGCGGTCGCCGCCACGGCCGCTCCGACCCCGCCCTCCCCCGCGGTGGCTCCGCCGCCGCCGGCCCCGG
>Ga0182016_10002279_pt1 | contig 22697 bp, 19 predicted proteins | sample 712S2MmetaG_FD_120491 | JGI IMG/M metagenome (GOLD analysis project Ga0182016, IMG submission 120491) | Permafrost microbial communities from Stordalen Mire, Sweden - 712S2M metaG | ecosystem: Environmental > Terrestrial > Soil > Wetlands > Permafrost | place: Sweden: Stordalen | collected... | reverse complement strand
TGCGACCCGGCGGTGTGGGCGATCATCGAAAAACGGCTCGGCGGCTAGAGTACGCGCTCAGCCGCATCGAGCGAGTTGCGCTTTCGCACATCTGAGCCCTCTTGCTTCGTGTATATGGCAGATATATACTCGGTGATGTGGCGGAACGCAGCGATCCCCTCGATGGCTGTTGCGGTTTTGAGTGGGACGAAGCAAATGCACACAAGAACTGGGAGCGGCATGGAGTCAGCCCTGAAGAGGCTGAGGACGTCTTCTTCAATGAGCCTCTGGTCGTGCGCAGCGATGTCCGGCACTCCCGGCGGGAAAAAAGATACTACGCGCTTGGGCACACCAGCGGAGGGCGATGCTTGTTCGTGGCGTTCACGATCCGCCGATCCCTTGTGCGCGTGATCTCCGTTCGGGACATGAATCGACGGGAGAGGGATGCCTATGCCAAACACGAAAATGAAGCCGGTGCCTGAGTTTCGCTCCGAAGATGAGGAGCGCGAATTCTGGGCGACCCGTGATTCGACGGAGTTCATCGATTGGCGGTCTGCCAGACGCCGCAAGTTTCCAAACCTGAAGCCCACCCTGCGGACGATTTCTCTGCGACTGCCCGTCTACATGATCGAGGATCTCAAGATCCTTGCGAACAAGCGGGACGTACCGTACCAGTCCCTGTTAAAAGTGTTCCTCGCCGAGAGACTGGAGAAGGAGCGCCGGCGGGCGTAGACGGGCAGTGCCGGCCGGCCGCGCATATCTTGGCGGACTCAATAGCATGAAAGCACTTCAGCGCCAGAACTAGAAATGTAGACGCCTTCGAGAAACCTGGTCGGTGGTTATGGATCCGATGCACCCTTGGGCCGAAGCGCCTGCCCGCACGGTGCCCAACGTGGAGCTAGGGGTGATCCCCAGCGCCAACCGCCTCTCGGCCCCCGCACCCCCCCGAGTTTTTGACCGGATTGCAGGCGTTTCTCGCGGTGCAATCCCGCCCGCGGCCACGGTGTGGTGGCCAGGCTCTCTTCGCACGCGGTATCCTTCAAGCTTAGTTCGACTCATGCTGTGCACGATCCGGTCACAATCTTCGATTATCCGGAGTCTTCTAAGAAAGAAGGCGCATCATAATCCCGAAACAGATTGACAGCAGTAGCGCCGCTGGCTATATTTACTGAAACTATATTCACGTAACTAACTTGCAGTTCAAGGAAAGACGTTGCGCAGACTAAGCATCCCAAACACCAAAACCGGGCGCCGGAACGCCGGAGTCCGGGCGCCAGCCGTTGCGTTCTTGTTGACGTTGGCGCTCCCATTCAGCGTTCTTGCCCAGCAAAACCTCCTGCCACAAGCGGACCGGATTGTCGGGTCGCTCACACCCGATCGATTACTCGCGCTGAAGGGCAATATCCATCCAAAGGCACGGCCGGAAAGCGATCGCGGCCCGGTTTCACCCGGCCTGAACCTCGATTACATCACGCTCCATCTCAAGCCGACACCCGCCCAGCAGGCGGCGCTCGATGAATTGCTGATCCAATTACAGACTCCCTCGTCAGGGAAGTATCGCAACTGGCTGACGCCCGAACAGTACGCCGGCCAGTTCGGAGCGAGCCCGGCGGACATCGGGCAGATCGTAGGCTGGCTTGAGAGCGAGGGCTTGACCGTGGTCAACACGGCCCGCGGGCGAAACTTCGTTGTGTTCAAAGGCACGGCGGCAAGAGTGGAAGCCGCGTTGCACGTCGAAATCCACAATTTCTTCGTCGACGGGGAAATGCACTTTGCGAACGCCACCGAGCCTTCGGTCCCGGACGCCATTCAACCGTTCACGGCTGGATTCTCGGGCCTCGATGACTTCAAGCTGAAGCCCGCGCAACAGGTCAGGAAACCGGTCCCACACGGATTCTTCAGTGGGCAGTATGACCTCGCCGCCAGCGATCTTTGGACTATTTACGATATTTCACCGCTCTACAACGTCGGCATCACGGGAAGCGGCATGAAGCTAGCCGTCATCGGACAGTCTAATGTCAACCTCGCCGATATAGCGACATACCAGGCCACCATGGGTCTTTCGGCGAACCCTCCCGTGAAGCTGCTGGTACCTGGAAGCACCGATCCGGGCATCACTAACGATTCCGGCGAATCCGATCTCGACCTCGAACTGACGGGTGCGATAGCCCCGGGAGCCCAGATTCTTTTCGTCTACTCAGGCAGCGTCGAAACCTCGGTAACGTACGCTATCGATCAAGGGCTTGCGCCCGTAATCAGCTACAGCTACGCCGGTTGCGAACAGAATCAATCGTCGACTGTGGTCGCATCGATACAAACTCTTGCGCAGCAGGGTAATACGCAGGGGATCACATGGGCGGCTTCGTCGGGCGATTCCGGCGCAGGAGCCTGTGACCCAGGGGCAACCATAGCGTCGCACGGAATTTCCGTGATGTTCCCGGCGAGCCTGCCGGAAGTCACGGGTGTCGGTGGGACCGAATTCAATGAAGGCACGGGCAACTACTGGGGCGATGCTTCGAACCCATTCGCCCTCTCGTACATCCCGGAGGCTGCCTGGAACGATACCAACATCGCTGGCCAGTTGGCCGCGAGTGGCGGCGGAGCAAGCATAGACTTCCCGCGGCCTTCCTGGCAGTCCGGTCCGGGAGTTCCAACGATTAACGCCCGCATGGTGCCGGATGTAGCGATGGCCGCATCGGCGGATCACGATGGATATTACATTGTGGAGAACGGCCAATCGGGTCTATACGGTGGAACTTCGGCTGCGACGCCGGTATTCGCCGGAATCGTCTTGCTAGTGGCACAGGCGGTCGGCGCGAACGGGCTCGGGAATATCAATCCGGCTCTCTACTCTCTGGCGTCGGAACCTGCGAGGACCTGTAATACCACCGCCATCACGGAGGCGTGCGTATTCCACGATATTACATCAGGAAACAATATGGTCCCTTGCGCTGGTGGAACCAACGGATGCGCAAGCATTACGTTCGGCTACTCGGCCGCCGTCGGCTACGATATGGTCACCGGACTCGGCAGCGTCGACGCGACGGGCCTGGCGCTTGCGGCCGCCAGCCTGACATCGGGACCGACAGTCTATTCCGTGAGCACGGCGTACGGGAGCCCCGGCATTGCGCAGAATACGTACATCGTGATCAAAGGCGCCAATCTGGTGCCTGCCGTCACAGCGGCGACCGGAGTCATCTGGAGCACCGCGCCCTCTTTCGCGTCCGGTCTCATGCCGACGCAACTCAGCGGCGTGAGTGTCACCGTCAACAACAAACCCGCTTTTGTGTACTTCTATTGCAGCGCCGCAACTGATCCGGTCTGTGCAGAAGACCAGCTGAATGTTCTTACGCCGCTCGACGCCACCGTCGGTAACGTGTCCGTCGTAGTGACGAGCGGAACGGTGTCAGCTCCGGCCTTTACTGCCAGCATGCAAGCGGTCGCGCCGTCGTTTCTGTTGTTCAGCACGGCAGGGTACGTTGCCGCGACGCACCTGAATGGGAGTCTCATCGGTCCAACCAATCTCTATCCCGGGTATTCGACACCCGCAACCCCGGGGGAGCAGATTGTTCTGTATACGGTCGGGTTCGGACTGCCATCGACTACATTAGTCAACGGCTCGTCCACTCAGACCGGATCGCTACCGGTTCTGCCGGTCTGCACCGTCGGAGGAACTCCGGCATCCTTAAGCTTCGCGGGTTTGATCAGTCCGGGGCTTTACCAGTTGAATCTCACCGTTCCGGCGTCGGCTGCCAACGGCGATAATCCGATCGCGTGTATCTACAACGGATTCTCAACCCCAGTTGGCGATCTGATCACGGTGCAATGATGAAGAGGCCGCCGGGCCGGACGCATGGACACACCCAAGAGAGTGAATCGCGCCCGGCTGCGTCTACCGGTCCATAGCGACCCGCCGCCCTCGGCCCGCTTCCGCCGTCGCGCAAACTTCATGCAACGGTCGGCGTACAAACGGCGCCGCTTTGGCGCCGCCACCTCGTTTACGCCCAAATCGCCCAGGGCGTTCTTCGCGATCTCACGGTGAGGGGTTTCTATTCGAGCGAGGCGGGAGTCGCCGGCCTGCCCCATCGCGCCAGCAAAGCGTTCGCGGAGAGGAATGCGGTCCGGCGGACCGTGCTGAGTATGAGGTGTCAAAGACGGCCGTCAGCGTCTTTGGGAGTCAAATGGGACTGAAACTGCGGTCCCACCAGGCGCCTGGGCAGCTCCTTGGTGCCGGCCGCAGCGCCAGATAAATCCGCATCGGACGGGATCCACGATCAGCCCCCTCTCCCGGGGAGAAATAGGCCCACGCCGGGGCGAAAAGTATGCGTCCTCCGCGGGGCGTATCAGGAGCGTTTGCTCGCCGCGATCACTTGCTCGAGGCGGGCCAGCAGATCATTGGTGTTGAACGGTTTGATCATGTACCCATCGGCGCCGAGTTCGGCGCCGCCGATGATGTCCGATTCTTCGCGGCTGGCGGTGAGGAAGATCACGGGGATCTTGTAGGTTGACCACTCGCGCCGCAGCCTGCGGAGCACCTGGAAGCCATTCAGACGGGGCATATGGAGGTCAAGAATAATGACATCCGGCGGGTTGTCGAGCGCCATGGTGTAGGTTTGTAAGCCGTCAGCCGCCAATCGGCACTCGAAGCCCGCCCGTTCGAGGGCAAGCCTGATCACCGCACGCAGGGCAGCGTCGTCATCGCCCACCAGAACGACCGGCTTGACGGATGTGGGGCCTTCGACAATTCCCGTCACCTCGTTTTCTTTGTTTTCTTTGCGCGGCGCAGCGATGGGCTGCGACACCGGAACGGCGTGCCTGAACTGGTCTAGCAACTCGGCCAGTTTCTGACGCAGTTCGTCCCTTTGGTTAGGGTGGAAAGTCGCCAGCAGGGTTTCCAACTCGCGAGCCAGACGTGTGATTTGCGGAAAGCCGAGAGTGCCTCCAGCTCCCGCCCAGCGGTGTAGGGAATTACGGATGGAGACGAAGTCCAATTCGGGCGCGAACGCTCGGGTTGCCCCGAACTGGGAGAGGATTTCGCGGCACTCGGCGGCGCCGGCGGAGAGAAACTCCTTTCGCAGTTCCTCAATTGGCAGACTTTCGAGGAAGGCGCCGCCGGCCGCCGGAGCCGACGCGCCCAGGAAGGCCCGAATCGTTTCGGGAAACTCCTCGGCGTCGACCGGTTTGCCGAGCGAGCATTCGCAGCCGGCCTCCCTCGCGGCGATATCTTGCTCCTTCGAATGATCGCCCGTCAGCAGGATTACCGGGATATGCTTCCACGCGGGATTTTTCTTGACCGCCCGCGTGAGATCGAGTCCGTCCATGCCCGGCAAGCGGAGATCGGTGACAATCAGATCCGGCAGCTCCACGGCGATCTGCTTCAAGGCATCTTCGGCGGTTTCCGCCAACCCGGTAAGAAAACCGGCTCTGCGGATCAGTGCGGCGGTGATCTTCAGATTGACGGAACTGTCGTCAACTACTAATACTCGCTTTGCGGGGCCGTCCGGGCCGATATTCACTGAGCTCATTATCCTTTCTGGAATTCTAGCTCAGTGCAACGGACGGCGTCGGAATGTTGGGGCGATAGCAGTTTGCACCTTCGGTACTGGGGTGCGTCTGGCCGCCTTAGTACTACGGGGATGCCCCGTGGCCCACCCACCGGCCGCAGTTCCCCACCTGGTTCGCAGTTTACATTTGCAACGTGAGGACGCGGAGCGGAAGGGGTGCGACCCGGCAGGTGCGGGCGATCCTCGAAAAACGTCTGGGCGCGCCAAGCCGCGAGGCCGCGCGTTCAGGCGCGGAACCGGATCGACGCCTACGCCGGCCTCGGATATGGACTCATCGTCACTCGATGTCGGCTGCTTTGATTTCCCTCTGCGAACCGTTGGCGGCCCAACGGAGAAAGCCGACGATATCTGCTAATTCCTGGGATGTATATCCAGCCGCTGTCGGCGGGTGCTTCCAGTGCTGGTCGCGAGTCATGGAGAGGATATCCTTCGAAGTCAGCTTGCGAAGCACCGGGGGAGTCTGGCTCAGGTCCCAGATCTCGAAGTCATCGCCCTGTTTTTGTTTTTGAATTCCCGGGAAAGGTCCAGCCGCGGTCTTGATCTCCTGGACATTCTCCGTGTTTTCCATCTGGATCACCGAGACCAGTCCGCGCGGTGTCGCCATCGACGCCATTTTGGTCAGGTCCGGTCCGACAGCCGTTCCCACCCCTGCCATCGTATGGCAGGTGCCGCACGCGATCCCTTTCGGTGACTTCACGAACAGTTCGCGCCCCCGCCGGGTTTGCGCCGTCGGGGGTTGCTTCTCTTGAGCGATCATTAATTGCGCATTCGCCGCCAAAATGAGCGCTACCGATGCGAAAAAGAAATTCTGTCGTTTCATCACGATCCCCCAGCGATGACCTTACCGCGCAACGTCACATGGAAGCCCTGCCGCCGATCCGAACAGGCAACTTCATACCCATTCTAGGCCCGAAACCGATTAATTGTACCTGTTTATCTTTAGATTTCAACCGGCCAATGTCGGTGCCGGTTGCGGGCACCGTGAGGCCCTTGCCTGGGGAGAGGCTCACGCTCGATGAGGGATTACGGCCGGCCCGATACCGAGCCGCGACCAAAGGGAGCGGGTTGGGTCACGCCAAACTGGCTCCAGTCAATTTCCCCGCCACCACTACTGAATTGCGAGGGTGACGGTATTCGATGTTACTCCGCCGATGGCGATGGCGACTGGCACAGTGGACCCCTTGGCCGCTCCCACGGGCACCTGCACGTTCACCTGATACAGGCCCACATCGCCCGGCACCAGTCCGTTGAAGACCGGTGTTGCCGGGACGCCGCCTATCGTTACGGCGGGAGTGGCCTGGGTCCACGATAGCGGGTCGGCGAGCGCGGGGGCGCCGGTTGCGGGTTGGTTAGTTACCGGGCCTAACCCGGTGCAATAGATCTGTATGTATGCTCCGGCGGTGGTCGGGTTGGTTGGGCCGACGAGTTTGTAGTTCGCGTCCAGGACGGCGCCCTGGTTCGTCTGGGTGTCCATTACGAAAATCCCCGGGGCGTACGTGGCGAGTGGCACGGTCTGGGACGCGCCGGACTGGCCATATTGCGAGGCCGTGACGGTAGTCTGCGCCTGTCCGGCAAGTTCCCAGGGGATTTGCAGGTTGATTTGGGATTGCGAGGCGAAGAAGAGCGGCGCGAGGGGTGCGGAAGCGAACTGGATCGAGAGCCCGGAGAGCGCCGTGGGAGCCGGGAATGCGCTGGCCGACATCAGACTGGGAATAGCGAAGGTTCCGAACAGGCTGGCAATGCCGCCGGGAGATACCGGGGCGGTAAAACTGGCGGCGTTAACCATACCGCCGGCGGTGATCGATGGGGGCGTGTGGGGAATGGTAAGACGGAACAAAGTGCCGGAGTCTTTCGCGCCGCCGTAAAAGGTGGTCCCGTAAAGATTGCCGTCGCTGCCCAGCGTGAGGCCGGTAGCTGGCAGGCGGCCGTCACTTCCGCTGAAAGTGTACAACGTGGCGAAATCGCCGGCCGGGCTGATGCGGAAAATCGTGCCGCAACCCAGGAACGAGGTGTTACAGCTTCCGCCATATTCGGTGGTCCCATAGAAATTGCCGTCGGGGCCAAGCACCAGCGCGGCGTTGGGCTGTAGTTGCTCGGCCGGAAGTTGAACGCCGCCGTTGAAATCGTGAAGCGTCGTCAGCACTCCGGCAGGAGTCATCCGGAAGATCGTTCCGCCGTACGGACTCGTCCCGCCATATTGGGTAATCCCGTAGAAGTTACCGTCAGGTCCCTGTGTAACCCCACCGACAGGACCTTGTCCGTCCGCTCCGCTAAAATTGTAAAGCATGGTGTAAGTTCCGGAGGCTGTGATCTTGTAGATAACGCCCCAAGGGGACGAGTTCGTCCCGCCGTATTGCAGGGTCCCGTAGAAACTGCCGTCGGACCCCATGGTGAGCGCGGAAACACCCTGCAAGTTGTCCAATGTCTGGAGTGTGGTCAGCGTTCCTCCGGGTGTTATCCGGAAGACCGCTGCGTTGAGGCCATTTTGCATGGCTCCGTAGAAATTGCCATCGGGACCGAGTATCAGACCGCTCACCGCAAGCCAATCCTCCAGAATAAGTTCGAACGTGGAGGCGATAGGGTTGAGGACCGTCAGAGTCCCGGAGGGAGTCATTCGGAAGATCCCGCCCGAAATGCTGGAGCCATCAGCCCCGAGGGTGGGGGACCACCCGTTGTCCGTGCCGTAGAAGTTGCCGTCGGCGCCAAAAATCAGGCCCGTTGCGGCCGACGCTCCGTCGGCGCCGCTGAAAGCATGGAGGACGCTGAGCGCGCCCGCCGGTGTAATCCGAAAAATCACGCCATAGCCGGCGTTGTCGGCGCCACTCGCGTACCCCATGCCGCCGCCGGTGGCCGTCCCGTAAAAGTTGCCGTCGGCGCTTTGTAGAAGTACGCCGGCGGGATTTTGCCCATCGGCACAATTGGCCTGGGTGCAAAAGCTATAGAGGGTGGTAAGTGTTTGGGTTTGGGCTACTGGTGTAACAGCCACTAGCGCCGGTAGGATAAAGACCGCGCGGAGAATGTGACGCGTATGTTACCTCACGGGAGGGTATACGGCTTACAAGTCTCGCGGGTTTCAGGCCAATTCGAGCCCAAGATTCAAGAGCTGGGCCGTCTGAACCAGCCGAGGAGTGACTGGTTGTCGGCCGGAGGCATTATCTCCGGCGGGCTGGCGTTGCCCACGATCATTTGCGTCAAGCATCCGGCGGCCCACATCGACCGGCCTGGCAATCTGCCTTTGCGCAGCCCGTAGAACCGGGCCCGGCGAGCGTATTCCTGCAGCTCGCCCAGCGGGCCGAACTCCTGGCGATAGAGCTTGCAGTGCTTATGAATCAGGCGGAAGTGCGCCCGGCAGGTATTGCCCCATTGGAGGCTGAGTTCTTGCCGTCCGCCGTGTCGGTAGGTGACCAAGGGCTCCGGCAGAATCTCCATTTGGCAGCCCACTGCGAGCAGCCGGATGCCGAATTCCAGATCGCCCAAGTGGCGGAACGTGGTATCCATGCGACCGGCCTTATGGTAGGCGCTCTTGTGGATCAACATGGTGCACATCGAAGAGGCTGTGTGCTGAAGGGCATCCCGCAATTGCAGCTGCCCCGGCTCGCGATGGCCCCAGATTTGGGAGCTACCATCGGGAGTGACGCGTAATATCGGACCGCCCAGAGCTTCGCAGTTGGGATGCCGGCTCAAATAAGCGCTTTGCAACTCCAGCTTGCGGGAATGATAAAGATCGTCATCATCCAGGAATGCAACCCAGTCATTAGCTGCCAATTCCACACCGATATTGCGGGTTTCACTCACTCCCAGATTTCTGGGATTCTCGTGGATTTTCACAATATGCCTGAATTTTCGCAGTTTAGTGCGGACCTCGGCGGTGGAATGATCGTCAACTACTATGATTTCGGCGGGCGGCACGGTCTGCGATCGAACGGAATCTAAAGCTTCCTCCAGGAATTGCGGGCGATTGTAATGGGGAATGATGACGGAAATCGGTAATGTTCGCATAGCGGTCGCTTTACACAGCCCGGCTCTCTAAGACAAGAACTGGCGATCAATCCCGTTTTCCCACATTAAGTCGATATTATCATTAGCAGGGTTTGTGCGGAAGCTCGAGATAACTAAAGTGATCGGAAGATAATCGCTACTCTTCGCGAAGTGCGTTCATGGGGTCGAGCCGGGAGGCGCTGCGCGCGGGCAGAAATCCGGCGAGCGCCGCCACCAGAGCAAGCACCGCCGCGGCGATCGCCAGCGTCCAGGGGTCGTTGGCCTTCATGCCGTAGAGGAAGCTCTCGACGAAACGCGTGGTTCCGATGGCGGCAAGCAAACCGATGGCGAGGCCCATGCCGATCAGGAAGGCGACCTCGCGAAGAACCATGCTCAGGACGCGCGATTGCGCCGCCCCCAGCGCCATGCGGATGCCGATTTCATTGCGGCGGCGGGCGATGTTGTAGGACATGACGCCATACAGCCCGATGGTGGCCAGCGCCAGCGCCAGAAATCCGAAGAAGCCGGAAAGCGTGGCCAGCAGCCGTTCGCGCGCCAGCGATTCATCCACCTGGGCAGCCAGCGTCTTGAATTGCAGGGAGACCTCGCGATTGACCTCCGCGATGGCCGATTTTGCCGCGGAGATCAGGGCAGCCGGCGGTCCGGCGGAACGCAATTCGAACTCGTACCCCAAGGAGGTGGAATCCTGGTCAGCCGCCACGAAGGCCGTGGGAAGAATCTTTTCCCGCAGCGTTCCATATTTCGAGTCCCGGACCACTCCCACGATTTCGGCCCACGGCCCCATTTCCTTGCCTTCCTCGGTGCGGTAGCGCTTGCCGATGGGATTCTGCCCGGCGAAATACTTTTTCGCCATCGTCTGGTTGACGATGGCAACTTTGGGCGACTCGGGCGTGTCGTGGGTATTGAAATCGCGTCCGGCAACCAGGTCCATGCCGAGCGTTTCGAAGTACCGATCAGTTACTTCGTTGAAGTAGACCAGCGTGTCGTCGCGGCCTTTCGAAGTGTACCCTTCAATTTGCAGGTCTTCGTTCCAGAAACTCCCGCTGACGGGCGTCATATTGGAAGCGCTGGCGGAGCGGACCCCGGGCAGCGCGCGCAGCCGGTCCAGCATCTCCCGCAGGGCGGCCGCGCGCCGTTCCTTGGCGTAATTGGAGCTGCGAATATCGACGCTGACGAGGAGAACATGCTCGGGGTCAAAGCCCGCGTCCAGTGTCTCGAGCCTGAAGAACGTCGAAAGCATCAATCCCGCGCCCACCACCAGCAGGAGAGAAAGCGCCACCTGCGCCACCACCAGAGACTTGCCGATCCCGAACTTCGCGCCTTCAATCACTCCGCGGGCATTCGCCTTCATGGCGGACTGCGGGTTCACGGCGCTGCTTCTCCAGGCCGGCGCCAGGCCGAACAGGAGCGCCGTAAGAATCGATGCCCCGGCCGTAAATGCCAGCACACGCCAATCGATACTCAGATCGAGAAACACCTTGCTCTCACCGGAAGAGAGAAAACCTACCAATAAGCGGGCGCCCCATTGCGCGAAGACGATCCCGAGAACCGCGCCGGAGAACGAGAGCACGATACTCTCGGTCAATAACTGGCGCATCAGACGTCCGCGGCCCGACCCGAGCGCGATGCGCACGGCAATCTCCTTCTGTCTGGCGGCGCCGCGGGCCAGCAGCAGATTGGCAACGTTGGCGCAGGCGATCAGCAGGACCACCGCGACAATCGCCATCAATACCATCAGGGCCTGCCGGTACTGCTTGCGGATATTGGAAAGCCCATTGGCGGCCGGCAGAGCGGCTAGGGATCTCCGGCGATATGCTTCGTGATCTTCCGCCTTCCAACGCGGTGGAACGGTGGCGTCGAATATCGCCGGAGACAGAATCTTCAGGCGCGCCTCGGCCTGAGCGGCAGACACTCCCGGCTTGGGCCGGCCGATCACGCGCAGCCACCAGGAGCTGCGCTGGTCGAGCGCACTGAATTCGCCGCGAATAATCTTCTCGGCGCAGAGGGGCACGTAGATGTCCATCTCGCTGCCGACGTCCATGCCAGTGAAACCCGGCGCCAGCACGCCCAGAATCTCGAAGGGGTGCTTGTTGAGCGAGATAGTCTTGCCTACAACATCCGCGCGCCCTCCGTACTCCCTCTGCCAGAAGCCGTGGCTGAGCACCGCGGTTCCCGGGCAGCCGCGCTTGTCGTCGGCCATGGTGAAAGTGCGGCCGACGATCGCGTGCAGCCCCAGGGCGTCGAAGAACTGCCCCGATGTGTAGTTTCCGCGCACATTGCGCGCTTCCCCGCCCGCCGCCAGATTGAACCCGTTCCCGCCATAAGCGAACACTCCCGAGAAGACGTCCTGGCGGCCGCGAATCTGCTCCCAGATGGGATTGGTGAAATAGGCGCCGTCACTGCTGGTCACCTGGAGCAGTTGTTCGGGATGAGCCACCGGCAGGGTTTTGAGAATCAGGGAATCGATCAGACTGAAGATTGCGGTATTGGCCCCAATTCCCAGCGCCAGCGAGAGGATCGCCACGGCGGCAAATCCCGGACTCCGGCGAATGGCGCGCAGTGCATAGCGAAGGTCCTGCAGGACGGCATCCGGCATATCGTCATTGTGACGGCTTGCGGGCGGATCGGTTAGTCGAATACGGCCGGAGCCATGGGATCGCGCAGGGAACGGAATACGAATTGGAGTTGTTCCGGGAGGATGCGCGTGAGCGATAGTGGGGGAATCTGGCCTTCGGCGAAAAAGCCCACTTCCGAGGTCTCCGCACTGGCGCTGGGCGCCCCGCCCGCCAGTTCGCAACGGAATACCAGCTTGTAGGCGTGAAAGGGGATGGCGGGATGCAGGTGTTTGTTGCGGTCCCAGCAGGCCAGCAGCTTTACCGCTTTGACCAGGTAGCCTGACTCCTCGCGGACCTCGCGCTCCACCGATTCGGCGGCGCTTTGCCCCACCTCGGCCCATCCGCCCGGCAGGGTCCAACCTCCATCTTCGCGCTCTCGCACCAGCAACAGCCTATCCTGCTGGAATACCGCCGCACGCACGTCCACCTTGGGCGTGGCGTAGCCGCGCTCGGCGCCGAATACCAGCCTGGCGCGATCGATATTCAGGGGCTCCGGCCCGGCGATCATGGCGGCAGCAATGGCCGACAATTCGCCATACCGTTCGATGTCGTAGGGGCTGACTGCGTAGTTCAGGCCCGTCTGGGCGATCGCCTGGATGCGCTGCGCGATCTGAATCCACGTATTGGAATTTGTTGAACTTGTCATAGTTGGGCCGCCGCGAGCGTTTTCTGTAACCTTTCCCGGATCCGCCGGTATCATACCTGACGGCGAATGGCTCAGCCAAACGGTGCGGGTTCCCGTCCACGAGGAGGATTCGATGAAATCGTTGCTTACCGGCGCCGCCTGGATCGGTTTAGCTGCTTCCATGGCAGGCGTTCCCTTGAACGCGCAGTTGCAGGACAACACCGAAAAACAAATGACCTGCCAAAACGGCGGCTACGATGGCGAGAACGTACGCCATTGCGATATCCGCGAGCAGACGCTACCCGCGGTGGGAAGCCTGAAGATCGATGCCGGCCAGAACGCCGGCGCTACCGTCAAAGGTTGGCTGCGGAGCCAGATTCTGGTGCGCGCACGGGTGGAGGCGTCCGGCGATACGGCAGCCGCCGCGGCATCCATGGCCAGCCAGGTCTCCATCGACAGTTCGGGCGGACAGGTGCGCGCCCTCGGGCCGGAATCCGTTAACAACTCGTGGTGGAGCGTCAGCTACGAAATCTTCGTGCCGCAGAATACCGATCTCACTCTGAAGGCTAACAACGGGGGAGTGACGATATCCGACGTTCGCGGCGAAATTCACTTCGATGTGAACAACGGCGGCGTGCACTTGAAGCGGGTGGCCGGCGATGTCAGCGGCGCGAGCGTGAACGGCGGGATTCAAGCCGAGTTGACCGGTACCATCTGGGATGGGCGGCAAATGGAAATCAGCACCCGCAACGGCGGCGTTACGCTCACCATGCCGTCTTATTACTCGGCGCACATCCAGGCGGAGACCAGGAGCGGCCGGGTTCAGTCCGATTTTCCAGTCACCATGAACGGCGATCTGACACCGCGGCGGCTCGACTTCGCATTGGGCTCGGGCGGTCCTCTGATTCACGTCAGCACGGAAAACGGCGGAGTCAGACTGAAGCGCACGGAATCGCAGTAGGCAAGATTCACCACGAGGTAGCAGAAGACTCGGAGGCCTCCCACGCAACTGCGTCTCAGTTGCGTGGGCTCTCGCGGATCGTCGCGGCGAAAGCGGGTAACATGCGCCGTGATGATTTCCCCGAACCGAAGCCAGTTTTTTTCGTCCGTTTAGCCTAAACCTCGCCACGAAAAGTGTTCGGATCGGTCGATTATCTATGGGACCGCGGCCAGATCTGTTTCGCGGCTAGGCCGTGTTTTCCGCGCCTTGAGAGAAGGTTTCCTGGCAGTGAAATAGGCTATCGCCCGGAAGTCCACGTCAAGTCGCAAGTGTCCGGAAGAACTTTTCTCGCAAAGGCGCAGAGACGCAAAGAAGATCCTTCTCCACGCCAAGAGAGACAGACTTGTTCTCCTTTGCGCCTTGGCGGCTTTGCGAGAGAAAGGTTGTCCTGCAGTTGGATAGGCCATCGCCGTGCAATGGAGGCCGCCTCCGGAATACCACGCGAACATTTTCGGAACATTCAAGCGCCTCACGGCCTGGTGGCTTCGACATCCCGCTTCGCCGCTGTGTTATGATTCCGCCGGATCGAGGATATTCCATGCGAAGACTGATTCCGATCGTAATCATCGGCCTGGTGGGTCTGGCGTCTATTCTCTGTGCTCTGCCCGCTGACGCGTACAAAGTCCTCAAAATGGCCCGCGTGGGCGGGGAAGGCGGCTGGGATTACATCTATGCCGATTCCGCCGGCCGGCGGCTGTACATTCCACGCCGCGGCTCGCCCGCGGCCGAAGCCACCGACACCAGGCCCGCGGCGCCGGCTGTTCCGACGCGGCTTTCGATTTACAATCTCGACACGCTGGAACTGGCCGGGGAAATTGCCGGTGTGGGAGGCAACGGGGCCGCGGTCGATCCGAAGTCAGGCCACGGTTTTACCAGCAGCAAACCGATCTCGATGTTCGACACCAAGACTATGACGCTCATCAAGACCATCGATGCCGGCGCGGCGGCTCCGGACGGCATCTACTTCGATGCGTCTAATGAACGGGTTTACGTCTTCAGTCATCCGACGAAAGACGCAACGGTAATCGACGCCAAGGATGGCGCGGTGCTGGGCACCATCGATCTCGGCGGTGTGCCGGAGCAGGGCGTGGCCGATGGCAAAGGTATGCTCTACGTGGTGATGCAGGACGCGCAGGGCAGCGTCACCGCCGTCGACGTGAAAACCATGAAGGCGGTAGCGCATTACCCACTCGGGGACAAGGGCCACTGCAACGGCCTGGCGATCGACGCTAAGAATCACGTGCTGTTCGCGGCCTGCGCGAACTCGGGAAATCCGCCGGCCCAGCCCGCTGCCCCCATGATGGTGATTCTGGACGCCGAGGATGGCAAAATCCTTACCAGCTTGCCGCTCGCCGGCGGGTCGGACGGCGCGGTCTTCAACCCGGCCACCATGGAAGCGTTCAGCACACATGGCAACGGCACGCTCACCGTGGTGAAGGAGACGAGTCCGACCGCTTTCGAAGTAGAGCAGAACCTGCAAACCATGAACGGCGCGCGCACTATCACGCTCGACAGCAAGACAAACCACATCCTGACGATGAGTCAGGAGCGCGGACCGGCGCCCCCGCCGCCACCCGGCGGAGGCCGCGGGCCGCAGGGCCGGGCTGTGCCGGGTTCGTTCACCATTGTGATGGTGGGCCAGTAGGTTCGGTTAGACGGTGTTGATGTACTTCATCTTCTTGAGATCGGACAACTTCACCTTGCAGGAGCCCGCTTTCGCCCCGTCTTTAAACCAATCTCCATCGAAGAAGACGGCGTCTTCGCCCGCGAGATTGGGATTGTTGGCCTTCTGGGGCGGCGTCTTCACCTCGTAAATGCGTTGCGTATTGACCTGTTTGAAAGTCATGCCCGGCTTTACCTCCTTCGGACAACTGGCGGCCAGCTTGTCCTCCCACGCGCTGATCATGGCCTTCATTTCCTTGTTGGCAGAGGCCGCCAACTTGATTACGGGTTCGATTGACGGTGGTTTCGCCGCCCCCAGTTTTCCGATAAATGCCAGCAGGTCCGCTTTGTAAGCTTCGAGTTCACTGACCCCTCCGGTCTTCAACGACCCCACCTTCTGCGAGATCTGTTGCTTGGTCTTCTGGACGTTGCCCAGCACATCTTCCAGGCTCTGAGCCGCGTCGACGAACTCGTTTTTGGCGTCAACTTGGGCCGAAAGCTCGTCTCGTTAAGCTTGGATCTTTTTGTATCCCACGTTCTTATCCTCCTCACCTACAAAATCGTCAGGTCGAGTCGGATTCCCTCACAGAGTCGTGAAAATAATCAAGAATTCTTCGGTGTTTCGGGAGCCTCGTTGGTGCGCCAGCACCGAGGCGCCGAGATGAACCGAAAGCGCTTGCTGACGCGCGGCGCGCGGGCAGGTAGCAAGTGACGAGCGCCACGAACGCCAGCACCAGGGGCACCGAGACGAAGCTCGTGGGGTCGGTGGTCGGCCTCTTCGCGATGGCAGACACCTGATTCTTTGACGGCAGAGCGGGACGAGGCGTCCCGCGCGGACCAAGGGGGTCCGCCCTACCTTTTGCGCATGATACAAAACTGTGCGGCATTGACCTTAAGCCTCCGTGCCCTCCGCCACCTCGGTGCCCTCCGTCTTTGACTTTTGAGTTCGTCCCAATGCGCCTCGGGAATGACCAGCCCGTAGCCGACGAAAACCATGGGAGCTTCGAGCTTGGGAGCGAGGTCGGCGCGCGCGTTGAGGTTGGCATCCGCGCCGAGCGCCAGCGGTTCCTCCTTGCCATCGCGGATGAGCGCGAGGCTCGACTGTTCCGGCATCAGAGTGCGCGCCACGAACTGGATGGGCTGCAGATATCCAGCCGTGCCCGCCCGCTTGAGGCCGATCTTTTGGAATCGGCCGGCGACGTAATCCACGGCCATCGCAAATTCGGGGGTGCCGATATTGCGCCCCTGCAGCCTGTCGTCGGCCAGGAACTGGATGTGCGCCCACCAGAGCTTGCCTTCGGCGGCGTAATCGACAGCGGTGGCGAAGAGCGGTGCGGCGGCAAGGATGAGGAGGATGGATTTCTTGGGAGAGAACACGATCCTTATAGAAATATCACGATGTGGCGCGGACTTCAGTCTGCTGCGCCGAGACTTTCCAGAAACCTCGCCGTCTTTCGTTTCGATCGAACCCGCTTGCTCACGCGCGCGGCTCGGTATCGGAATACTGCTTTTCCGAGCCGCGGCCGTGAGGGAGCGGTCCCGGTATTGATACTGGTTTCCGCCGCCAGAGACGCTCCCGGCAGGGACCGTCCCTCGCTCTTCTCGACCCGTCGCAGCGAGTCGAAAGCTCCGCTGCCGTCGGTCGCGGCTCGGAAGCGCAACCTGGCGGGGACTCTTCTCCGAACTCCCGAAGTCGTGGAATTTGCCAAAAACCCGCAACCCGCTCCCTGTGGTCGCGGCTCGGAAACGCAATGTGCCGATACCGAGCCGCGACCACAGGGAGCGGTCTGCGTGACGCCAAACTGGCTCAAGTCAATTTCCCCGCCACCACACAATTGCGGGGACGACACCAGGAGTTTCGGAGTCTTGACCCGGCGCGCCGAGAAGCGCCACGTCACGCCCGCGCGAGTTTGCGTTCCTGCTTCTGTGCCAACCGGCTCCAGCGCGCCGTGAATGGCCGCCGATAACGCGGCGCGGTGCGTGCCGCTTCCACCGCACGGGCGTAGACTTCGCGCGCTTCCCCCGCCCGTCCCAGGCCTTCGAGCGTTTGCCCGTAGTAGTACAAGCCTTCGGGGTCGTAGGGCCGCCGGCCGGTGTAGATCTCGAGTTGCCCGCGGGCATCCTGCAGGCGGCCGGCGGCCAGGTAAACGCCGCCCAGCTCGCGCAGGATTTCGTTCAGACTGTGTTTGGAATCCTGCTGCAGGACGATTTGGAATTCCTTGAGTGCGTCGTCGATGCGGCCCTGCCCGCGGGCGATCCGGCCCAACTGGTAATGCGCGTCGGTCTCGGTGGGGTCGATTTTGACGGCGTTCTGGAATCGCTGGATGGCTTCGGTGTAGTTGCGGCGCTGCTGATAGATCAGCCCGAGCTGATATTGCGCCTCACCATCGTGCGGATTGAGGGCCGAAGCCTCCAGCATGCGGCGAAAGTTCTGCCGGTTGCGCATCGCCGCTCCCAGACCCGAGAACTCGCCACCGAGGAAATACCAGGCATAGAAAAGGAAGAACGGCGACGCCAGCCAGCCCATCAGGAAATGGAGCGGCTGCCAGAGAAACACCGCCGCTACTAAGGGAATCCACGAAAGGCAGACCACCCCTATCGAAGCGCCGTTGCCCGCGCCGAACACCGTCCGGATGGCGACAAACATGAGGAACGCGAAGTAAAGGTGCGCCGCGCCGGCCAGCGCCAGTACCACGACCGGCGGCGCAAACCATCCGGCGACGGCCACAGGAAGGTTCGCCGCCGACCACGCCAGTGCGGTGCACGTGAGCATCGGGGAATAGTCGCGCTGGAAGGAGACGACGAATCCGCCCAGGCGGCCGAAGATCGCGCAGAGCAGCAGAATGCCGGGGGCGTACGCCACGGCGAGCGCCAGTAGCGGTCCATAAAAAGGCAGGTGCACCCAATTGCCGGCGGCCGATTGCAGGCCGAATGAGACGGCCACCACGCAGAGGCTCGCCCACAGCAGGCTGCCGCGATCGAGGATGGCGCTCATCGCCGCCACCGGTTGGGAGAGCAGGCGGAAGAGCAACTTCAGGCTTTCGGCCATGGTCAATGGGAGAATAACATGCCGTGCCGGATGCAGGTGAGGCCGAGGTGCTTGTAAGATTGAAACTCAGAGGTATTTCATGCAGTCTTTGCGATTTTCGGCAGCGATTCTGGCCGTGACTTTGTGCGCGTGGCCGCAGCCATCGAACCGCGGATATTATCGTTTTCCCGCGATATCCGGACAGACCATCGTCTTCACTTCCGAGGGCGACCTCTGGGAAGTCGGCATCGAGGGCGGAACGGCGCACAGGCGCCTCGAGTTGGGAAAGGTGATCGGGACGCGCACCTGGGGTGGCGAAATCTGGCTGAGCGCCAGCAATTATCTGGCGGACCGCGGCATCGCCACCACGGGTGAGAACGGCGTGTTCGGCCCCGAAGGCAAGTGGCTAATCGAAGTTCACGGAGTGGAGCCCGATATGGTAGTGGACAATCTGCCGCACGCCACTTTCGAAGGGAAAGACGCGCAGTTGGACGCGGCGATCGCGTATTTGCAGGACGAGATCAAGGCTCATCCCATTCCGCCGGTGACAGCGCCGAAGTACCCCGATAAATCGATCCGTTACCAGTCAGCGCCGGCCACGGGCGGCGGTAATAAAGAGAAATGACGGGGGAAAAACGAGTTCATTTTTTCGGCGTGGCTGCGGCCAGAGCGGAAGCCTTCACCAGGTATTTGCCCTCATCCTCATTGAGCGCCACCAGGTTCAGTTGTTGTTCTATGTTCGAATCGTATTGCCTGATCTTGACATTGATTGCAAAATAGTAAACCTTCCCAGGCTCGGCGTTCAAAGAAGTCAGGCCAACCTTGCGCTTCAAGAGACCCTGCACGGACTGCCAGTTGACGCAGAGGTGATGCTCACCCGGCGCGACGGTAAGAGAGCGAAGTAGGAGGTGCCGTGGTCGGCTCCCACCCATTTGCCGTCCACACCGACGCGGGTGGTCACTTCACAGCCGAGACAGGCTCCCACGTTATCAAATTTTTCCACAAAGACGATCTGCGCATTACTGGCGTCGGGCGGCGCCGGCCCAGGCTGATCCCTTTGGACCTTGACGTCTAACGTCGTCTTGTCGTCGCCGCAGGCATCGGGCAATGTGGCCGCGGAGGAGCGGTTCGCGAACGCGAGCGTGATTGCGAGGAGTAGTGCACCAACCGTAGACTTCATCAGGGGTCTGACGATTGTACCCGCCAAATGCCGTTCGGGTTTCTGGCCTGATAGGGCTACCGGAACTAACCCGTTCCCTTTCATATGGCTAGCGGCAGGAACCGCTCAACCGCCTGGATGCTCCGTTCAACCCGCGATCACGCCGTACAACCAACAATTTCAACGGTTTAATGCCAATTAGTACATTCGGGCCAGAGGATTCCCTATACTTTGGGTATTAAACCAGGAAGGGTTGACGAATGCACAAACCTATCAAATATGCAGAGAAGGCCTTAACGTACGCCGCTGGTGCGGGTTGGTTCGTATTCGATAAGCTCAATCAAATCGGTCAAAACCCGGGGTTCACGCCGAAATGGTCGGAAAAGCCCCTCCTGAAATCCTGGGAAAAGACCAAGCCCCCGCTCGGTTGGCCGCGCACCACCGACTCTCTCTGCCCCCGCTGCGTGCCCGAGATCCGCCAGCAGATTCTCGACGGCAAGACACCCCTCGAGGTGCTGTACACCGATAAGCCCGGCGAAATCAAAGCCCAGGTGATCGAACGCGATGGCAAAATCCTCATGGTGAAGGATTGCCCCATTCACGGTCATTTCGAAGACGTGATGGCCATCGACACGGCGTTCTTCAAGCACCTGGAAGACGTGTTCCCCGGCCGCGACATCCGCGCCCACAACGATTCCAAGCTTCACAAGCACGGTTCCAGCACGGTCACCCACGGCCGCGGTTCGGTATTGACTGTCGACCTCACCAACCGCTGCAACATGATGTGCGACCCCTGCTTCATGGACGCCAACCAGGTTGGGTTTGTTCACGAATTGACGTGGGACGACATCAAAACGCTGCTCGATAACGCCGTCACCATCAAGCCGAAACGGCAGATGTCGGTGCAGTTCTCGGGCGGTGAGCCGACCATTTCGCCGTACTTCCTGAAGGCAGTGAGCTACGCGCGCGAGGTAGGATACACCTCCGTACAGGCAGCCACCAACGGCATCGAATTCGCCAAGAATCCGGAATTCTGCAAGCAGGCCGCCGATGCCGGTCTGCGCTACGCGTATCTGCAATTCGACGGCATCGGCAACGCCGCCAACGCGCACCGCAAGGTGGGCAACCTGTTCGATGTGAAGCTGCGGGCGATCGAAAATCTCTATGCCAACGGCGTCGATATCATCCCGGTAATCACGATTATCAACGGGATCAATAACGAGCAGGTGGGGCGCATCGTGCAGTTCGCGCTCGACAATCCCAAGAAGATTCCGTTCCTCTCCTACCAGCCGGTGAGCTTCACGGGCCGCGACGAAGCCGTCACCGACGAGCGCCGCGCCGCCCAGCGGTACACCCTCTCCCACCTGGCGCACGACGTGAAGAATCAGACCGGCCTGGGCGAGCCCGCCCGCGACTGGTTCCCGATTTCGTTCATTTCCACCTTCTCCGACTGGAGCGACCTGGTGCATGGACCGCAGGCCGCATGGGGACAGTTGAGCTGCGGATGCCACCCCAATTGCGGCGTCGGCATGGCCGTCATGGTCGACAAGGAAACCAAGGAAGCCAAGCCGGTAACCGAGTTCTGGAATTGCGATCAACTGGCTAAGGACGTCGCCCGCGTCAACGACGCAGCTCGCGGCAAGTGGCCGTCCATTATCGGGATGGCGCTGGCAGCGGCGCGCAATTACGATCCCTTCAAGTCGCCCACGCACTTCAAACTGAGCGACCTCTTCAAGAAGCTCGATAAAACCTTCGGCGCCACCGGCAAGAACTACGGCACGGTGGGCAAAGACCGCACCATGGAAGACATCGAGAAGCGCCGCCGCGATCGCTGGAACTTCCTGTTCATCGCCGGCATGTGGTTCCAGGATCTGTTCAATTACGATTTCCGCCGCACCGAGCAGTGCATCATCCCGTACGCCACGCAGGAAGGCGAAATCTCCTTCTGCGCGTACAATACGGGCGTCGGCTGGCGCAATATCATCGAAAAGATGCACATGACGGCGACGCTCACCAAGTGGTACGACGAGCATGGCCGCCATGAGATCTTCGCGGGTGGCAAATCGGTTCAACTGAAGAGCCGGGAGCACTCGCTGGTGCTGCGCGAAGAGATCGTCACCAACGAAATCCAGCACGATCTGGATCGCCTGGGAATCGCCAAGAACTCCGGCGAAGAGAAGATTCGCGCGCGCGCCGCCAAGATCAAACAGCAGGAAGAGAACGAGCGCATGATGAAGCTCTATCGCCAGCACGTGCTGAAAGAAGAGCCGAAGGCGGACATGGTTTCGCTGTCGGATATCAAGCCGGCCCCGAAGCCGGTCGAGGATCGCGAAGAAGTCGGCTCGTTCGGCGACTAACGCGGGCTCTTGTGAAGTTCAACGCCGCCGGGTTCACGCCCGGCGGCGTTTTTGTTTTTGGTGGGTCGAGCTTGGTGCAGGTGGCTTCGGATCGGATTCCCTTGGACGCCGATTCGGGGCACCGAATGGCTGAAGTACAAGATGATGAAAATAACCGGCCAAATCTGTTTGAGCATCGGTGTCAGCGTAAGTGCCCTATGATCGAATAGTTTGGCCGGTTATTGTCGCCTTATGCGGTCCAATCTGTGCACGCGCCCCTAATCCACAGATTCGATGTTACTTGTTGGTGCGCGGGCATCATGATTGGCCGTATAAGGCGACTATGCGGCCAAGTGATGGCCGGAGCCAAGCGCGTTTCCCGTTTCCTATCGATGGCAGTTCAAAGACCTTGTCGCCCGGTCTGCATCGTCACAAGGATTGGCCAAGGCGCTTCTCAAGCTGTGTGCGATAGGTTCTGCTGACGCGTGAGCGGTGGCCGTCTTTCAGAACGATCTCGAACTCGCCGTGAGAGATCGGCTGAAGCTCTAGGATGCTGTCTATATTCACGATGGCGGATCGGTGAACGCGGATGAATCGCATGGGATCGAGATGGCCGGCCAGCTCGTTCAGTGCGGAGCGGTAGAGCAACTCTTTACCGGCGACGTGCAGATTCACATAGACTCCTGCGCCCTCGATCCAGTCGATGTCGGCCACCCGAATGAAGCGAGTG
>Ga0182016_10002278_pt1 | contig 22698 bp, 15 predicted proteins | sample 712S2MmetaG_FD_120491 | JGI IMG/M metagenome (GOLD analysis project Ga0182016, IMG submission 120491) | Permafrost microbial communities from Stordalen Mire, Sweden - 712S2M metaG | ecosystem: Environmental > Terrestrial > Soil > Wetlands > Permafrost | place: Sweden: Stordalen | collected... | reverse complement strand
TCGTTCATAACGGATCACATCGAGCGGCGAGTCAGCTGCGCGTTCGAAACGACGCTGAGGAGTAGCATCACTCTTGAACAAGCTGCAAAGGCGCGACAGGTCGGCTTCTTTACGGAGATGCGTTACATTGCGCTCAAGGATTTTGGAATGCACCCGGAAAGAGTGAAGATGCGCGCCGGTGCGGGCGGCCACAGCGCGCCGGAATCTCTACTGAAAGCGATTTATGAATCGAGCATCAACCACCTGGCACGCGCGATTCGTGAGATCGACTTCATCCACGTCTATGACAATAGCCGCTGGGGCATCGAGCCCGCTTTGCTGCTGCAGGCCGAAGGCGGAGAAATCATTTACTTGGCCGAAGACAACCCTGGCTGGCTGATGAGGATTCTCAGGCAGCTGTGAAGTCGAGCCGATCGGGCGGAGCGATGACCCAGTCGTTGCCGGCGCGGACAGCCGATCGGTGATCGTCGCGGGGAGAATTTCATCAAAATCGAGATAGGCTACCTTGATAGAGATGTCGAAAGGTCCAATCAGCTCATTCATCGAGCACCATTACCGCCATTTCAACGCCGCTTCCCTGGTGGAAGCGGCCCGCGGATATTCGAAGCACCTCGAAAGCGGCGGCAAGATGTTCATGACGATCGCCGGAGCCATGAGCACCGCCGAACTGGGGTTATCGCTCGCGGAGATGATCCGCCAAGATAAAGTACACGGCATTTGCTGCACGGGCGCGAACCTGGAAGAAGACGTTTTCAACCTTGTGGCGCATGATTTCTATGAACGCATTCCGAACTGGCGCGATTTAAGTCCGGGGCAGGAACAGGAACTGCTGGAGCGCCATATGAACCGCGTCACCGACACCTGCATCCCGGAAGGCGAAGCCATGCGGCGCATTGAATCCGTCATTTTGAAGGAGTGGACCGCGGCGGACGCGAGCGGCGAACGCCTGTTTCCCCACCAGTTCTTTTACCGCGTCCTGAAAAATCCGGATCTGGAAAAGAGCTTCCAGATCGACCGCAAGGATAGCTGGCTGTATGCTGCGATGGAAAAGAATCTGCCCATGTTCGTACCAGGCTGGGAAGATTCGACCCTGGGCAACATGTACGCTGGCCATTGCATTTCTGGCACGGTGAAGAAGGTACATACCGTGCGCACGGGAATCGAGGCCATGATGGAACTGGCCGACTGGTACACGAAAACTTCCAAGCGGCATTCGATCGGCTTCTTCCAGATCGCGGGCGGAATCGCGGGCGATTTTCCGATCTGCGTGGTTCCCATGCTGCGTCAGGATCTGGAGCGCGAAGACACGCCTTTGTGGGGTTACTTCTGCCAGATCAGCGATTCGACGACGAGCTATGGATCGTACTCCGGTGCCATTCCCAACGAAAAGATCACCTGGGAAAAGCTTTCGATCGATACGCCGAAGTTCATGGTGGAGTCCGACGCGTCGATTGTCGCGCCCCTGATTTTCGCGCATGTTTTGAACTGGTGATGCGACTTTTATTGGTGGGTATGTTTGACATGCAGTTCGATATGCAATCGTGAACACTTGATCTTACTTATAATAAGAACAACGTATGGAGTTGATTACCGTCTCTTCTAAAGGTCAGATCGCCATACCGAAAGCGGTTCGTGATGCGCTCAACCTATCAGAGGGCACCAAGCTCACGGTCGAACTACGTGGGCAGGAAATTGTGCCATCGAAAGAACCCGCGTGGAGGAAACTCCGGGGAGCGGCGGCCAGGCAAGATCTGATGGCCGCGTTTGAATCCTTTAGGAGGCAGGAGCGCGAACTTGAAGACTCGGGTTCTTGATTCGTGGCCCGTCCTGGAGTGGATGAGCGGCAGGCAGCGCGGCACGGATTTTATGGAGATGCTTCTCTCCGAAGGTGAGCGGGGTTGCCCAGAAATATAACTGTCCGCTGGTGACTGGAGATCCGGAATTCCGGTCCGTGGAGCTTTTGGAACTCGACTGGATCATTCGCTGAAGAGCCGCCAGTCGATGAGGATCGCGCGGTCCGTCGCACGTAATATTGAAAGAAGCGATGAACCAACTTCCATGGTCTCTTTCAGGACTGACTGTAGTGCTTGCGAACTGGTGATGAGGCTTTTATTAGTTTATACATTTGCGGCGGCAGTCCTAGCGCAGGCGCCAACAGGCTCAGTTACAGGGAGGACGGTGGACCCGGACATGCAGTTCGTCCCCGCGCCCAGTGTCGGCATCATCGCCGGCTCGAGTGCGTTCCCCGGAACAACCGCGGAGGGGGAAAGGACAGGCGCATTTCGACTCCCCGGCATTCCTGCGGGCAGTTACATTTTCGCCGCCAAGGTTCGCGGATTCCGTGAAATCGTCCGGTTTTTGACGGTGGAAGCGGGAAAAGAGACCAATCTGGGCACCGTCCTCTTGCCGATCGGAAGCTGCGATGACCCGGGCGTGACTTGCTCCTCACCGAAAAACGAGTTAGCGGCGATTCCCGTCGTAAGCGTTTGTGATGCCCTGACGAAGCGGGATCTGTACTTCTCGCGCCCGGTGATCGTGGTGGGCCGCCTGAGCGAGACTAAACGGGAGAACACGCTGAGCGCGGATTGTCCCTTCGCTTTGGCCACCGGATCGTTTGCGTGGCCCAATTCCATTGCCGTTTCGAGCGCGGCGGGCGCGAAACTGCCCGCCTTGCCCGTGGGTTTCAAATGGGATGAGAAAGCGCTCGACAAAGCCAGGCGCTCCATGCCCGGCATCGCGAAAACGGATAAGCTGGCAGCCATTTTCGGGCGATTCGAATCGCCCGCCGGACTGGTGACGCTGGATTGTCCTCACAAGGTGAATTGCTCCTACGGAATGCAGATGCTGGGCATGCCGCCGGCGCTGCTGATTCAGGACGACGTCAAGACTTCGCGCTATCTGGAGTGAAGTCATTGAACAAACGGCTGGGTCGCGCTTCCGGAACAAGTCCAATACATGGGGTTCGCATTGCTCGCAAAACCGCACACCTGGGAGACTACGTGCTCGGTAGTGGAATTCACTTGCACGCCCCAGTCGCTTCCCAGCATCAGGTTGCCCAGCAGATAGTATTTGCCCGCCGGCACCATCCCCACGACGATCGGCACGGTCGGGTCCGCGGGGTTATACGCCGTCAGCGTTACATCGGTCGTGCCCGTGTTGTTATAAGCCAGTTCGCCCTCTCGTCCGTCCGGGCCAAGTACGTTCAACGTCACGTTGGCCGCGCTGGTCTGAGTCCCCACGTTGACCACCACCGGCTGGTTGCCCGGCTGTAGCCCGGTGGGCACCTCGACGTTGATTTGAAAAACGCCCGCCACAAGGTCCGGCGCCGCCCCCGCGTAGTAAACCGTCGCGTTCTGTCCGCCAATCTGCACGGTGACCGGAAGCACCGGCTGGGGAAGCACGCTGCCGGTAGCCAGCGTCCCATCCACTCCGGCCGGATTCGTCTGGCCTTGCCCCGTGCCATACATAGACACGATCGACCCTCGCGGCGCACCGATCGTCGGCCCATTGATCAGGCCATCCTGATCCACAATTGCCGCCTGCCCCGATCCTGATGAGTTCGACGTGAACAACGCCGGCGAGGCATTGGTGATCGGGAGCGCCACCGGCGCCGATTGCGTCCCGTTGTAACTCACCACCACCTGGGTCGAAGTTTTGCCGGCTACTTCGTAGGGAACGATAGCCGCCACCTGTCCGGAAAGCGCGTACACCATGGGGGCCGGCAGGCCGTCAAACGTCACCTGCGTACCGCCCGCCGTGGTCGATACATTCCCATTGGCATCCAGTTGCAGGGGCGCCAAAGTTACCGGACCCAGCGACGTACCGAAAATTGTGATGATCTCGCCCGGCGCCAGAGGGCCGTTCTGAAAGCTCGCGGCGTTCGCAACCCCGTTGGCGGGAAAAGAAATGCCCAGCGGCGTCACGGTAATGGTTGCCGAGCCGGCGGCGTCCGGAGTCGCGAAGCTTTGCGCAGTCACCGTGACTTGCGTCGGCCCATCCACCGCCGAAGGCGCGGTATACAAGCCCGTAAGGTTAACGCTTCCCATTTGGGCTGGAGCGTTACTCCAGCGCACTCCTGTGTTCGCATTCCCGCTCACACTGGCCGAAAGCTGCACGGTTTGTCCCGCGGTCAACTGTGTCACCGCCGGCGTAACGCTCAGCCCCGCTTCCATCAGAATGCTCAACTGAATGAAAGAGACCTGGGAATTCGGGACACTAAACTCAATCGCGTAGCTCTGGCCGGCCTGCACCGCAAACTGCGCGCTCAGCGTAGTCACTGTACCCGGGTTTTGCGGGATCTGGGCGCAAACAATTTCCGGTCCGATCACGACCCCCGTCAGCGGATAGGCCGTGATCACCAGCCCCGTGTCGCCGTAATAAGTGTAGGATTCGCCGGTGGCGTCGATCTCGATCGTCCCGGACTGCGGCGCCGTCAGCTTGTACCAGGCCGTCTCCGTATCGGCGGACCCGGTGCAGGAGTGCATCGGATCAGTTGGGCTGGAGGTGAGGTCGTCGTAAAGCACGTCGCCATAGGGAAGTGGGCTCACCACGTTGGCGGATGAGATGTCGTCATTCACCCCGTTGTGGCTCACCGCCGTCGTGGCGCTCTGGGTAACCGTGACGGGCATCCCCTGAACGAACAGCGTATCGGTTCGAATCTGCCCGTCGTCGTTGTAAGGAATGTTGTAGAAAAACGTGCCCGAGCCGTTTCCTGTCGCCGGACTCTGCACCGAAGCGAAATCGCCGCCGCTCTGAGCCGACCAGGGGCAGCCCGTCGGCGCAGTCACGCCAATCGAGCCTACGGCGGCGTCTCCGGCTACCGTGATGCTGTTGGTCGAAAGCGCGTAGGTGCACAGGGGGTTGCCGTTCACATTCAGTTTCCAAACCCCGCGCCCGAACGTGAATGCATAGAGAACCTTCGCCGTGCCTTCATATTCGATTCGCAGCGTTGTCGTCTCCGCATCGGCAAATGGCGCGGCCGCTTGCGTCCAGGTATTCCCGCCGTCATAACTGGCAAACAGGCCGATGTCCGTTCCTACATACAAGGTCGAAGAATCGTCCGGATCCACCACCATCGCGGTTACTGGCACGTCCTGCAAACCCGCAGGCCCGTTGCCCACCGCCGTCCACGTCGCGCCTTGATCGTCCGACTTGTATACCTGAGCATCGGTGCTCGCTACCCGGAACGTGGAAAGCGTGGCGTAAACCCGCAAAGGAAGATTCGGATCGAAGGCGAAGCCTGAAATGTACCCGCCGCTGCTCTGCAGTTGCGTCGAGGCCCAGGTTGTGGTTCCGTCCGTTGTCAGCGCGCTCGAAGTGCGGTAGACAAAAGCGCCCTCGTCGGTCCCGAAATAGACGTCATCCCGGTCGCTCGGGTCCACGGCTTCCACGGAAATTATATCCTGGTCCGTGGGAATTGGTGCGCTCGCCGCCGTCCAGTTCTCCGCCCCATCCACCGTTCGCCACAACTGCGTGCCTCCCGTGTACATTTTCAATGGATCGCTCGGATCGTACGTGTAGTAGTTAATGAAATTGAAGTCGTCGGAGGGTTCGGATATTCCGTTAATTGCCGGGGCGCTCGAGAGTCCACCATCGGTCGATTTCTGAAGGGAAAGGTAAATGTATTCGTAGAAAAGATGACTCGTGTCGACAGGGTCCGCCATCACCTGCCCGCCATCTCCTCCGTAGAGGTACGTCCAGCCATTGACGCCCGTCGAATTGTTGCCGATCGACGTTCCGTTATCCTGGCTACCTCCGAAGTAACTGGCGCCGCCCGGAAGAATGGTGCCGAAGTAGAACTGCGTGGTTTCGAAGTTGTAGTTGAGATTTGACCACCCGATCCCGCTTGTTGTATTCGCGAAGCATTGCGGAAATTGAGTGGTTGCCACCGCGCCTAAAGCCGCATTGGTTTGAAAAACGCCACCGTCGTTCCCGACGAACAATGTCTGGTTCGTGGTTCCGTTGTATCCCGGCGGGAAAGCAAAGGCGTGTTGATCGGGATGCGCGGTCGCATTGCCCGGCCCGAAGTCGGCATAGCCGAACGTCGCCCCGCCATCGTCGGAGCGAAACAGATCGATCCCTCCGACAAACACGGTATTGGGCTTGGTCGGGTCCACCGCCATCACCAGGTTGTAAGCGCCCTGGCCGGAGTGGCTCCCGTTGCCGGTGCTGTACCCGCAACTGGGATAGCTCAAAATATTGGCCGTCAGGCTGGTCGGATCGGAAGTGTCGGCTTTCTTCACCCAGGTTCCCGCGGTTCCTCCGCTGGTGGATTGGAACACGGCGTACAGCGCGTTATAAAACGGTCCCGTTGTCGCAGAAGTAACAGATAGCGCATAAACGGTGGTAGGAGCGGACGGCGCGATGGCCAGCACCGTTGTTCCCATCATGGGGTCGGCTTGCACCACGTTCCAGGTCCCCGTTCCCGCGGCATCTGTGTTGGCGTAGATGGAAAACACGAAGTTCCCCGCGGTCGTTTCGTAGCTCCCACAAGCTGCGTACACAATGTCGGTCGGTTGGTCCCCGCGCGCCACCACCGAGTTACACGAGAGATAAGTTCCAGTAGTCTGCGGCAGCGCCTGATTCCAGGTGTTGCCCGCATCGAGGCTCACGAAAAGTCCGGAATCCGTGGCCGCGTAGAGATTGGTCGGCCGCGTCGGCGAGATGGCGATCTGATGCACATAGCTGAAGTGAGAGGACGCCACCAGGTTGTCCGTAGCTGCCAGTTCACTCCACGTAGCCCCACCGTTGGTGGTTTTGTAAATCCCGTTGCCCCACAGTTGCCACTCTCCGGTCCCCAGGTACAAGGTTTTCGAATGGGTCGGGTCCATCACCAGGCTGTATGCCGAAAGCACCGGCAAAAAGTCCGTCAGCGGAGCCCACGTCTGTCCGCCGTCGGTGGTGTTCCACACGCCCCCGGTCGCGCTCGCCGCATAGATGTTGTTGGCGTTGTTCGGGTCAATGGCCAGCGCCCGCACGCGGCCGCCCACGTTGCCAGGACCAAGGGCTTGCCATGCGGTCCCGAAGCCCGCCCGCGGCGTCAAGCTCTTCGCGACCATGCGCCGCGTCTCTAGCGAGACTTGCCCCGCTCGCCGCACGTTCTCCCGCGCGATCACATACCGCTCAGTCGGAAACTCGCCCGGCCCTTGCCAGCGCTGTTTCCTCAGGAATCGCGCCGCTTCCTCCGGAGAATCCGCGCGTGGGCCGTCTTCTTCCCCCTCGGACTTTTGCTCAGCCTGAACGGGCCGCGGAACGCTCGCGGCGGGGTGATAGCTCAGCCGCGCCTCTCGGACGCGCAGCCCCGAACAATCCGTGAGCGCGATCAGTGCGAACAGGCTCACAATATGGGTAACGCGCATGAAGCTGTCTCCTTCCGACCTAAGATACAGTCTTACAAGCGGAAAGTCGAGAAAAACGGAGACATTTGGCGAATTGTCTTACTTATCTTCCCTGTCGCGCGATCTCGATTGATCCAACTGCCGGCTCACAGAAGCCCCAGCGCCCGACCCGCCTTCTTGAATGCTTCGAGCGCCTGATCGAGTTCCGCTCGCGTATGCGTGGCCGCTACGATGGTCCTGACGCGCGCGTGGCCTTTCCCCACCGTTGGAAAGCCGATGCCCAGCGCCAGTACACCCTCTTCAAACAGGGCATGCGAGAACTGGTGCGCGCGGTCCGCCTCGCCGACGAGCACCGGAACAATGGGCGTTTCGCTCAACCCCGTATTGAAGCCGGCGTCATCCAGGCCGGCTTTCCAGTACTCGCGATTGGCCCACAAGTTGGCGATGCGCTCGGGCTCCTGTTCCAGAATGTCGAAGGCCGCCAGACAGGCCGCCGCCACGGCCGGCGGATGCGAAGTGGAAAACAGAAACGGCCGCGCGCGGTGATAGAGAAAGTCAATCAAATCGCGCGAGCCGCACACGTAGCCGCCCAGCACGCCCACCGCTTTTGACAGCGTACCCACTTGAATATCCACGCGGCCATGGAGGCCGAAATGGTCGATCGTGCCGCGTCCGTTACGGCCCAGTACGCCCGAAGAATGCGCATCGTCCACCATCATAATGGCGCCGTGCTTCTCGGCCGCCTCCACCAGGCCCGGCAGAGGACCGATGTCCCCATCCATCGAGAACACGCCATCGGAAATCACCAGCTTGTGGCCAGGCGCGCCATCCAGTTCCGCCAGAATCCTCTCCGCGGCGGCGGCGTCTTTATGTGGAAATACGTGAATCTTGGCGCGGGACAAACGTGCGCCGTCAATGATGCTGGCGTGATTCAGCGCATCCGAAACGATATGGTCTTCGGGCGTGAGGATCGCGGACACGGTACCCGCGTTTGCGGTGAAGCCGGATTGAAACACCACGCAGGCTTCCACATTCTTGAAGCGCGCAATGCGCTCTTCCAGTTCCATATGCAGCGTCATGGTTCCGGAGATGGTTCGCACGGCGCCCGAACCTGCGCCATATTTCTTCGCCGCGGCGACGGAGGCTTCAATCAGCTTGGGATGCGTGCAAAGGCCCAGGTAGTTATTTGAAGCAAGGTTGATGACTTCCTTGCCGTCGAAGCGCGATTCGGCCGCGCTGGCGGATTCGAGAACACGCAGCCGCTGGTAGGTGCCGGCGGCGCGGAATTGATCGAGTTGTTCGGTGAGATAAGCGAGGGGTTTGGCAGGCACTGAAACCAGCTTACCCAAACACCCGCTCAAAGATGGCATCCACATGCCGCAGTTGCCGCTCCAGCGAAAACGCCTCGGCAATCTTCTCGCGGCTCAGCCGCTTGGCGATTACCGGATCGGCGTCGATGGCCGCTCTGAAATCGCCCTCATTCTCCCAGGCTTCCATGGCGTGCCCCTGCACCAGGCGGTAGGCGTCTTCGCGCAGCATGCCCGAAGCAGCCAGATCCAACAAGAGCTGCCCCGAATAAACCAGCCCGCGCGTCATCTCCAGATTGCGCCGCATCCGCTCGGGATAAACCAGCAGCTTGTCGATCAGATCGTTTGTTTTCGACAGAAGATAATCGGCCAGAATCGTCGAATCGGGCAGAATCACGCGCTCCACGGACGAGTGCGAGATATCGCGCTCATGCCAGAGGGCGATATCTTCGTAAGCCGGGATGGTGTTTGCCCGCACGATGCGGGCAAGGCCGCAGATCTGCTCGCAGGTCACCGGGTTGCGCTTATGCGGCATCGCCGAACTGCCCTTTTGACCTTTTGAGAAATACTCCTCCGCTTCCCGGACCTCCGTCCGCTGCAGGTGCCGCACTTCTAGAGCGATCTTCTCGGTAAGCGCCGTCATCAGCGCCAGCGAAGAAATATAGTGCGCGTGACGGTCGCGCTGAATCACCTGGTTCGCCGCCAGCGCGGGCACCAGGCCCAAACGCGCGCAGATCTTTTCTTCCGCTTCCGGACCGATATGCGCGAACGTGCCGACCGCTCCCGAGATTTTACCGACCCGCAAGTCTTCCGCCGCCGAGTCAAAACGCGCCAGATTTCGACCGGCTTCCTCATACCAGATGGCCAGTTTCAGGCCAAAGGTGATGGGCTCGGCATGCACGCCGTGAGTGCGGCCAATCTGGGGCGTGTCCTTAAATTCCAGGGCGCGGCGTTTCAGGGTTTCCCGCAACTGCACAATGTCTTCGCGGATCAGTTGCGAAGCCTGCCGGATCTGCAGCGCCTGCGCGGTATCCACCACATCGTTGGAGGTCAGGCCATAATGCAGCCAGCGCGATTCCGGCCCCGCGCCGGCGGCCTTCATGGTCTCCGATACGGCGGTGGTGAAGGCGATCACATCGTGCTTCACCTCGCGCTCAATGGCCTGGATGAGTTCGACGCTGAACCCCGCCCGCTCCCGCATGGCCCGCGCCGCCTCAACCGGCACGATACCCAGGTCGGCGAGCGCCTCGGACGCAGCCAACTCTACCTCCAGCCACTGCCGGAACTTATTCTCGTCGCTCCAGATGCGGCCCATCTCCGCGCGTGTATAGCGGGCTATCAAAACGCAAACACCTCGCTCGGCCGCGATTGTTCGGCAATCACCAGCCGGGTTCCCTGCGCCCGCGCCTGAAGCGCGGCCGCCGCGCCCATCCGCACAATCTCGGGATGATTGTTGTGCTCGCTCAAATGCCCCAGCACCACCGTTCCCGTCGCGCTGTCAAAATCGTTTGCCAGGTAATCGCACACTACGTCATTTGATAGGTGCCCGCGCCGCCCCATCACTCTCTGCTTTACCACCCAGGGGTATGGCCCCACTTTCAGCATCTCAATATCGTGATTGGATTCGAGCATCAGCACATCCACTCCCCGCAGATGAAACCGTATCGAATCCGGAAGATAACCCAGATCGGTCGCGAGACCAATGCGGATGCCTTCCGCGGCGAAACAATACCCCACCGGGTCGGACGCGTCATGCGGAATACTGAAGCTTTCCACCTCGATATCGCCCACCTGAAAGCGCGTACCCGCCTGGAAAAGCTCGAGTGGAGAGTCAATTTCCTCCCAATCGATCGCCGGCGCGGTGAGCCGCGTCAGATACACCGGCACGCGGCGTTTGGCCCTCAGAAACGCCCGCATCAACCGCAGCAGACCAGACACGTGGTCCGAATGTTCGTGCGTAATGAGAATGGCGTCCAGTTGTTCATGCGATTCCGAAATCGATTGCAGGCGCTTCGCCAACTCCCGCAGACTGAGGCCGGCATCCACCAGAATCCGGGTGCGCGAAGTCGCGAGGAACGCGGAGTTACCGGTGCTGCCGCTCGCGAGAACACAAAATTTCACCATTTGGAGTTCACGGTGGTGGAGTTCACGGTAGTCGCTGCCCGCATGATCTCAAATCTCCCCCGACGGTACCATCGAGTGTATCATTGATTCGAAACTACGGCATATCTTGTGGCGCGTCTACCAGGTTGCCCGGCCCCCGCTTGCGTCATAACACTGACCGGTCACGAACGAAGCATCCGGCGAGGCCAGAAAATGCACCACCGCCGCAATCTCTTCCGGCGTTCCGGTGCGCTTCATGGGGATGCGATCGGTCATATAGGCCACCTGCGCTTCAGTCAACTGCTCCAGAATCCTGGTGCGGATCACAGCGGGGGAGACGCTGTTCACGCAAACGCCATCGGTGGCCACTTCCTTGGCAAGCGACTTCGTGAGGGCGATTACCGCGCCTTTACTTGCCGAGTACGCCGACATATTCGGATTGCCCTCCTTGCCGGCGATGGACGCGATGTTGACGATGCGGCCGTATTTGCGCTCACGCATGTGGGGCAGCACAGCGCGGCAGAAATAGAAAGTACCGTTTAAGTTGATATCGATGACGCGCAGCCATTCGTCGTCGGCAAGGTCCCACGCGGGCGCGGCGCGGCCCGCGATTCCGGCATTATTCACCAAAATGTCGATTTGGCGTTGGTCCGCCAAGGTCTTAGCGACAGCGTCACGCACCTCGGCAGGCTTCGTAATGTTCACCGCAAGGGGAAACGCGCCGGTGATGGAACCCGCAACTTCCGTAGCAGCGGCGAGATCGATGTCAGCGATACCCACGCGGGCGCCGGCGCGAGCCAGACGCCGCGCGATGGCTTCACCGATTCCAGTCGCCGCGCCGGTAATAATGGCTACTTGTCCAGTAAGTTCAAACACTGGACCAGTGTATGCTACCCCTCGCGCACAACATGCACGTTGAGATTCACGGACACGTTGCGATGCAGCTTGATGGGGATGTTGAACTCGCCCAGAGTCTTAATGGGTTCTTCGAGTTGAATCTTTCTGCGATCGATGGAGAAGCCCTTCTTCTCGAGCGCGTCCGCAAGATCCTTCGACGTTACCGACCCGAACAAATGGTCGTTCTCGCCGGCCTTTTGCGAAATGGTTACCGACTCGGCCCCCACCAGCTTGGCCAGCTCTTCCGATTCGCCCTGGGCTTTCGCCTCCCGCTTCAGCCAGGCTTGTTTTTCGTGCTCAACGATTTTCTTGTTGGCGGCATTGGCGGGCACGGCCAGCCGCTTGGGCAGCAGAAAATTGCGCGCGTAGCCGGCGGCCACTTTCACCACCTCGCCGCGGCCGCCGAGTTTCTCGACGTCTTCTCTTAGAATCACTTCCATGTCGATCTCTCCCGTTAGACACTCGACGCGAAAGGCAGCAGGGCGATATTCCGCGCCTTCTTGATCGCGTCGCTTAAGCGCCTCTGATGCGGGGCGCACGCTCCGGAGACGCGGCGGGGAACAATTTTCCCGCGCTCGGCGATGAACGCCATCAGCATCCGCGTGTCCTTGTAATTGATATCGTCGATTTTCTCAACGCAGAAACGGCATACTTTCTTGCGGCGAAAATATTGCTTCTTCGACGTCGCGACAGCCTTGTCTCCACCCGTCGGCCGCTGGGACGCGCTAACCGGTCTTCCTCTACCTTCTGCCATATATTTGTCCTCTTATTCCTGCGGAACCAAAACGGGTTCCGGCGCGACAACAGGCTGCTCGGGTTCCGCCGGAGCTACGGGGGCTGAAACAACAGGCGCCGGCACGGGAGCCGGCACGGCCTGCGGGTGCGCCGGCAGTGGCGCAGCGGGCATCGGAGCTGCGGGAGCAGGCGCGGGTCCCGGAGTTCCCGGCGCCGCTCCCGTTCCACCCAGCATCTGCTGCGCAACCGAGGGCTGCGGAGACGCGGGAGACATCGAAGCCTTCCGGGTCGATCGCTTCTCGCGCTGCTTCTTCCGCTTGTCAATCCGCTTCAGATTCTCGTCAATCCGCACGGTGAGAAACTTGATCACCAGATCGGCCACGCGCATCCGGCGCTCCAGTTCATGCACCGTTTCCGGACCCGACTGGAACTCCATGAGCACGTACTCGCCCTCACGGAACTTGCCTACCCGGTAAGCCAATTTCCGCTTACCCCACTTGTCGACTTTGTTGACGGAACCGCCCGCGTGGGCGACGACCCCCTTCATCTGCTCGATGATGGAATCCACCTCTTCTTCAGTGGCGTCCGGTTTCACGATAAACAACTCTTCGTAAACGCGCATTCTTCCTTCTTCTGTTCAGCCTCAGGCGCGACGATTGAACTTCGTCATGGACTTTTCGACGCCGTCGGCAACTATTGAACGAACCGCATCGGCGCCTATGCCGACCAATTCGTCCAACTCCTTCTTCTGCGAGCGCTGAAATGGCGCCAGCACGTACTCCGCCGCATCTCGCAGCGGGTGCCCAGGGTGAATCCCCAGCCTTACCCGACAAAACTCCCTGCTTCCCAGGCTGGCCACAACGCTCTTCACGCCGTTGTGCGTCCCACCCGAGCCTTTCGGCTTGATCTGCAGCTTGGGCCACGCCAGATCCAGCTCATCAAAAACCAGGATCAATTCCTCGATCCCAATTTCATGCTTTTCCATCAGCGGCTTCAGGGCGGCGCCGCTTAAATTCATGAACGTCTGCGGCTTGGCCAGCATGACGGGTTTCCCTTCCAGCAGGCCCTTCCCAATCAGCGCACTCGAATCCCTGGTTTTTACGCGAATCCCGGCTTGCTCGGCTAACGAATCCACAACCATGAACCCCAGGTTGTGGGGCGTATGCGCGTATTCCCCACCCGGATTGCCCAAGCCCGCCACCAGGAACAACTACTTCTTCTTCGCCGGTTCAGCCGGAGCTTCTTCGTCCTTCTTGCCCTTCTTCACGACTTCCGGCTCCGCGCCCGCCACCGGCTCCACGACGGCTGCGACCTCTTCGGCCTTCACGCCAACCACGTGCGCGATTACCGATTCCGCCGGGCTGATCAATTTGACGCCATCGCCCAGTACAATGTCGCTCGCGCGCTTGGAGTTGCCAAGCATCATTTCCGTCACATCCACCACATAGTTCAGCGGAATGGAATCCGGCACGCACTCGATTTCGATGAAACGCGTGACGATTTCGAGCAGAGCGCCTTGAAGCTTGATGCCCTTGGCCTCGCCGTGCGTGACCACCGGAACCGAAACACGGATGCGCTTCGAGAGATCGATACGCTTCAAATCGACATGCAGGAGATGTCCGCGAACCGGATCATACTGCTCGTCAACCACCATGACCGGCGTGGTTTCAAGCCCGGTGATGTTCAGATCGAAAATGGTGTTGTGCCCCGTTTTGCTGCGGATGATTCCCAAAATATCTTTGGGGCTCACGGCCAGCGAAACGGGATCTTTGAAGGCTCCATACACCACGGCGGGGATATGCCCGGCCATGCGCGTACGGCGCGCGGCATTCTTGCCGCGATCCTCGCGGACGCTCGCGGCAACTACAGTATCTGTTCTCAACTGCGAATCTCCTTATTCCAGTGGTGAGTAAGTCCGATCCCCTTGAAAACCAACCTTGAAAAACCAAGGGGAGCGTGGGTTACCCGGGCCACCGCTACTACAAAGCCAAAAACTTAATCGACCCTTTCGAAGAGAACGCTGACGCTCGTCTCCTGGTGGATCGACTGGATGGCGCGCGCCAGAAGCGGCCCCACCGACAAAATCTTGATCTTCCCCGACTCCCTCGCGCCATCGCGCAAAGGAATCGAGTTCGAGCAGACGACCTCTAACAGAGCCGACTTCTCGATGCGCTCCACGGCCGGCCCGGAAAGCACCGCATGCGTGGCCGCCGCCGTCACCGACGCCGCACCTTTTTCAAGGAGCGCCTCAGTCACCCCGACCAGCGTCCCGGCCGTGTCGATCAAATCGTCCACGATCAGGCAGTGGGCCTGGTCCACATCGCCGATCACATTCATGATCTCGGCGACGTTCGCCTCTTCACGGCGCTTATCGATAATGGCCAGCCGCGAGTCTAGTCGCTTGGCCATGCCCCGCGCGCGCTCCACACCCCCCGCATCCGGCGATACCACCGTTAGCTTGGGGAGGCTGAGGCTCTTAAAATATTCCACCAACACCGGACGGAAATACAAATGGTCCACCGGGATGTCGAAAAAGCCCTGAATCTGCGCTGCGTGCAAATCAAGAGCCATAATCCGGCTCGCCCCAGCGGATTCCAGAAGTTTCGCCACCAGCTTGGCCGAAATCGGCACACGGGGCTTATCCTTCCGATCCTGACGACCGTACCCATAATAGGGTAGCACGACGGTGATGCGGTTCGCCGACGCCCGCTTGAGTGCGTCAATCATCAGCAGCACTTCCATCAGGTTGCGCTCTACCGGAGTGCAGGTGGGCTGCACGATGAACACATCGGCGCCGCGCACGTTGTCCTGTACTTGCAGGTTGATCTCGCCGTCGGAGAACTGCTTGATGCGCGCTTCGCTAAGTTTCAGGCCCAGGTTGGCGCAAATCTCATGCGCAAGTGTGGGGTTCGCGCGGCCCGAGAAGATCTTGATCCGTTCCGGGTCCATTGCGCGTGCGGGTTTGGGCGAAGCCATTGTGTCGGGAGCGTTCGTGGGTCCGGGCACACTTCACCCGAGTTTTGTAGATAGTGTTGCGATTGGGTTAATCTTATCAGATTCCGGGGACCCGGTTGAGATCCTTCCAAAACGTGATCAGCCGCTTACATTGTAGCTATGAAAACGGCGGTTTCCCTCCCTGCGGATTTGTTCGAGGTAGCCGAAAGGTTCTCGCAACGCACCCGGAAATCGGGTAGTGGGCTACTTTGAATTTTCCGGTGTGTGCCCTTTGACAAAATTACATCGGTAGCAAAGCGGCTGGATGTTCGCGATATCGTCTTGGCCTCCTTGCGTAACGGGAATGATATGGTCTTTCGTCCAAACGTGTTTATACCGCGGGTTTGGCCGGGGCGGTATTTCGTCCCACTCCTTCTGACAGTGGGGGCATCTGTCAAATGCGGCTAATTTTTCGAGCCACTCTTTTCGAGTGTGGCGACCGCCGTTTTTCACCTGCGTTCAGAGTATGTTTCACGCCGAGCGCTTTGGCAGGGACGACAATAGCGGCTCTTCTTATTCGTCGTTGAAGAGTTGTAATATCCAAAGTCGTTATTGCCGCATTTGCGACAGTTGCCTGGATTTGATGTGCCCATTATCGCCGCGCGGTTGAAGTCGGGCTTAGGTTATCACGGATCGCCGACCGTTTCTTCCGCGCTGTCGGTTTCACTCGCGCAACTCTGTCCTTCCAGCCCGAAAGCGGCATTCAGACTTTCGCTGGACGGCACTTGTTACACAGGGTACGTCACTTTCCGTTTGCGATGGGTTCGAGAGGTTTCTGCTTTTTACATCCCGTTGCCTGACGGAATCGATCTCGTGCGGATTGTGCATGGCAGCCGAAACCTCAAACGGCTTCTTACGGAAGGATTTCTTCCGGGTCCGCCCTCCTAGCCTGTCGCACGGAGGATGGATTTTGCGTCTCGCGGGCCGCGGCCTATTGCACCTTCATCACAATCAACGTCATATCGTCATGCTGCGGAGCCCCCGCCGCGAACGCATCCGCCGCGCCCATCAGTGACGACGTCATCTCCCGCGCACTGCGCATGCGGCACGCGTGAGCCGCCGCGATTAGCCGATCCTCACCCCACTCCTCGTCGTCGATCGTCATCGCCTCGCTGATTCCATCCGTATACGTAATGAAAATATCGTGCGGCTCGAACTGGAATTCCGCGCTCTCATAATGCACATCGCGCAGCAGGCCAATCACCGGCCCGCAGGCCTCAAGCCGCAACACCTCGGCGCCGCGCAGAATGATGGGGGCATTGTGCCCCGCGTTCACGTAAGTCATTTTGCGGATGGCCGGGTCATACTCACCATAGAAGAAGGTGGCGTAGCGATTCGAAGTAGACGCCTCGTAAATCAGCCGGTTCGTATTCGTGATCAGAGTCGCCAGATCCGTCATGCCCGCCACCAGTTGGCCACGCATCAGGGCGTGCAGGCTGGCCATCATCAAAGACGCTGAAATTCCCTTGCCCGAGATATCCCCGAGAGCGATGCCCATGATGCCGTTGGGCCGGGGAAGGAAATCATAGTAATCTCCGCCCACCGCGAGCGCCGGGCGGCACAATCCGAAGTAATCGATTCCGGCAACCGGTTGGTAGCACTGCGGGAAGAATCGCTCCTGCACTTCCCTCGCGATCTCTACCTCGCGGTTCAGGCGTTCGCGGGATGCGGCTTCGCGGGCTACCTCCTTGAGTAACTGGGCATTCTCCAGCGCGAGGCCGGTCTGGCTGGCAACGGATTGCAGCAGGGCTAAATCGGACGTGGAATAGGGCTCCTCGGATAGCTTCGGCCCCAGCGCCATCAGCCCCAGCAAGCGTTCGCGGCCGGGTAGCGCCAGCAATACTTCCGCATCGAGCGCCCGCAGTTTGGTCTGCTCGTCGAGAGCGGCCCCATGCACCCAGCTACGCGGGTCGTCGAAGTAAACCAGCTCCGGTTTGCGCGCGTCGTTCAGTAATTGGACGGTGCGCGCCTGCACGGGCAGGCAGTAACCGGCATGCGGATCTCCTCCCACGGCTTCGGCGATGCAGAAGCGATCTTCGTCGCGCACAAAGACGGTGATGCGCGAGATGTGGAGCGTATCGGACATCCGGTGCGCCACCGTATCCAGTAACTGGCGGCCGTCGGTGAACTTACGCGCTTCCATACTCAACTCGCCCAGGACCTGTTCCGTGCTATAAGCTTCGCGGAAGAAGCGTTTATCGATCCATAACTGCACCGGTTCCGAGAAACGGCGCCGCAGCACCAGCGCAATGCCAACCAACCCCGCGGCGCGAACCCGGTCCACATTGCGCGATTTCGGATCGTTGATGGTCTGAACCAGCATGATGATCGCCGCGGCCAGAACCGACCCGCGCACAATATTCAACCCGCGCTTGGCCAAGGCATATTGAACACCCTGCCGCAACACCATGCGCACCTGCATGGCGCGTTGCACGACAATCACGTAAGCCAGGGTGATCGGGAACAACAGCAGGAACAGCAGAGACGTGATAATCACCCACTCCGCCATTCCATAAAAGATGTCGGACTGGCGCTTGAGAGAGATCAGCGCCACAATGAACGTCGGCGTCAGGCTGATGGACGTTCCCCAGTAAAGAATGCGCAGCCGGCGCTTCGCGTCGGAGTAAGTCGCTGTCCGGATCTTGAATCCAATCAGCGTGAAAAACACCCCAATTGCCACCATGCTCAAGATCACGTAGACCGGTACCTGAACCAGAAAGTCCAGCAACGGCTTCATGAAGTGGATTGATGGGATGTTGTAGCCCAGGCCCTCCGCAAACACGAAGAAAAATAGCGTTTGAAAAATCAGCGGGCCCAGCAATATCCACTTGAGCCACGGGCGCTTCCGCTCGTACTCCGCTTGTTCGGGGAAAACGATCGCGAACCCGACAATGAAGATCAGCCATGCGCCATAAGGGCTGCCGAGCAGAAAGTGCCAGGAAGCCGCCAGGTCCTCCAGCGGCCAATCCCAACAGAATCCCTCCACGAACTGGGAGAAGCCGATCATCAGACCGAGCAGCATCCACGCGGCCACATCATCGGGCCGCGCCGCAGCTACATAAAAACCCAGCGCCAGGCAAAAAATGGGCATTGCGAACTCGATCAGTAACTCAACCGCCCAGGCTTTGAATGAGGTGGGGTGTTCGCGCACCGGCGCGAGTGTCACCACGGCGGAGTACGCGCTACCGTCAGGACGGGTAAGATCCAACTGCAGCGGATTGCCGGGTTTCAACTTCTCGATGCGGTGATCGATCTGGATATCGGCGGTGAACCGCTGCCCGTCTACGCGCCGCAACACGTCGCCGGGCTTGATGCCGGCGGCGGTAGCTTCCGGCGTCACTCCGCTCACCGTTTCCAATCGAAAACCGAAGGTGAGCGGTTCGCGCGCGATCTGTCGCGAGTCCCGCAACAGATTCAATGCGCCCACGGAGAACCCGGCCTGATACACGACGGAAATGATAAAGAGAACGAGTAGAAGCCGCTGGACCGGAGTGAGCGAAGTTTTCGACGGCGTCATCAGACTAGACTAACGGACGATCCCCCTCGATTCGTTGATCTTCAGAAATTGATTGGCTGGGATGTTGTTGAACTGTTGTTTTGTTCCGCTTGGCCACTCGATGCTGATGGAGTTCACCACCGGGTCTTGCGCCAATCCAAACGTCAGCGCGAGATCGCTTTGCGAGCAGTAACTGCCGCCGGAACGCACCATGTTCCATTGCTTGCCGAGGGCGGATTCGATGCGTACCACCGCACCCAACGCGCTCCGATTCGATCTGGTTCCTTCGAGCCGCAGCGACAGCCATTTATTGCGATTCCCGCCGTCGTTGCGCAACAGAATTGCCGGACCACCGTTCGTGGTGAACAGAATATCCAGGTCGCCATCTCGATCGATGTCCGCGTTGGCCACCCCGCGGGCTACTAATGGCCGGCTGAAATCCGGACCCACCCCACTGCTCACGTTCTCGAATTTCTTTCCTCCGGCATTGTGGAAAAGCAGCGGCGCTTCCTTGTACTGCACCTTCGGCTGCACGCGGTCGATGTCGGTCTCGGTGTGCCCGTTGGCGGCCAGGATATCGGCGTAGCCGTCCAGGTCGTAGTCAAAGAAGAATGCGCCGAACGTCAGGTCCAGCAGGCTCGCGCGGCCCACCACCGAGGCCGGCGCTTCATCCACGAATAATCCATTGCCTTCATTGTGATAAAGACCCAGCATCTGATTCGAAAAATTCCCCACCAGCAGACTGGCCCGTCCGCTGTGGTCGTAATCCGCCCAATCCACGCCCATCGCCCCACGCGCCGCGCCATCTTCTCCGAATGCCACACCCGCGCTGAGGCCCTCTTCCGTGAAAGTCCCGTTCTTGTTGTTCCGGTAAAGTTTATTCGCCTGCGTGTCGTTGGCGATGAATAAGTCCGGCCAACCGTCATTGTTATAGTCCACAACCAGCACGCCCAGCGACTTACTCGACTTGTCGGCGATTCCCGCCTTCTGGCTCACGTCTTCAAACTTCCCGTTTCCCAGGTTGTGATACAGCTTGGAAGGCGCGCCTTTTGATTTGTCTGGCGTACAGTAGGACTTGTTCACGCCATCCAGTGAGCACCACTGGTCGGTCTGCGGAGTCCACTGGATGTAGTTCGCGACAAACAAATCGGCCTTGCCGTCGCGGTCGTAGTCGACCCAGGCCGCGCCCGTTCCGAAGTTCGCATTCTTGATTCCGGATTGCGCCGTTACATCCTTGAACTTGCCATTTCCCTCATTGTGAAAAAGGTGATCGCCTTCGAGAGCGGTGATGTAGATATCGGGCTTTCCATCGTTGTCGTAATCCGCCACAGCGACACCCATGGCGTACATTTCCACATCGAGGCCGCTACCCTTGGTGACATCGGTGAACGTGCCATTCCGGTTGTTGTGGTAAAGCGCGCTGTAATAATGCTGGCCGCCTGGAGTCCAGTCCTTGCTGTTCAGAATCAGAATGTCGGGGTAACCGTCGCCATCGTAATCGATAAAAGCGCATCCCGATCCCATGGTTTCCGGAAGATATTTCTTTCCAAACGCGCCGTTGTGCTGAACGAAGTTGATTCCGGCTTGCCGGGTAATGTCCGTGAAGTGCACACCGGATTGATATGGCGCAACCGAAGCCCCGGTCAGATAGAGCGCCGCGCCGGCCGCCGCGAAGATGAAAATAAGTGCTGCTTTAAGTTGCATGTTTTGGTTGGTTGCCGGCAAGGGGCCGGATTAGTTTCAGCGCCGGCCTGGTGAGATATTTCTTACGATAATCCACGTGTTTCGGATCGTCCGGAAAATGTTCCTCCGCGCGATACGGGTAGGCGCTCATGGCATGGAAAGGTAACGGTTCAACGGTCTGGGAAAAGGCTGTGTTGGCGTCCGCGTCCTTGGCCCAGCCATCGACCAATAAAAGGTAATCGCGGCGCCAGCCCGCGGGAGGCGCATTCAATGTGGCCGGAAAATGCAGCGTCAGCTCATCGCCCGATCCCATGATTGTCAGCTCATCATCCAGTTTCGTCACCAATTCGCGCACATCTCCGTACCGCGTGTAAAATCCCGCCGTCGGATTCCACATCGAGAGCGGCATCCATTCGCTGTAGAGAAACTTCTCCGGTTGCTTGCGCTGCGGGTCAATCACCGGACGGGAGAACCCTCGGAAATGAAGATCCGCCTCGTCCGCATCGATTTTCGTCATGCGCACATCCGGCGACCCCGCATGTTCCGCCAGAAAAATCTCGTCCCAGTAAACGCAGATGTTGGTGACAATGCGAATCTCGCGCGAAGCGGAGAGAAACTTACCCGTCAGATCTACCGAAATTGTTTTTGGCTTCCCCGAGGGGATGCCCATATCCCGCACCACCGTTTCCCAATCGCCTTTTTCGTTCCTCACCTGGAGATAAGGCATGATCAAGCCACCGTGGCCTTCCTGCGCCGCGCCCTGGAAGGTGCTGCCGTCTGCCCAATCCACCCAGCCGTTCAGAATCAGGACGGCGTTGTTGTCGCGCGCCGCGCCTTTGAAATCCAGATCGATGGAATGTAACTCCGCCACGCCTTCGTAGTTCCGGCGAAATTGATCCGGGTAAACTTGATCCTTTCTCAGAAGCGCGGGACGGATATCGCGGCCATGGTCGTCGCGAGCGCTTGCCGGATAAATTCTCCGGTTCACTCCGAACAAGCGGAATTCGGGGAATGGCGGCGCTTTGAACTTATCGTTTGTAAAGATCTCCTGCGCGCGCGGATGATCCACCGCGATCAACTGCACTTGATCGAGATAGGAAACCTCGCGCAGCTCTTCAGTGATGCGCACTTCATATTCACCGTTTTTCGCAGCCAGGCGATCACCGGGAATCTGTATGTACTCGTCGTGGTCCACGGGGAAATATTGTCCGTCGCCCGAACTCGCACCTAATGGCGCAACCCCCAGCACATCCGTAATGAAATCAAAACCCCGCCCATCCCACGTGAAGATCATGGGACACGAGCCGGATAGCCTCTGGGCCTCTTCGATGGAGAACGCCGCGTTGGTTTTCTTCTGAGGCTCGTTCTGAATCAGCCCGTTAATCCAAGTGATTCTGACGGTGTCGGCTTCCGGATAGTTCCCCATCCCGAACCATAAGGGAATGCCCTCATAAACCTTCTTCTGATAAGTCGCGCCGGCCTTCACCTCAACGGTGGAACCAATTCCCATCTTCACGTTCTTGATGCCTTTGATCTCAATCTTGAGCCAGCGCTCGGAATCGGGAACCGCTTCCACCCGGTGAACGTTGCCGTCGGCATCCAGACGGAAGAGCGGTTTGTCAGGTTCCGCAGCCTCCGCCCGGGCGAACCCAACGCCGTCGTTTCTCAGCGCCAGCCCATCAGCCAAAATGTCCAGATAGCTGTCGTGATTGAAGTCTTCCACAATTAATCCGCGCGACCCGGCGGCCATCTGCGGGATGGGCGCCGGTTCAAAGACGCCATTCAATTTGTCCCGGTACAACACGCCTGTGTGATCCGCATAACTCACCACCAGGTCACGCGCGGGAATCTCCGGCTTCATCGCAAAACGGGCGACTCCGATGGCATGCCCTGACGCGAACGGAAAAGATTTCGTCTCGTCGCTGAACCCCGCATCCCCGTTGTTCCTCATCAGGGCGCTGTCTTCGCCCAGCAGCACCAGATCCATGTCGTTGTCATGGTCGTAGTCCAGCCAGATGGCGCGCTCGAACTTCCCTTTCGGCATGGGCGCGGCGACCTTTTCATAGTTGCCTTTGTTGTTCCGGTATAACTCCACGCCGGACTTGCGAATCACGCATAAATCGAAAACACCGTCATTATCGAAATC